>LSQX01171549.1_pt1 | contig 16872 bp, 21 predicted proteins | sample 654561 | NCBI WGS metagenome assembly LSQX01 (sample SAMN04489861, study PRJNA283612) | anaerobic digester metagenome | isolation source: 4 biogas reactors fed with cattle manure at either 37C or 55C with and... | place: Denmark: Kongens Lyngby | collected 2014
TGAAAATATCTGAAATTCAAGATCTTACTACCCAAGAACTTCTTGCGAAAGGTCGTGATCTCCGTGTTGAGCTCTTTAATCTTCGCTTGTTGAAGGTTAGCAGCCAGCTGGAAAAGTCACATCGGATTCGTTCCATTCGTCGGGATATTGCACGTATTGAGACGCAGATCTCCAAACAGCGCAAAAAATCAGCCTAAATTAAAGAGATATGGAAAATATTGAAACAAAAAAACCTGTCCGCAAGGAAAGAGTCGGGAAGGTCGTCTCCAACAAGATGAATAAAACTATCGTAGTGGAGGTTTCCCGTCGCCACGCACATCCTGAATTTAGGAAGATTGTTACGACCAAGAAAAAATTCTATGCTCATGATGAGAAGCAGGAGGCAAAGATTGGTGATACGGTTTGTATCGAAGAAACCAGGCCTCTTTCCAAGCTCAAGCGCTGGAATTTGGTAAAAGTAGTCAAACAGGCCAACATCTAAGAGGAGAAACTGAAAAATGTTACTAGTTCGTAGTATTTTAAATGTCGCCGACAACACAGGTGCCCGCAAGGCAGCTGCTATCGGCGTGTTGGGCAAAAATCAGGAGTATGCCCGCGTGGGTGATGTTATTAAAGCCCATGTCAAGGAAGCGAGTCCGGATGGCACTGTAAAGAAGGGCGATGTCGTTAACGCTGTCGTGGTTCGCACAAAGAGAGCAATCTATCGCAGTGATGGATCCTCTGTGCGTTTTGACAGCAACGCTATCGTTATTGTTGATAAAGATAACAACCCCAGGGGAACGCGTATTTTCGGTCCTGTTGCTCGTGAATTGCGCGATAAGAAGTTTTTGAAGATTATTTCGCTCGCACCGGAGGTTGTCTAAGGTTATGGAAAAGTTTGCAAAAGATAAGAAAAGCGCTCTCAAAGCTATCCGGAAAGGTGACACGGTTGTGGTCATCTCCGGCAGCAGAAAAGAGAAGCACGGAAAACCGGCATTGCGTGGTCAGCGCGGCAAGGTTCTGTTTGTATTGCGCGATAAACAACGCGCAGTTGTTGAGGGTCTGAACTTGATCAAGCGGCACACTCGCCGCTCTCAGCTCAATCCTAATGGTGCCATTATTGAAAGAGAGGGTACTATTCATATTTCAAACCTCATGAGAGTGGAGCTCTATGATGCCCGCCAGAAGAATAAAGAGGCTGCAAAGTAAGGATATAAATGAAAGCTAACAGACTCTATCAAAAATATGTGGATACGGTTCGTCCTTCCCTGGTTGAAACCTGGAAGTATGAAAACGTTCATCAGATTCCTCAGCTGCAAAAAGTAGTCATCCGCATGGGGTGGAACACCTCAACCGAAAAGGGAGCAGTTGATGATGCCATTAAAGAACTGACGGCAATCACCGGCCGCAAACCTGTGGCCGACCGAGCACGCAAAAGCGTTGCTAATTTTAAACTGCGCAAAGGACAGCAAATTGGTTGCCATGTAACCCTGCGCCGTGAAGTGATGTTCGAATTCCTGGATCGCCTGATCTCAACAGCGTTGCCTCGCATTCGCGACTTCCGTGGTATATCACCCAAAGCTTTTGATGGCCGTGGTAACTACTCCATTGGAGTGGACCAGCAGGTGATCTTCCCGGAAATTGACGCTGATAAGGTTAAAAGAAACCAGGGGATGGATATCACAATAGTGACTTCCGCAAATACAGATGCGGAAGCTCTTGATCTACTGAAAAAGCTCGGTATGCCTTTTACCGGGAAACAATAATTACTATGGCTAAAAAGTCTTGGATCGAACGTGAAAAGAAAAAGCGCGAACTGGTGGCGAAGTATGCTGCTAAGCGCGCGGAGTTGAAGGCCAATCATGATTACGTTGCACTCTCTAAGTTGCCCCGCAACTCCAGCACTGTGCGTCTCGTAAACCGCTGTACGCTCAGTGGTCGTCGTCATGGATTCCTTCGTAAATTTGGTCTCTCCCGTCTCGCTTTCCGCGAGATGGCCCGGAATGGTCTTATTCCTGGAGTAACAAAAGCAAGCTGGTAAAACCGATATAGATAATGGATACTATTGCTGATTTTTTGACTGTGATTCGCAATGCGGGTTCCGCTTTGCACAAAACAGTGACTGCTCCTCACTCCAAAATGAAAGAGGCCATAGCCCGCATCCTTAAGGACGAGGGCTACATCCTGGATTACTCAGTAGAGGGAGAGAAAATTAAAAAGCTGACCCTGACTCTGAAATATCAGAACCGCAAGCCTGTCATTCAGACGTTGCGGCGCGTGAGCAAGCCTGGGATTCGCTGCTATGTGGGTACCAAAAGTATTCCCCGGGTTCTGGGTGGATTAGGCATTGTCATTCTTTCCACACCTCAAGGGGTTATGACTGGTGTTGAAGCTCGTAAAAACAACTGCGGAGGCGAAGTCCTCTGTTATATCTGGTAGAAAGGAGAATTAAAGATATGTCTAGAGTAGGAAAAACTCCCATCCAAATCCCTTCTGCCGTAAAGGTGACAGTAAAAGGTCAGGATGTTTTTGTGGAAGGCCCCAAAGGTAAGCTCTCTTTCAAGACTTTGCCTTATACTTCGGCTAAAGTCGAAGGTAGCATCATAACGATCGACCGTGAAGGTAATAACGCTGAGGCTCGCATGATGCACGGTACTTGCCGGGCTCGTATCGCCAATATGGTTGAAGGCGTTACCGCAGGATATTCAAAGAAACTTGAGATTCAGGGTGTCGGCTTCAAAGCAAGCGTTGCCGGCAATGTCGTGACGATGAATTTAGGTTACGCTCATCCCTGTGTGTATCCTTTGCCGGAGGGCGTGAAGGTGACAGTAGATGCTACGGGGACCAAACTTGCAATTGACGGTATTGATAAGAACGACGTGGGTCGCGTGGCTGCTGAGCTCAGAGCTTATTATCCGCCAGAGCCTTATAAAGGTAAAGGTGTTCGTTATGAAGGCGAACATGTTGTACGTAAGGAAGGTAAGACTGTTCAATAATTGATTTGATTACAACCCGGAGACGGTTTATGCCGTGTCCACTATAAAATGAATAATATTCAGAAAAACAGGTTGTTGAGAGTTCGCCGCTGGCGGATTCGCAAGAAAGTAAAAGGCACCCAGATGCGCCCCCGTATGAGCGTTAAATTTACTGGCCAACACATTTATGTCCAGTTTATTGACGATGAAGCGGCCAAGACGCTTGTGTGGGTCTCCACTAACAACAAGGAGGGCAAGAGCTCGAAGCTGGCTGCTAACGTAAAGTCGGCGATCACTGTCGGCAAAATGGCGGGTGAGGCTGCTAAAGCGGCCGGTATCACTCAGGTCGTTTTTGACAGAAACGGGGCTCTCTATCACGGAAAAGTGAAAGCTCTGGCCGAAGCAGCGAGAGAAATGGGACTGGTGTTCTAATTTAAAATCAGGAGAATTTACTGTGTCAGAAGCAAAAAATATTAATCCCCGCGGTGGGGGCAGACAGGGTCGCTCTCAGCGTCGCTCTTATGATCAGAAGAGGTCAGAGTTCGATCAGGATAAGGGACCGGAGTTGCACGAGAAGGTTGTGTTTATCAACCGTTCCTCGAAAGTGGTGAAAGGTGGACGTCGCTTTAATTTCAGCGCGTTAGTGATCGTGGGTGATCGTGAAGGCAAGTACGGTCTTGCATTGGGCAAAGCCAATGAAGTAGCCGATGCGATTCGCCGCGGCAATGAATTGGCCCGGATGCGCATGGAGAAGATATCCTATAAGGGCCACACCATTCCCCATGAAGTAAGCGCTGCTTACGATGGCGCCAGAGTCCTTCTTCGTCCTGCGTCAGAGGGTACGGGCGTAATTGCTGGCAAAACTGTTCGTGCGGTCTTGGATGCCGTAGGTGTCAAAGACGTTCTCAGCAAGAGTATGGGTTCCAACAATCCGGCCAACGTGGTCAAAGCCACGATCGCCGCGTTGAAGAAACTGCGTACCCGCGAGGAAGTCCTAAGTGTCCGCGGTTTAAACCGTAAGCAAAAAGAAGAAGTAACGAATACTGAAGTTTAATTTCTATGCAATTGCATTCACTGAAATCCCGTGCTGGTTCACGCCATCGGGTCAAGCGCCTTGGAAAAGGTGAGTCTAGTGGTTTGGGTAAAACATCCGGTCGCGGAGGCAAGGGCCAGACGGCTCGTTCTGGTTCCTCCATTCGCCCGGGGTTTGAAGGCGGTCAGATGCCGCTTATCCGCCGCATTCCAAAACGTGGATTTAACAATATCCGCTTTGCAACGATTTACTCTGTTGTGAATCTGTGTGATCTCAATCAGTTTGATGAGGGAACTCGCGTGGATGAAACCTTACTGCGTGCTTACGGGTTGGTTCGCGGCACTAATGATGGTGTCAAGGTTCTTGCCACGGGTGAATTAACCAAAAAAATAACCGTCGTAGCTGATAAATTCAGCGCTGCGGCTCAACAAAAAATCGAAGCTGCCGGTGGTGTCTGCGAGGTTGCCCCGGCCAGGAGAAAAGAATCGAAGGCGAAGGCCTGTTGCGGTTCTTGCTCCTGTGAGAATCAATAACCGACGCAGATCACATGATTAAGAACATTGTCAATACATTCGTAAACTGCTTTAAAATTCCGGAGCTCCGCTCCAGAATTCTATTTACCTTGATTGTACTGGGTATTTGCAGGCTTGTTGCTATCATTCCTATACCCGGACTGGATAGCAGCGCCCTGAAGCAGTACTTTGATTCAAATGCCGGATCCGGAGGTGGTCTGTTGGGTATGTACAGTATGTTCACGGGTGGTGCTCTTGAGCGCTGCGCTGTGGGCACACTAGGTATCATGCCTTACATTAGCGCCACCATTATTCTGCAACTGCTGACGGCCGTTGTGGGTAAACTGAGCCGACTGGCTCGGGAAGAAGGTGGTAGGATCAAGATCATTCAGTATGGTCGTGTGTTGACGGTTCTGCTTTGTCTTGGACAAGGCTTCGTGATGGCATTGGCTTTTGAGCATCCCGGAAAGCTCTTCAGTGGCTTTGAAGGGAATCTCATCTTAGTCGACAATCTATGGTGGTACCGGATTCAGACAGCAATTTTGCTGACTACCGGTACCGTCATGTTGATGTGGCTGGGAGAACAGATTACTGAGCGCGGAATCGGTAACGGTATATCCCTGATCATTACGGTCGGTATTCTGTCTCGAATTCCACAAGCGGCTCAGGGCGTGAAGGATATGTTCTTTACGAGCGTCGATAGCCAGTTCAATATGGGGCACTTGATCCTCATGATTGTGCTTCTAGTAATCGTGGTGGCTTCTGTGATCGCAATCACTCAGGCCCAGCGCAAAATTCCTGTTCAGTATGCTCAGCGGACAGTTGGAAGAAAATCCTATGCGGGAACGACTTCCTTTTTGCCCTTGCGTGTGAACTATGCGGGTGTTATGCCCATCATTTTTGCTCAGGCCTTGTTGATGTTCCCCGAGAGCATCTTCACCTATCTGCACGGAGCCTTTGATGTGAAGCTTTTCGGCGAAATTGCCCGTCAGCTTCATGCCGGGAAACTTCTTTATCTCGCCCTTTACGGCGGCATGATCATTTTCTTCACCTATTTCTGGGTTGCGACTCAGTTTAACGAACTGCAAATTTCTGATGATCTGAAGAAACATGGCGGTTATATCCCGGGTGTCAGACCTGGACAGGTGACCTGTGACTTTTTGCATCACGCGATGAGTCGCTTGACCTTGGCCGGTGCCATCTTCCTGACGATCATCGCTGTGATTCCCATGATGATGTATGGTTATTTTGGAATTGATTTCCAGGTGGCCAGCTTTTTCGGCGGAACCAGTATTCTGATTCTTGTCGGTGTTGTCCTGGATACGATGCGGCAGATTGAGTCACACCTGATGATGAGGCACTATGACGGCTTCCTCAAGAAGGGACGCATTCGCGGACGATTCTAAACCGGAAGCGAAGTTTTTTGATCTTTGATTTTAACGATTACTGTTTAAGCCGATAAAGAGCGCTCTGTGAAAATTCCGATTAAAGACGAAAAAGGAATCCAAGGGATGCGCGAGGCTGGACAGGTAGCGGCAAGGGTGCTCCGCGATATGGCCCAAAAGGTCCAGCCCGGAGTCAGTACTTTGGAGCTTGACCAATATGCCAAGGAAAGGATAGCCTTCTACGGAGGCAAGAGTGCCTTTTTGGGATATTGCGGATACCCTGCGCAGACCTGCATTTCGGTAAACGAAGTGGTGATTCACGGCATTGCCGATTCACGGCGTCTTGTTCTGGGAGATATTGTCAGTCTGGATGTCGGAGTTCTCTATAATGGCTACATCGGCGACAACGCCAAAACGGTTGTTGCCGGTGGGTGCTCTGCGGAGGCTCAAAAACTGCTGACCGTGACTGAAACGTCCCTTTGCAAGGGAATTGAACAGGCTAGGGCGGGAAATAAGGTTTCGGATATTTCCCGTGCAGTTCAGAAATGGGTTGAATCCAACGACTGCAGTGTCGTCAGGGAATTTGTTGGGCACGGAGTGGGGCGCAAACTCCATGAAGAGCCGCAGGTGCCTAATTTTTGGGAGGGTGGAAAATCCCCCACACTGCTTCCCGGGATGACATTGGCGATTGAGCCAATGGTCAATCTGGGAGGAGCAGCAGTAAAAATTTTGAAAGATGGCTGGACAACGGTTACCAAAGATGGTAGTTTGTCTGCCCATTTTGAACATACGGTTCTAATAACGAATGGAGAGCCGGAAGTCCTTACATGGCCAGATTAGGGGCAGTACATATTGCAGCGCAACTTTCTTTAAAGAGGAGTGATGCGTTGTGGAATGCGTGTTTTTCTAATGGTCATCAGGTAAATGCCTTTTTTTGTCCGGAGTTGAAAAGGGACCCCGTGCAACTTCGGCAGGGCGATTGGGTCCTATTGGAAGTATCACCTTTTGATTTATCAGAGGGTTGTATTTTGAGAAAGTTAAGTAAAAGCGATAACGATGAAAGTTAGAGCGTCAGTAAAAAGAATGTGCGAGCACTGTAAAGTGGTGCGTCGCAAAGGGATTATTCGTGTAATATGCACGAATCCCCGTCACAAACAGCGTCAAGGCTAACAAATAAACTATGGCTAGAATTCTAGGTGTAGATATTCCCAACGAAAAGCGCATTGATATTGCGTTGAGGTATATCTATGGTATCGGCCCTTCCATAGCGAAGGAAATACTTGCAAAGGCTAAAATTGACCCGAGTGTTCGGGCCAAAAACCTGACAGATCAGGATCTGTCTCAGATAGTCGGCATTATCCAAAGTGATGGTTATCTGATTGAGGGCGATTTAAGACGCGAAGTCGGTATGAATCTGAAAAGACTACAGGGCATTAAATGCTATCGTGGCATAAGGCACCAGCGTGGTCTTCCGGTTCGTGGTCAAAGAACATCAACTAACGCACGTACCCGTAAAGGTCCTCGCAGGACTGTCGGTGTGCAGCGCAACCCTAACGCCAAAGCTGGTATCCACTAAACGATTATGGCTGAAGAGACGAATAAGAAAAAAAACACGACTCCGGAAGCGGAGACTAAAGAAGAAGCTACGGCTGTACCCGCTGCGGCGCAGGCTGAAGCAAAAACTGAGGAAGCAAAAAAAGAAGCTGCTCCCAAAGCATCAAAGGGAAAGGCCGCTTCCAAGGCTAAGACTAAGGTAGAAGGAGCTCCTGCAGAAAACGCAGAGGCTGGGACTGAGGCAGGAACGGAATTTGGTGTCGTATCGGCACCCTCCGTCAGTGAACTGCTCGGTGAGGATATCTCTGCTGCTCGTAAGATCATCAAGATCAAGGGAGCCAAGAATATTTCCAATGGTATAGCTCACATTGAGGCGAGCTTTAACAACACTATCGTTACCATTACCGATATGCATGGCAATGTTATCTCATGGACGACCGCTGGTCGTGTCGGCTTTAAAGGTTCTCGCAAGAGCACAGCCTTTGCCGCTCAACAGGTAGCCCAGGATGCAGCACGTCAGGCAATGTCCCATGGTATGCGTGAGGTGGAAGTTCGCGTGAGTGGACCTGGGGCCGGTCGTGAATCTGCAATTCGTGCCTTACAGGCTATCGGATTGGACATTCATACCATCAAAGATGTGACGCCAATACCTCATAACGGTTGCCGTCCGCGCAAGCGTCGCCGCGTCTAACCCTATTAATAAAAGAGAGGAGAATTTAGTAAATTATGGCACGTTATAAAGGTCCGAGAGTTCGGATTAGCCGTCGTTTTGGCATTGCAATTTTTGGGAGCTCAAAATATCTCGAGCGCAGACAGTACCCGCCCGGCGTACATGGTCCCAAGATGCGTCGCAAGAGTAGTGAGTATGCGCAGGGTCTCATGGAAAAACAGAAAATGCGCTACTTCTACGGACTGCTCGAGAAACAGTTTCGTAATGTTTACGAGGCGGCAACCCGCCGCCGTGGTGTAACCGGTACGATCATGCTGGAAATGTTGGAAACCCGTTTGGATAATGTCGTTTATCTGTTGGGTTTCGGCCAAACTCGTGCTCAGGCACGCCAGATGGTGGTTCATGGTCACATTCTGGTCAATGGGAAGAAGGTCACGATTCCTTCTTACGTGATCAAGGTGGGCGATACAGTAGACGTCAAGGATAAGGTTGTCTCCCGTCAGCTCGCTTCCCATAACATGGAGTTAAGCACTAATCGCGTCGTCCCCGCATGGTTGGGTCTCAATAAAGACTCTTTCCGTGGTACGATTATGCGTATGCCTACGCGCGAAGATATTCAGCCTATTGCTAACGATCAGGCTGTTGTTGAGTTTTATTCTCGTTAATGTTTTGTTTCATTCAATAGAAGCAGGTATATGGGGTTTGCCTTTACGAGAGAAGGCAAACTCAGATTAAAACTGTTTCAAGAATATAATTATTTAATATGGCAGTAAGATTAGGCCGTTTTGAAATGCCCAAGCGGTTGTGGAAAGATGAAGCGACCGCTACCCCGACTTATGCAAAGTTTGTAGCCGAAGCCTTTGAAACCGGTTATGGTTACACCTTGGGCAATGCTTTGCGCAGAGTGTTACTTTCCTCATTGGAAGGTGCAGCCATCACCAGTTTTAAAATGGATGGTGCGATGCACGAATTTTCCACGGTTGAAGGTGTTGTGGAGGATGTGACCGAAATTGTTTTGAATCTGAAGAAAATTCTCTTCAAAGCATATACGCGTGATCCCCAGACACTGACTCTCTCTGTCAATAAGGATGGAGCCGTAACGGCAGCAGATATTCAAACCAATCAAAATGTGGAGTGTATAAATCCGGAGCAGATTATCTGCACGCTGGATAAGAAGCGCAAACTTGAGATGGAGTTTGACGTTCGTATCGGGCGCGGATATTTCCCCGGTGAAGAGAACAAAAAGCTGGATCAGCCTATTGGCGTGATCGCGATTGATTCTCTATTTTCTCCGGTGACTCGTGTTCGGTACAATGTTGAAAATGCCCGTGTGGGTCAACGCACTGATTACGATCGGCTGATTCTGGAGATTTGGACTGATGGTCGTATTACGCCCGACGATGCACTTACTCAAGGTGCAGCTATTCTTCATCATCACTTTGATGTCTTTGTAAATTATGACAGAAATGCGATTGAGTTTGAAGAAGAGGTCGCTCAAAGAGATGATCAGCGTTCTCAGTTAAAGAAACTCCTGAGCATGAGCGTTAATGAGGTTGAGTTGAGTGTTCGGGCCGCTAACTGCTTGAACAACGCTAATATTACCACGGTCGGTCAGCTGGCCATGAAGTCAGAGCAAGAGATGCTCAAGTACCGCAATTTTGGCAAAAAATCGCTCAATGAAATTAAAGAAAAGCTCGTTGCGCTGGGGCTGTCCCTGGGCATGAAGTTCGATAACGAGCTTGTTGAAAGTATTAAAGAAGTTAAACCGAATTCGTAATTATATAATCTAATATATGCGTCATTTAAAACGTACAGCCAAGCTTGGGCGTACTGGAGCACATCGCAATGCGATGCTCGCGAACATGGTATGCAGTCTCATTAAGCACAAGCGCATTACAACTACTTTGGCCAAAGCCAAGGCTGTTCGCCCCGTGGCAGAAAAAGTGATGACACTTGCTCGGAAGTCTTTGGTTCGTGAAGCGTTGATTCGCGAGGCTCTCTCTAAAGAGGGAATCACCGATGAAAAGGCAATCCGCAGAGAGATGGGCAGGCGCGGAGGCTTGCATTATCGGCGCCTTGCGGTAGCTGATATTAAACAGGAAGACGCCGTTGCTATCCTTTTCAAAGAATTGGCTCCGGCACAGAAAGATCGTCCGGGCGGTTATACCCGCATTATCCACGCGGCCGTGCAGCGTAAAGGCGATGCAGCTCGCGTAGCTCTTATCGAGTGGGTGGATGGCGAAGTGACTACTTCTACTGCTCCCGTTGTGGATGTGGGCGCACCGGCCACCGTCTCTGAGGTAAAAGCCGAAGAAGCCAAAGCTGAAGCTAAGGCAACCGAGGGCGAAAAGCCTCAGGCATAAGCGAATTTTCTGCAATTAGTTCGAAAGCTCCCTCTGTGCGAGGGAGCTTTTCTGCTTTACAGGGAAGAGGTAATACTTTATAAACGAGGCTGGTATTGTTTCCTATGAATAAAGAACGCGTCTCATTGCCAATTGCTCTTACCATTGCGGGTACCGATAGTGGTGGAGGTGCGGGTGTACAGGCTGATCTTAAAACCTTTGCCGCGCTGGGGGTGCACGGTTGCGCAGCTATAACCTGTTTGACGGCGCAAAATCCCAAGGGCGTCCGTGCGATTCTCTCTTCACCTGCTGAATTTCTTCGCCAACAGTTAATTGCCGTTTTTTCTGAATTGCCACCTGTTGCCGCAAAGACGGGGATGCTTTACAGCGCGGAGTTGATCCATGTTCTGGCGAGTTTTTTGAAAGAGCATCCGGTGAAACTGGTTTTAGACCCAGTAATGATCAGTACCAGCGGCTCTGAGCTTCTCCAGGTGGATGCGGTTCAGACGATGTGCGAGGAGCTTTTCCCTTTGGCGGACTTGCTGACGCCCAACCTGGATGAATCTGTTCGCCTTTTGGGGCATGCCATTGAAAACCAGAAAGAACTTCAATCGGCTGCACGGGAGCTTTATGACAAATTCGGCCGACCGATCTTGGCCAAAGGAGGCCATCTTCGCGACTCGGAAGAAGCCATTGATATTCTCTGGGATGGAAAAGCGGAATATATCTTCAGAAAACCTTTTGTGCTGGGTGTCTCTCCTCATGGAACCGGCTGCACCTTTTCCTCCGCCATTACAGCAGCTCTGGCCCAGGAGCATCCGCTGCCGACAGCGGTGGAAATCGGGAAAAACTATGTGTTCCAGGCGATAAAAGATTCTGTGAAAATTGCAGATCATTATGCTCTGAACTGGTTCGGAAACCAATAGATTGCCCTTTAGACCTCTTCGTGATCGCCCGGATTGCAACCGAAATATCTCTGAATAAACTCTTTGACTATGAAGTCCCCCCTGAAATGGAAGCTTCTATCAGCGTGGGGAGCCGCGTCAAGGTTCCCTTCAATAATCGGGAAATTCTGGGATATGTGACCGAGTTGATTGAGCAGTCTCCTGAAACGGCTGCCGAGAGTCCCGATCTATTGCCGCAGGCGGAAAGTCGCCACAAACTCAAACCGATTCTGGAGATTATCGGCGATCAAAGCCTGATCACTCCCAAGGTAAAAGACTTGGCACTCTGGATGGCTGCCTATTACTGCTGCACCATCGAAGTGGCGCTGAGGAGTCTGCTCCCGGAGGTTGTTCGCAGGGAACAGGAGGGATGGAAAAAGCAGCTCTTTGTCAGGTATAACCCCGATGCGCCCGAGCCTGAAAAGCTGACCCAGCGTCAACAGGAGGTTTTGGCTTTTATTCAACAGCAGGGGGAACTGCCGCTGACGGATTTGATCGAGCAGCTTTCCTGCACCGCGGAAGTAGTGAGAAGAATAGAGCGGACGGGAAAAATCTCAATAGCATCGCTCAAAGTCCTTCGTGATCCGTACTCCAATGTCCGCATTCTTCCCACAACGGCTTTAAATCTGAATGAGGAGCAGTCGCCCTGCCTGAGGCAAATTACTCAAGCGATGGATAGTGAAGATCACTCCGGGACGAAGCCTTTTCTCTTATTCGGGGTGACGGGCAGCGGGAAGACTGAAATATATTTACAGGCCATAGCACACGCGCTGGAGAAAGGGCAGGGAGCTATTGTTCTGGTGCCGGAGATATCATTAACCCCACAGACGGTTGAACGCTTTAAATCACGTTTTGCTGAAGGACCGTTGCGCTCTCAGGTTGCCGTTTTACATAGCCACCTTTCAGCCGGGGAGCGTCACGATGAATGGCATAAGATTCGCAGGGGAGATGCTCGGATTGTGATCGGGGCCCGTTCTGCCATATTCGCCCCGGTGGACCCCCTGGGAGTCATTATTGTGGATGAGGAGCATGAACATTCTTACAAACAGGAGGAATCCCCGAGGTACAATGCGCGAGACGTTGCCGTAGTCCGAGCTCAAATGGAGAAAACTGTAGTCGTCCTGGGGAGCGCTACTCCCAGCATGGAGAGCTACTACAACGCAATCCAGGGTAAATACACACTTTTAAAGCTTTCCAAACGAGTGGATGACATCCAGATGCCGCAGGTCGCCATTGTGGATATGTGCTCGGAGATTCGAGTAGATCGAGGCATACCTCTCTTTTCAACCCGACTGAAGGAAGCAATCCGCTGTCAACTGGAGGAATCCCATCAGGTGATCCTCTTTTTGAACCGGAGAGGATATGCCAGCCAGCTACAATGTCCGGATTGTGGTTACGTTGCCGAGTGTCCCAATTGCAGCGTTTCTATGGTTTATCATCGGCGCGCTCAGCTTTTGAAATGCCATATCTGCGGGCATCACGTTCAGGCCCCTTATTGCTGTCCAGATTGTAAGAAACTTGATATCCGCTACTCGGGAGCGGGTACAGAACGAGTGGAAGATACTTTGAAGAAGCTTTTTCCAAAGGCCAGAATTCGCAGGATGGATAGTGATACTCTTAAGAAAAAGGAAGACTATCGCGATATTCTGAATGCTTTTGGGTTAGGGGAAATAGATATTCTGCTGGGAACGCAGATGATTACCAAAGGGCTTCATTTTCCCCGGGTGACCCTGGTGGGAATCCTCAATGCTGACATTTCGCTCCATCGTCCTGATTTCAGAGCCAGCGAACGGACTTTTCAGTTGATAACTCAAGTTGCTGGGCGTGCCGGCAGAGGGGATGACGAAGGGGAGGTGATTGTTCAGACTTTTACCCCATGGGCTCCGGCGATCCTGTATGCGAAGAATCATGACTATGAAAACTTCTATGCAGATGAGATCGTTTCGAGAAAAGAGCTTCATTATCCGCCAGCAAGCCGCCTGGCTCTTTTGACCATTAAGAGCATGGACGAAGAAAAACTCCAACTGACAGCTCAGCATATCCGGCAGATGCTCGATGGAGAATCATTTCAGTCTATCCGTCCTCTGGTTATCAATGGACCGGTCCCGGCTCTTCTGGAGCGCTCCCAAGGCTATTATCGTTACCATATTCTCTTGAGGACGGTCAAAATGATGGCACTGAGTCGAAAGCTTTTTGAATTGTATCAATCAGTCAAATGTCCCAAGGGCGTCAGTTTTACGGTCGATATTGACCCGATGGACCTGACTTGACCAGCATTGGATAGAATCATTAAAAGTCATTGATTCATGGGATGTGTTATTGGTTCAGATGCGGAATATGAAATTAGGCGTCTTTTGGGTGTATGTTTTTACTGAAAGCCATTTTTGCTGATTCTTATTGAACTTGGATACTCTTTTCCCGTTGAATGAAAATGCCCCCAATGCTACTCTCCCTCTGGATGAAAGGCAGGGTGGTGCAACCCTCAAAAAGCTACGGACAAGGGAAAACGGAATGCGCTTACTGACGAACAGGGCGGATTCCAATTTTTTGTTGTTTAAAGATGCTGTTGTGGATCAAGAACCTGCTCTCTTCTGAAATGCGATTTGTTGACTAAACATTATGAGTGCCTTTGATTTAGTTATATTGGCGTTGAGCAGCACGGCGATTCCTTTCCTGTGTACGACAGCGGGAGCAGGCACCGTGTTCTTTTTTAGGAAAGAAATACCGCAGGGAGTCCAACGCGTTTTTCTGGGGTTCGCTGCCGGAGTCATGATAGCAGCCAGTGTTTGGAGTCTGCTCATTCCCGCCATTGAAATGGCAAAAGAGCAGGGCGGTAATGGGTTGATTCCAGCAACGGGTGGTTTCATTCTGGGAGCCGGATTTCTCTGGTTACTGGATGCCTTTATGCCTCACTTACATCCGGGGTCGGACCTGCCTGAAGGTGTTCATAGTCGACTCCGAAGAACTACGCTCCTGGTGCTTGCCGTAACCTTGCATAATATTCCGGAAGGGATGGCTGTCGGGTTAGCGGCCAGTATTGCTCAATATGGCGAGACCGTTGTTATTACTACAGCTTCAGCAGCAGCGCTTTCTATTGGGATTGGATTGCAGAATCTTCCTGAGGGAGCGGCCGTTGCTTTGCCCTTGAGGCGGGAAGGAGTCAGTCGAGGCAAAGCTTTTTCACTGGGTGTTCTCTCCGCTGTAGTGGAGCCGATCGGAGCCGTAGTAGCGGTTTTGCTTTCCGGTGGAATTGTCGTGCTTATGCCCTGGATGCTGGCTTTTGCCGCCGGGGCGATGCTTTACGTGGTAGTGGAGGAGCTGATACCGGAAGCTCACCTTGGAGAACACTCCAACATTGGTACGATAGGAGTTCTTTCGGGCTTTTTAGTAATGATGGTTTTGGATGTGGCTTTGAGTTAAGATATGAGCGAAGAGAGGGTTTTTCTGCTGGATAGAAGCAAAGCACTCGAGTAACTTGATGTGGGCATCCCACCCGGTACGGGGAGAGATTTTTAGAAAATAATTATGAACGAAGAGAATTTGCGGGCAACGGATTTTATACGGGAAATAGTAGAAGAAGATTTAAAAAACGGACGTTATCAAAAAATTATTACCCGTTTTCCCCCTGAGCCCAACGGGTATTTGCATATTGGACATGCTAAGGCGATCTGTCTAAATTTCGGAATAGCCTGGGAATATGACGGCGTGTGTCACATTCGCATGGATGACACCAATCCGGTGAAGGAGGATACCGAATATGTTGATAGCATTCAGGAGGATATTAAGTGGCTCATTTCCGGCTGGGCGCAAGAATACCTCGGATTGAAAGAGGCCGACCGTGAGCCGACAGCGGTTGAAGTGGGTGGTAAGCTTGATTTCCATGCTCAGGTTTGCAGAGAGCCCGGAGTCAAAACAGAACCTTTTTATGCCTCCGATTATTTTGAGGCCTTTTACCAGTTTGCCTTGAAATTGATCCGAATCGGCAAGGCCTACGTGTGCGACCTGACGGCCGAAGAGGTGGACCAGATGAGAGGAGCCCCCGACAAGCCCGGAGTTGAAAGCCCCTACCGAAATCGAAGCGTAGAGGAGAATCTGGATTTATTCCAGAGAATGAAGGCTGGAGAGTTCCCTGATGGTGCCCGTACTTTGCGTGCCAAGGTGGATATGAAGAGCCCCAACGTCTGGATGCGTGATCCGTTGATCTACCGCATTCGGCACGTGTCTCATCATCAAACTGGCGACAAGTGGTGTATCTATCCTCTCTACGATTTTGCTCACTGCGTCAGCGATTATATTGAAGGCATTACTCATTCCATCTGTACGTTGGAGTTCGTTGTGCACCGTCCGATCTATGATTGGTTTCTGGAGATGCTTGATTTGCCAAGACCGCTGCCACATCAGTATGAGTTTGCCCGCTTAAACCTGACCTATACGGTTATGAGCAAGAGGAAACTCCTGGCGTTGGTTCAGCAGGGCAAAGTGGCCGGCTGGAACGATCCTCGAATGCCTACTATTGCAGGGATGCGCCGTAGAGGATATCCGGCGGCGGCACTGAGACTCTTTTGTGAAAAAATCGGGATTGCGAAGCGTGAGAACACGATTGATGTTTCGCTTCTGGAGTTCTGCGTTCGCGAGGAATTGAATAAATGCGCAATGCGGGTAATGGGGGTGTTGAAGCCCATCAAGCTTGTTATTGAGAACTATCCCGAAGGTGTAGTCGAAGAACTTGAGGCGGTCAATAACCCTGAGGATCCTCAAGCCGGAACTCGAAAAGTCCCTTTCAGCCGCGAGCTTTACATCGAGGAGGATGATTTCCGGGAAATTCCTCCCCCCAAGTATCACAGATTGGTTCCCGGTGGAGAAGTGCGCTTGCGCTATGCCTATATCATCAAGTGCGTGGGTCTGGAGAAAGACAGCGAAGGCCGGGTTCACACTATCCGTTGCACTTATGACCCGGATTCCAAGGCCGGCGGAGCCACAAGCGGACGGAAGATAAAGGGGACTATTCACTGGGTTTCCGCTCCTCATGCGTTGAAGCGCGAAGTCAGACTTTATGATCGCCTCTTTAATGTAGAGGATCCGGCTGATGAAAGTGATGGGCAGGACTGGATGACTCACTTGAATCCGGGGTCGTTGGAAGTGGTTTCCAATTGCTTCATTGAGCCATTTGTGAAGGATGCGCAGGTGGGTCAGGTCTATCAGTTTGAGCGACTGGGTTACTTCTGTGTCGATGAAGAAATAGCGCAAGACGGTTCAAACGTGTTTAATCGCACTGTGACGCTTCGGGATTCCTGGGCGAAAACGCAGAACAAGTAAGGTGAGAAAACAGGTTTTCGTTTTTTTATACACCCCATCTATGGTCTGCTGATCATATTTTAATAACTATATAACTCTAAAAAACCAGGGATGAGTTCTCTGGTTTTTTGCTTTCAGCCCGTCATTATAAAACTTGCCAGGGTAGAGGAAGGTGTATAGGAT
>LSQX01365430.1_pt1 | contig 16870 bp, 22 predicted proteins | sample 654561 | NCBI WGS metagenome assembly LSQX01 (sample SAMN04489861, study PRJNA283612) | anaerobic digester metagenome | isolation source: 4 biogas reactors fed with cattle manure at either 37C or 55C with and... | place: Denmark: Kongens Lyngby | collected 2014
TCGAACAGTCCTGCTAAAACGCAGGGCTGTTCGTTTTTGGCAACAAGATGGTAATCCAGTATAATTGCTACTGATTAAAAGTTCAGTCATAATATATAATTCGAATTACAGTAATATACAAGAATACTAATTAAAGCAGGAATTAAATGACGGAAACAATACTGACACTACTTGGGACAATGGTTCTGGTTTTTATAGCGGCATTGATTTTTACCAACGCTATCGAATGGATAGCAGGTCAGTTAAGGCTCGGCTGTTCTTTCGTCGGTTCTATTATCGCTCCGCTTTTTACATCGATACCGGAAATGGTGGTTTTTCTGGTTGCCATATTTGCCTTCAGCGATGGTATGGGGCATGAAATAGGGGTCGGCACCATTTACGGACAGCCGTTTATGGCATCCAGCCTCTCATACGGGCTGGTAGGTGTCGCCATACTGCTTGGGTTGTTGCTTAAAAAGAGAACCAGCGGTCATATGACTGTCGATAAATCACTGGCTACTCCCTTTCTGTTTGTAACCATACTCTTTCCGATGACACTTGTGCCGGCTTTTACTGATAGCGTAATCGTCAATTATATTTTTGCGGCCATTTTTCTGGGCGCTTTCGTTTATTATATATGGACAATGTACAAGAGAAAGAACGCCGAGCAGATAGAAAACGCCGAAGCCCCCTATTTTTGCCGTATTCTTCCCAAAGCCTCTAAAGGAAGGATGGCTTTAGCGGTGCTTCAGTTGCTGGTAGCCATCGGACTTCTGTATATCGGTTCGGAAAGAATGGTGGGAACAGTGGAAACACTCTCGGCCGGCATAGGACTGAGCGCACTCGCTTTGGCTTTAATCATAGTACCGGCTGCCACTGCCATACCGGAAACCTCGACCGCCTTGATATGGGGATTCAAGGGCAGGGATACACTCAGCCTCGGTTCGCTGGTGGGAGAGAAGATTCTCTATTCCACTTTCTACCCGGCGCTGGCGCTGTTTTTAATTTCATGGTCTTACGATATCCATATCTTACTCAGTGTTATTGCCACAACCATAATCTCTCTGGTGCTTTACCTGTGCATCCGCTTTAACAAACTGAACTGGTACACGCTATGTTTCGGCTTGATATTTTTTGTGACATATATAATATTGATATTTGTATTTAAAGTATAATAAATCATATTTATCGTAGGGAGGTTAAAATGCATACGGTAGTAGCAAAAGTAATCTCGCAAAAAGGCACCTGCGAAGCCGGACACAGAGTAGGGGACGAATTCGTAATCGGGCAGAGCACTCCCAACTGTATGTGTTCATGGGCGTTTTATACCCTTTTCCCCTTTGCCGAAGTATTACAGTTCGGCGGAGAATTTCCCTGGGAAAAAGACCCTTCCACGGCACTGGTAGCCTGCCCGGACCCGGATAATCCGGTCGTTTTTGAGCTCAGCCGGAGAGAAATACAGCACTGATGGATACACATGACGAGTCCGAAGCATCTCCGTTTCTGGTTGAGAATATCAGCTTGCTGCCGAAGGGCAAGGCGCTGGATATCGCAATGGGAAACGGCAGGAACACGATTTATCTGGCAGAAATGGGTTTTGATGCGGAGGGAGTGGATGTTTCCGAAGAGGCAGTAAAAAACGCACTGGAAAGAGCTAAGTCGGCCGGTGTAAATATAAATGCCTATGTTAAAGATATCGAAGCAGGTAATTACATAATCGAGAAAAACGCTTATGACGTTATTGTCTGTTTTAACTACCTGCACCGTCCGTTGATGCCTCGTATAAAGGATGGGTTAAAAAAGGGCGGAATGGTGGTTTATCAGACTTATACTATAGACCAGCTGCAATTCGGTAAGCCCTCCAACCCGGATTTTTTGCTCAAATACAACGAATTGCTGGAGGTGTTTAGCGATTTCCGCTGCCTGCGTTATTATGAAGGAATAACCGACAGCAGAAAAGCAGTCGCCGGCATAATAGCGCAGAAAATATAAAAAGGGGAAACCGGCTCCCCCTTTTTACTAAAGTTCGCTCTCGGCTTCTTCTTCCATTTCATAAAGGCGGGTATAATAATCGGAAAACTCATTCAAATGAGCCAGCGTAATTTTTCCGGTTAAAATGGGGTCGTCATCGGTAACATTGGTTTGAGGGTCAACCAGACCATGTTCCAGTTCGACATCCAGCCCCATCCTGAACTGCTCGACATCGAATTTTGTCCAATCGATTCCCAGTTCTTCGCCTATTTCTTTGGCTTCCTGTGCAGTAAAATGCTTTTCTACGCTCATAATATTGCCCCCTGTTTTTTACTTACCTATCAATTATAAACGAGATGAAACACCGTTGGAAGTGATTTTTATCATAATATTAAAGTTTTTAACCGGCAGACTCGACACGAATGCCTCTTGCCATCGCCCAGGCAAGCCCTTCTTCGATTTGCTTTTCCTCGCCCTCAAGCTCCAGCTTCATCACGCCTTCGTTTCCGCTGATATCGGAGTTATAGATACTTACTTTTAAGTCGTATTGCTGAGTAATGGTGTACAGAATGGGTTCCAACAGCATTTCCTCCGGAATTATGAATGTTATTCTTTTTTTTAAAGCAGCCATTTTATCCTTCCTGTTCGAACTCTCTGATAACTTCCCTGATTTTCTGTTTTAATTCGTCGTTGGGGACTTCTATACCGGAGCTGGTTTCTACCTTCTTGAGACGCTCCTCCAGCTTGGATTGTTCGTTTAAAACCAGCCTGATTATATCAGAAACAGGGTCCGGCAGATTGCCGTGTTCCAAATCTAAAAGCGGTTTATGGTGTTCATCTACCACCCTGCCGGGGATGCCTACTACGGTTGCTCCGCCCGGAACCGGTTTTATTACAACCGAGCCGGAGCCGATTTTCGCCCCTTCGCCGACAGTAATTGCACCCAAAACCACCGCGCCGGTTCCGATGACTACTTTGTTACCGATAGTCGGATGGCGTTTGCCTTTGTTCAGACTGGTACCTCCAAGTACAACTCCCTGATATATGAGGACGTCTTCACCTATTTCCGCCGTTTCCCCGATTACTACACCCGAGCCGTGGTCGATAAAGAAACGGCGCCCGATGGTAGCTCCGGGATGGATTTCGATGGCGGTGAAGAAACGCGTCCAGTGAGAAAGCAGGCGGGCAAAGAAGCGCATGTGATGATTCCATAAAAAATGGGATATGCGATGCCCCCAGATAGCATGCAAGCCGGGGTAGCACGTTAAGACCTCGAGCACGCTCCTTGCTGCCGGGTCTCCCTTAAAAACAGTTCTTATATCCTCTTTAATACGCTTACACATTTACTAGATTATACTCTCAAAACGTCTCTTTACCAACCCAGTCCAGATAATCCTGATTACCGCCGATAATAGGGAGTGCAATTATTTCGGGCACATCGTTGGTGTGAATCTCTTTAACGATTTGAATAATTTCCTCTAACAATGCAGCTCTGGTTTTTATAACCAGCAGATTCTCGCTTGCCGAATCGATTTTATCGTTCCACCAGTACATCGAATCAACATCTTTGACAATACTGACACAGGCGGCTTTTCTCTGTTCAAGCAGAACCTTCGAGATAAGAGCGGACTCCTCACCAGCTTCGGTGGTGATGAAGACAACCATGTATTCGGAGTTTGACATCGCAACCTCCCTTCAAGCTATCAAACAATGTCAAGCATTCTGTTGACTGCGCCGATAGCTTTTAGCCTGATATCTTCGGGCACTGTTACTTCAGGAGTTAACGTCTCCAAAGAATGGAGCACTTTTTCAATAGTGATTGATTTCATGGTATGGCATATTGCGTTTTTAGAAACAGGTATGAACTGTTTCTGAGGATTTTCCTTCTGCATGCGATGAATAATGCCGGTTTCGGTAACTACAATCATCTGGGTTACATCCGGGAGGGCGGCATAGCGGCACATTCCACTGGTGCTCAACACTTCATCGGCAAGCTCGATTACTTCGGGGCGGCACTCGGGATGTACTACCACTTTGGCTGCCGGATATTCTTTTTTCAGTTTTAAGACGGATTCGGCTTTTATACCCTCATGAACCGGGCAATAACCGGGCCAAAAAGTATACTTTTTCTCCGGAACCTGTGATGCCACATATTGTCCCAGATACATATCGGGAACAAATAGAATCTCCTCATCGGGCAGGCTGGCAACCACCTTGGGGGCGTTTGCCGAAGTGCAGCATATATCGGATTCGGCTTTAACCGCTGCGGTGGAATTGATATATGTAACCACTGCCGCATCGGGCAGTTCCTTTTTTTTCGCAATCAGCTTTTCGGCGGTGACCATATCCGCCATCGGGCAACCTGCCGAGGCTTCGGGAAGCAGCACTTTTTTATCGGGAGATAGTATGTAAGCGGTTTCTGCCATAAAATGAACGCCGCAAAAGACAATAACATCGGCGCAAGTCGAAGCAGCTTTCTGTGAAAGCTCCAGCGAATCACCCACAAAGTCTGCTAAATCCTGGATTTCCGCCGGCTGATAATTATGCGCCAGTATGACGGCATTCCGCTCTTTCTTGAGTTTCAGAATTTTGTTTATAAGTCCGGCATTACTAACTACCAATTGTTACCCCTTTTTATAAATATTCCGGTTAATTTGTCTATATTATATTCAGCGCAGCCAGAGTTTGCCAGTCTCACCACGATATAAGAGTCTGTCATTCCGGAGGGAGCAAAGCGACTGAAGAATCTTGGGGGCGGGGTTCTATTTTTCCCCACTCCCCAGATGCTTCGTCCCGACAGGGCGGGACTCCAGCATGACAATTATATTTTCGCTCTAATCATTTCCTGACGCATCGGGCAGGATGAGTGGAAACTGTTAATATCTGATAAATCTATTTCATTTATAGATAAGCCTTATATTTTTCCAGCGCCCTGTAAAAAGCATTCCAGAACGGATCGACAATGGGATGCTTCAACTCTGTTTCTTTCCCTTCTTTTATAAGAACCATGCCGCTTTCTTTTTCGGTAAACTCACCTATTACTGAGGAGATTATACCCTTAAGGGATAAAGAATTCACTACCTCGCTGGCTTTATGCGGCTTGCAGGCAATAATCAAAGTACCTTCGCTAATAGATGCGTACGGGTCTATTTCAAATAAATTGCATATCTCCAGCACACAATCGGTAGCTACGATTTTTTCCTGTTCTACCCTTACACCCAAGCCGGCTGCCTCTGCCACTTCGTAAAGCCCTCCCCAGATACCGCATTCGGTGGCATCGTGCATAGCGGTAATGCCGTTCTCCCTGACGCCCACACTTACCGCAGCCATTGCATCATCCACCACCGACATTTTATAGAAAATATCCTGCGCCCGAATGCTGAATTCCTTGCCGAATTTCTCCTCCAACAGGCGCGGCAGCATAGCGGCAAAGATACCGGTTGCCTCGATTGCAGGGCCTTTGGTTACGATAATTTTATCGCCGGCGGTAATGAAACGGGGGGTGACGTATTGGTCAAGTTCCCCGACCCCGATTACCGTTCCGCCGCCCACCATCGGATAACCGCAGTTTTCATATCTGCCGGTGTGCCCGGTAATAATGTTTATTCCCATTCTTTCGCATTCGGAATGGATAACCTTCCAGGTAATATCCATCTGCTCTTTGGTCATCGACATCGGAAGGTTCATATCTATGGATAGGTAGCGGGGAGGTAAACCGCAGGTGACGGAGTCCGAAGCCAGGATATTGATGGCAAACCAGGCAGCGCGTTCCCATCCGTATTCCGGCACGATAAATACCGGGTCGGTGGTAAAAGATACTGCCTTGTTCCCGATTTCGGCAATACCGACATCTACTCCGTGCATAGGACCGACCAGGACATCTTTGCTGCCGGCTCCCAGCCTTGGGAATATGATTTCGCTGAATATATCAGCCGATATTTTACCGATTTCGGGGATTTCGCTCATCGTACAATTTCTCCTTATAAATATTATTAATTAAAAAGCCGTATGCTTATTTATAATGAAAATGGCAGGTCTTTAGCAAGCAGCGATTAAAACCGCCGTATTAAGACCTGCCCTGTAATCAGTTATTGTTCCCGGTCTCTTCGTTTAGGGAGTTCATAAATATTTCGGGGCTCAACGAAGACTGGGAGACAACCCATTCCTGAAGGCATTCATAAGAACAAAAATTATATCTGACAATAGAGCCGTTACCGTTGAAAGCGGACACAATCAACCACCCTGCGAGCACATCGCTGGCAGGTTCGTTGGGACTGAATTCCTTTTCCCGTCCGCAAGAAAAACAAAGACAATACTGACTGACCATCCACCATTCCCTGCGGTTATCGAAATATCATCGAAAACTGCTAAATAAAATTATACTAATATTATACTACCGAATTACGGGATATCCAAATATCGGCTTTATACATTTTCAGTAGCTTCTTCCGACTTTTTGGTTTCCCGTTTTTTATAGACAAACCTGGAAAGGATAATGCTTAACTCGAGTAAAATAATCAACGGAATAGCAATAATCGACTGGTTAATGGGGTCCATAGTGGGCGTAATAAGAGCCGACAATATAAATGCCAAAACAATCCACAGTTTACGTTTATTTGCCAGCCACTGCGGGGTTACCAACCCCATACGCGCCAGTATCATGATAATAAGCGGTGTTTCAAAAACTAGGCCGACATATAAAATCATACGCGTAACGACACTTATATATTCACTAAGTCTCCAGACGTTTGGGGACACATCCCCTAGAAAACCACCGAGGAATCCCATAGCCGGCGGCAGGGCGACGAAATATGCGAACGCAACACCCGTGGCGAACAACAGGGTTATAAAAGGTAAAAGTTGCAATATGGTCTTTCTCTCTTTAGAGGTAAGACCGGGAGCAATAAATGCAATCGCCTGATAAACCAGAAACGGCATAGCGATAATAAAACCGCCGGCAAGCGCAACCTTGAAATAGACGGCTATATTTTCGGTCGGCGTGATGGACTGAAATTCAATTCCTCTCGCCGGAGCCTTTAAAATTTCTATCATGGTTTTGGCAAAAATAAACGATATAGCCGTGGTGATAACCATAGCTATAACAGACTTGGCGATGCGGTCGCGCAATTCCACCAGGTGCCCCTTAATGGGCATCCTCTTGCCTGTAATCGGGTCTCGTCTTATTTCTGTAGTTACCACTTTATTGCTCTGTTTCCTCAGTATCCGTCTTTTTATCCGGAGCTGCAGCATCAGCATTAGACGGTGGTGTTAAATTAGTCTGCGACTGACTGCTGTCAAAAGGATTGAAATGGTCTTCCGGAATGTCGGGGGTCTTTTTAGCTTCCTGCTTTTCTTCTGCGGTTTTTTTGGTTTTTTTAGGCGGTTTTGCCGGAGCGGCATTATCGATGTTTAGGGATTTATTTAATTTATCGACACCCGCATTCAGCGTAGAACTCACTTCCTGGGCTTCTCTCGCCAGCGGGTCTTTTATTTCCCGGGCTGTCGTATCGAATTCACGTGATTCCTTTTCCAGCATATCCGCAAGCTCAGCGGTTCCGTCATCCATCGTCTTTTTAACACCGCTGACTTCATCATCAATAGTTTTGGCAATCTCTTCCGCTTCCGCATCGAGAGCATTCTTAATTTTCAGAGATTCTTCATCAAGTGAACCCTTCAGCCCCTGAGCGGTGTTCTTTAAATCATCGAAATCATCTTCCAGGTCAAGGGATTTGGTTACTTCTCCGGTAAAATTTTTAGTCATTTTTCTGAGGTCGCGCACCATCTTGCCGAACTTGCGCGCATATTCGGGTAGCTTCTCAGGTCCGACGACGAGAAGGGTAACCACCAGTATAACCAGTATTTCAAAAAAACCAAGGTCTAAACCCATTATTTTATCTCATTCTTAGCTTCAATTTTTACCGGAAATGGAATCTTACCTTTATTGAATAAAACCTGCCAACGCAATATTACCATCGTTAAAGGAACACAAATCCCGGCAACCGATGCCGATGACTGTATCGTCGCAAGTCGATTGAAAATCATGCCTGACTTTTTTTGGATTTCTTTTTTGCTTTCTTTGTTGATGTTTCCTCTAACTCTTCAACATCGCCCTGTTTATTTTTCTTGAAATCACGTTTCCATTTACCGAACATTTCAAAGAGTTGGGGCAACTTCCCCGCCCCGAAGATGATAAAGATAACCAACAATACGATTATTATTTCGAAAGGACCGATTTTAAACGGCAACGGTACTTCACCTCCGTTACAATATGATATCAAATATTCAAAGCGGGAACACAGCCGATCAATTGCCCTTTGAAAATATCCCCTTCCTGCAAACCTAAGGGAAGGGGATACATTTAATAACTATTCTTACCGGAATAATGAATCCAGCTCAGGGCAACAACTATCTGTCGCTCCCGGAAAAATCTACTACGCCTTATCGGCAGGAGTTTCTTCTGCTGCAGGTTTGGTTTCCTCTGCCGCAGGTTTGGCTTCCCCTTCTGACGCGCTTTCAGTTACCTGAGTAGTTTTCTTTTTTGCCGGAGCCTTTTTCTTGGCTTTCTTCTTTGTTTTAGCTTCCGTGGCTTGCTCTTCCTCGTCTTCTCCCTTTGTACCCTTCTTAAATGCGTTGATACTCTTACCCAGTGCGGCGCCTACCTGCGGAAGTTTTCCTACACCGAAAACAATAAGAATGATTACCAGAATTAGCCCTATTTCCAATGGACCCGGTTTTATCATGTTTTTAAAACCCCCTTAGTTTAATAACTGTAATGAATTGCCAAGACACAATCTAACCCTTTATGAATGGTGATGATGAACGAGGAGTAAAGATCGGATATCATTGGCTTATAGCATATTTACATTCCAGCTAATAATACACAAATGTAATATAGTTGTCAATCGACTGTAATAAACCCGTTAAACGACGCCTCTCCCGAAAATGCCTGTTTGAAACAATCCGCAAATTGACAATAGCCAACGAATAAGGTACTTTTTAATATCTTATCCTGTTATGATAGAATATCAAACGACATGAACGAAACTGACAAAGATTCGCAAGAAACCCCCCCGCAGTGCAAGCCTTCCTGGATCAAAACAAGGCTTCTTCCCATATCTATGCTCATTTTCATCGTAGCAATCGTGGTTGGTGTTTTTGTGGCATATAGATATAATCCCGATATGATAGAGGACCTGAAGGGTTATGGTTATCTCGGTTCGTTTATCATAAGCGTCATATTAAACGCATCAGTGGTGTTACCGGTCGGTAATTTCGTGGTGATAGCGGCTCTGGGCGCAACCTTGCCCTCGGCTACGCTGGTAGGTTTGACCGGCGGTATCGGAGCCGCCATAGGAGAATTAACGGGTTATCTGGCCGGTTACAGCGGGCAGGCGCTGGTTACCACAAAAACCAATCGCTGGTATCTTAAACTGGAAGCGTGGCTGTGTAAACACGGAGCACCCGCCATCTTTTTACTCTCGATTTTTCCGTTTGCATTCGACGTTGTAGGCTGCATAGCCGGAGCACTACGCTACCCGGCATGGAAATTCTTCATCGCCTGCTGGCTGGGCAGGACTATTCTTTACACAGGAGTTGCTTGGGCCGGTGCGCTGGGGTGGCAGGCTCTATTGGACTTTATCGGTTAATCTTCTCCCTGATACGAGTTAGAATCAGACCGCCGACCACAAACAAAAAGAGGCACGTAAACAGCATCACCTGGTAGCCCATACCCAAACTCTGCTTTTCAAAAAAATCGATAACCGGGCCGATAAGTCGCGCCAGCGCTCCCGCTCCGGCGGTTGCCATATTGGCAATTCCCAGATAGCGCGCTTCTTCCCCTGTCGATACCATATCTATGGCCATAGCCCAGTTGGTGCTTGAAAACCCACCCAGCGCCACCCCGATAAACCCGGCAGCGACCATTATCATAGTGTAGTCTTTGGTTAGGATTATTAAGAGTATGCCGAAAGCCCCGATAAAAGCTGATGTTATGGCAATCGGCTTACGCCCGATTCTATCCGACAATCTGCCGGCCGGATAAACCACAACCAGCATACCGACTACCGCCAGGATAAGAAACCTTGCCGCGGCAGATGCCGGGTCGGGCACCCCCAGATACATTAAAAAGTACAATGAAAACTGCTGTATTATTCCCAGAGCGGCAAAAAAGAACAGCCGGGAAGCCAGAAACCATAAAAACCTGCGATTCATCCTGATATCTATTTTAAAAGTGTTGCATATGACCTCTTTTATCGAAAACGGAGATTTCGCACTTCCGGTTTTCTCCTTGACGGTAAAGATCGTCACCAGCATACATACAAGTAAGATGATTCCCGGTATTAAAAGAGAAAACCACAGCCACTGGTCGCCACCACCGGCAGCATAGTTATCCATCAATTTACCGACGATATAGATAAGGATTACTCCACCCAGCATCTCCACAAAGCTCTTGATACCGGAAGCCTGCCCCTTCTTGCCTTCGGGAACCAGGTCGGGAATGAAGCCCTGGTGCGCCCCCTGCACGGCATTACTGGAGATTTGCATCACGCAGTAGATGGCAAATATCACGGCATAGCTGCCGGCAAGCCCGATACCGGGCAGAAACAGTAAAAGGCATAAAACGCCGACAATTATGAAGGGTCGGCGCTTACCCATACGGAAACCGGAGCGGTCGCTGATGGCTCCGAAAACAGGCTGCAATAACATAGCGATTATCAGGCCGACAAAGGTCATCAAACCGAGATAGGTATTTTTTTCCGCTTCGGGGGCAAAATCAAGGATTCTGATGGGGAGAATGAGGGAATGCATCGACTGCCACAACCCGGTGGTGGCAAAAACAAGTATGGTGATTTTAAGATAATCCCACCTGCCGAATGCACTGCCATTAAGATTGGATTTTTCTTTTGATTCTGTCATATTGCAGGCTAAAGCATAGCAGATGGAAGGACAGCAATCAATTGTTTATTTATAGTGGATTAAGATATCAAATCGCCGATTTGTCCGAACTTGAGATAAAAGACGAAATGTCGTGATAAAAAACAACAGGCGGACGACCAATGGTCGTCCCTACAATGAAAATTAGCACAGGGTTTACACTCTTAAAAGAAAACCCAAGCCGCTCGTGTCCTTCGTCACACTCAGGATGCACGAAGCTTGTCGAATCCATAGCGGCGAAGAAAATTAGTTGAATTACCGTTCCGCTCTACAAACCCTTCGACATGCTCAGGGCGAGCGGAACATATCGTTCTCATGCCGATGCTTAAATGTAATCTATATTTCCGGTTTATATCCCAGCAGTTCTCTCCCTTTAGAAAAGGGAGAGTAAGAGGGATTTTGACAAGTTATCGAAATAGATGGCGGAATATGTAGCAAATCCCCCTCCTTCCCTCTATTCCAAAGAGGGAGGGTTCCACAAATGTTTGTAAATTGTCCCAACGCATCGGGACATCACACTGATTTATCGATATGCCGGATTATGGGATAAAAATATGGTCTACGGATAAATCGGCGGGGCTTCGAGCCCGGCAACCTCGGCAAATCCGCACATAATATTCATATTCTGAATAGCCTGCCCGGCTGCACCCTTTACCAGGTTATCGATACAGCTTACGACAATGAGACGTCCGGTCCGCAAATCGACATATGGATAGACGTGGCACATATTGCTGCCCCAGGTATTCTTGCTATGCGGAGGGGCATCGACTACCTTGACGAAAGGCTCATCTTTATAAAATTCGCGGTAAAGAGCGGTGATTTCATCTTGGGCATCTTGGCGTCCGTTATAGCCCTCCCTTAAAGACGCATAGCAGGTGGATAAAATGCCGCGCGTCATCGGCACCAGATGCGGAACAAAGGTTACATTTACCGCTTCGCCGCTCAAAAAGGTGAGTTCCTGCACAATTTCCGGCAGATGGCGGTGTCCCTTCAAAGCATAAGCAGTGGTATTTTCGTTTGCTTCCGAGTAGTGGCTGACGGTAGTCAGCGTTCTGCCTGCGCCGGATATGCCCGATTTGCTGTCGATGATGATGTCATCTTCTACAATACCGTGCTTGACTATCGGAGCCATTGCCAGTATAGCTCCGGTCGGGTAGCAACCCGGATTGGCCACCAGATTAGCCGTAGCTATATCTTTACGATACAGCTCGGGCAACCCGTACACCGCTTTATCGAGCAATTCAGGTGAGGGATGAGTGAAACCATACCACTCGTTATAATCGTCCGGATTGCTGAGGCGGAAATCGGCGCTTATATCCACTACTTTGATACCTCGCTCGACAAGTTTCATTACTTCCGATGCGCTTTCCTTATGGGGCATAGCCGCAAAGGCAAAATCGACATTGCCGAGTTCGGATTCTATGGCGAGGTCGGCAGCGCCTGTCATATGAGGAAAGACTTCTGCCAGCTTTTGGCCGGCCGTGCTTCTGCCGGTAACCGAAACAAGCTCGATATTCGGATGCCGTACCAGCAACCGGGCTAATTCTATGCCGGCATAGCCGGTAACATTCACAATTCCAACTTTTATCTTTTCCATTCCGCTGCCCCCTGATTTTAATGTTATTTCACTATAATTATTTTTATTTAACATAGCTGTTTTGCTATCTTATACAGGATTAAAAACACTGATTAATTCTAGCACATAATTGCCGTCGAAAGAATATTGTGCTACCATTATCTATTAACCATTCATCATGGGTTAATGTTTCTTATTTTATAAAAAGAGGTAGAAATATGCCAAAAATTTATTTAGTTGACGTAACCAACAGGGATGGTGTCCAAACAGCAAAGTTAGGTCTTTCCAAGCTGGAAAAGACCATGATAAACATCTATCTGGACGAAATGGGAGTATTCCAATCGGAATTCGGTTTCCCGACCACCAGACACGAATCCAATTATTTACAAGCCAATCTGGAACTGGCTAAATGCGGTGTCATAAAAAACATGAGGCTGGAAGGTTGGATAAGGGCAATGGTGGCTGATGTTGAGTTAGCATATAAAATGGTGCCCGGGCTGGAGCATCTTAACCTGTCAATCTCCACTTCCGACCAGATGATTAACGGCAAATTCCAGGGAAGAAAAAACCGCGACGACATCATCAATGATATGATAGCTGCAGTCGAAGCCGCTAAAGCGCACGGAACAAAAACCATCGGGGTAAACGCCGAGGATGCCTCAAGAACTGACATAGAATATCTGATAAAGTTCGGAAAAGCAGCCAAAGAACACGGCGCCGTAAGGTTAAGATATTGCGATACCCTGGGCTATGATAACCCGTTCTCGATTTATGAAACGGCAAAAGCGCTGTCAGAGAATGTAGGGCTTCCGATAGAACTGCACTGTCACGGCGACCTTGGAATGGCTGTCGCAACTTCGATTGCCGGAGCCAAAGGTGTTATCGACGGCGGACAGGATGCTTACATCAACACCACCATTAACGGTATCGGTGAGCGCTGCGGCAATGCAGACCTGGTAGCCACTATCCTTGCCATAACCAAGTCCAAAGGGTTCGGTGAAAAATATAAACTGGGGAATGGCATTGACCTTTCGAAAGCTTATAAGATTGCCAAGTTTGCCAGTTATGCTTTTGAGGTTCCCATTCCCATCAATCAGGTGGGCGTGGGCGCCAATGCCTTTGCACATGAATCCGGCATTCATGCCGATGGTGTGCTGAAAGACCCGGAGAATTACGAGCTCTACGGATTCGAAGAACTGGGCAGGGGAGACCCCGAACTTGTTGAAACCGGCAGGGAGATTTGCGCCGGGGAATACAGCGGCATTTCAGGGTTCGGCCACATTATGGGAAATATGTCGATTTCCTTTAAAGACAAAGATGAAGCCAACAGAATACTGGAACTGGTAAGGTATGCAAATGTCGAAGCGCAGAAACCGCTTACCGAGGATGAGCTCAAGTTCATTGCTTTATATCCGGACATCGCTAAAAAGCTGCTTACCCTGACTCCGCTGGAATAATATACCTTACAATAAAACTTACAAAAGACCTATAATTAACGGGGTTGTATTTAATAATCGACCCCGTTAGTCAATTTATAACCTGATTACGTGTTATAATGCTTAATTATCAACCGGTGTTTCCGTATGAAAGATGATAATAAAAACAAATTTCTAGTAAACGATATCTACAACAGGCTTTTGGCTGCATACGGTCCTCAGCACTGGTGGCCTGCCGAATCACCGTTCGAGGTTATGGTCGGCGCCGTACTGACACAATCGACAGCATGGACAAATATAGAGAAAGCCATCACTAATTTAAAAAAGGCGCATGCGCTTTCACCCGATGCCATAAGAAATATGCCTTTTTCTGAACTGGCAGAGTTAATCAAGCCCAGCGGATACTATAATGTGAAAGCCCGCAAACTAAAATCGCTGATTTACTGGTTGGATGAAAACTATTCAAGTGATATCGACCGTATGGAAAAAGCAGATACGCAAAAACTAAGGGAGGCACTGCTTGCTGTTTACGGTATCGGTCCGGAGACGGCAGATTCCATCCTCTTATATGCTCTGGGAAAACCGCTTTTCGTCATAGATGCCTATACCAAACGAATTTTTTCGCGTATCGGCTTAACAAGTGAGGAGAATAATTACAACGAATATCAGAGGCTTTTTATGGCAAATTTAGCAACCGACCCCATCGTCTTTAATGAATACCATGCTTTAATAGTAAAACACGCCAAGGAAGCCTGTAACAAAAAACCCGTTTGCGGCAGATGCTGCCTTAGCCAAATTTGCAGTCATAGTGGTAAGATTTAGTATGAAAATCGAGAAATCCATAACTTTAGGCAATGGAGAAGTATTATTGCGCTGCTGTTGCGTGGAAGACGCTCAGGAACATTGTAATGCCGTTCGTGAATCGATTGACGAACTTGAGAAGTGGCTGCCCTGGGCTACCAAGGATTATGATATTGAAGACAGCCTTACCTGGCTGAAAGCATGCGGAACTATTTGGGACCGGGGAATGGAATACAACTTTACCATTATTAACCCGGCCACACAGAATATTATGGGCTGGTACGGTTTAAATCGCATCGATTATCAGAATATGACAGCCAACCTGGGATACTGGATAAGAAAGCAGTACTGCAACCTGGGGGTGGCTTCTTCAGCTACACTGTTACTGGCAAAATTCGGTTTCGAAAGGCTGCATTTTAATCGTATCGAAATCAAAGCTGCAACAGATAACATTGCCAGCCAGCGGGTAGCTGAAAAAATAGGAGCGGTCCGTGAAGGTGTTTTAAGGAATATGATATATCAACACGGGAAAATACTGGACGGGGTAATGTATTCACTCATCCCCGCTGATATTATGAGAGAGGAAGATGGAGCAATATCACAACCCTAAAGTAGATAAGATTGCGGAGTTGATTCTTCAATCGAGGCGCTTGACCTTTTTTACCGGCGCCGGAATCAGCACGGAATCCGGTATACCGGATTTTCGCGGGCCGGGCGGTATCTGGGGGCGTTTCGACCCGGAAGACTTTTCATATGAGAGATTTTTAAATAATCCTGATGCCCGCCGCAGGCAATGGGCGCTTTTTAAGGAACTCAGTATTTCCGCCGAACCCAACAAAGCCCACCTGGCTATAGCCGAACTATATCATTTGGGAAAACTCGATTGTGTCATAACACAGAATATAGATAACCTGCACCAGAAAGCGGGTGTTCCGTATAAACGCGTTCTCGAGCTGCACGGCAATATGCAATCGTTTATTTGTTTAAGCTGCGGCAGAAGATATCCGTTTCAACAGGTTATGGAAAAGACAACGGGAAATGAACCGCCATATTGCGAGGAATGCAAAGGCATCTTGAAGGCGGATGTGGTATTTTTCGGAGAACCCTTGCCGGAAGACACCTTAAATGAGGCTATGAAGAGAGCCTGCACCTGCGACCTGATGATAGTCATCGGCTCCGGGCTGACTGTGTACCCTGCTTCGTATCTGCCGGCTTATGCGGTAGATTCCGGCTCAAATCTGGTGATAATTAACCTCACGCCCACACCGTTCGATGCACAGGCCAGTATTGTGGTTAATGCCAAAGCGGGCGAGACGATGTCTGCCATAGCCGGACAGGTCAAAGACAGATTGATGTACAAGTAGATAAAGTACGATGACTCAATTATTTAGAGCTATTTATTAATCTTTTATATATCGACATTTCGGAAAATTCTTGCAACCGAGGAAGGTATTTCCAGCATTTTTACCTCTGGTTGCAGTCCGTTCTACTAACTTCCCGCCACATTTGGGGCAAAAATATATGCTATCGTATTTATTTTTTAATTCAATGGCATGATTTATTCCATCAAAAAAAGAAGTGTTGTCTTTAATAATCTTTAACTTCTCACAAATTGAATATATCTCTTCATCAGTTATCAAATATTCCTTTTTACTTTTTATAAAACGAAGGAATTCAGATATCCCTTTGGCAACATTCGGTGGCATTTTTGTCTTAAACTCACATTCGCCCCAAAAAACTATAAGGGAATGTATTTTACTATGATCTACTCCTAAATGCTCAGCAAGACTCATAGTATGCTTATAATTCTGATGGAGAGGATTAGGAAAACGGACTTTATAGTTATTGTAATAAGTTACAGTCCATTGTGATTCTTTTTCAGTACCAAATATCCAACCAGTTCTTTCTTTAGTTTCTATTACAAATATTCCATTCTTTGAGACTATAATATGGTCTATTTGTGTCTTTTCTTGATTAACAGGAATAATGACGTTATTAAAAATATGATATTTTTGGTGATCAAGTAATAAGTTTTGAGTTAACTTTGTTTTAAATTCGCCAATTGTACCTTTAATAACAGATTCAAACATTCTCTTACTTCTCAGTGTGTATTATGAAGTCACATGCATTATATCACGTAAAATGACAGTTTCAACGACATTTTTACCTCAAG
>LSQX01063653.1_pt1 | contig 16869 bp, 13 predicted proteins | sample 654561 | NCBI WGS metagenome assembly LSQX01 (sample SAMN04489861, study PRJNA283612) | anaerobic digester metagenome | isolation source: 4 biogas reactors fed with cattle manure at either 37C or 55C with and... | place: Denmark: Kongens Lyngby | collected 2014
AAGGGACTTAAAATCCCTCGATCATACTATGATCGTACCGGTTCAAGTCCGGTCTCCGGCACCAATACTTTGCACTACTTGGTCAGGGTAAAATCCAACCCTGATTTCTTTTATTTTTGGGGTTTGTCTCATTATGAAAAGTAATAATGTTTTCGAAAGTAATAGTATTTCCACCAATTACCTATTACCTATCGTATATGTTTTCCAAGGCATTTAAACATACAGTCATACAGTCATACAGTCATACAGCCATACAGTCTGCAGCCATGCTGTTATAAGTTATACATGAGCTGTTGTTTTTCTATTATTTACAAGTATTTACTGGCCTCCTTAAGGGAAAATATACATTAAGGAGGTGGACCTGCGTTGTTTATGTTTATGGATCGTTTTCAAAAAAAACGTAGCTCCAGTATTAGCAGCTGGTCTGTAATTGGCTTGGGTGCATTAGTTGCACTTTTGGGATTCTCCATGCGTCATAAGAATGAAAGGCTTCAGGCAGGAATTACCGGTTTTGGGTTGGCTCATATTCTTTTGGGCGCGCTGGATATGCTTCGTAATGCCGTTAAGGAATAACAGTGTTTTGGGCATTTTTTTGCTCATATCATTGTTTGTGATCCTGGTTTGCGACCCCGGGGGTTTATACTTTTCAAGATCACTATATCACCATCATCCGTGGAGCGGGTGGAGTTATTTCCCCTGCTATACAATACAAATCTGACTAACCTACCAATATTCCACCCGCTGCCAAAACTCCACCTGTTGCTCCGCAAATGGATTCTGGAAGAATATACCTTTCCCCAGGTTGCCGGTTGCCGAATAAAGTCTCCAACAAATTTTCTTTTTTTCTTGCTTTTTATTCTGTTATTTGTTAAAATTAGTTTGCATGTTTTATTGGGTCCTTTTATCGGGTCCTTAGCTCAGTGGGAGAGCGCTTCCTTGACGCGGAAGAGGCCGTGTGTTCGATCCACACAGGACCCACCATTATGCAAACACCAAAGAACCCCCTGTTTATGCGGGGGTTCTTTTGATTCCAACTTGACATGATGCAGTAGAACAATTATGATTTATAAAGACAAAGCAAATACAAGATCATGAGGCCCTGTTTCCCGTTTTGTATGTGTTTTGGGGTCGGTAGGGCTTGCAGAGGGGGTAAAGGAAGAGATGGAGGCAAACCAAAGTCAAAATCGCGATAAAGAAAAAATAGTTGTCCAGATCAAAAACTGGGGTTCAAGGGAAGTGGCTCCGGGAACGACTGTTTCAGAACTCCTGGGGGATGTCAGCGGAAAACTGCAAAAAGAAGCCCTGGCGGCCAGAATTAACGGTAAAATTGTGGAGCTTTTTACCCCGCTTCAAACGGACTGTACTTTGGAAACGGTAACCTTTGAAGACCTTGAAGGGGCTGCGGTTTACCGCCATACTGCCAGCCACGTTCTTGCTCAGGCAGTGAAGAGGGTTTATGAGCGTGTCCGCCTCGGAATCGGGCCGTCAATCAGCAATGGATTTTATTACGATTTTGATTTTGAAGGTAGTCCAATAAAAACTGAAGATCTTGAGAAAATTGAAAAAGAGATGGTACAAATCGTTAAAGAAGACCTGCCTCTGGAGCGCCTGGAGATAAGCCGTGAGCAAGCGCTGCAGATGTTTAAAGAAAAGGGCGAAGATTACAAGGTAGAACTGATTAACGATTTGGATGCAGATGCAAAGATCACCTGTTATAGACAGGGTGATTTTATAGATCTATGCGCAGGTCCCCATCTTCCTTCGACAGGTAAACTAAAGGTGGTTAAATTATTAAACCTTGCCGGGGCTTACTGGCGAGGTGACGAGAGGAACCCGATGTTGCTGCGTATTTACGGCACAGCCTTTCCAAAGCAAAAGATGCTCACTGAATACTTGCATTTCCTCGAGGAGGCTCGCAAAAGGGATCACCGTAAACTGGGCCGTGAGCTTGATCTTTTTAGTTTTCACGAAGAGGGCCCCGGGTTTCCGTTTTACCACCCGAAAGGGATCATTATCCGGCGCGAACTGGAAAAATTTTGGCGTGAGGAGCATCGTAAGGCGGGTTACCTGGAGGTTGAAACACCGATCATTCTTAACAGACAGCTCTGGGAACAGTCCGGCCACTGGGACCATTATCAGGAAAATATGTATTTTACCCGGATAGACGAGCAGGATTTTGCCATAAAGCCGATGAACTGCCCGGGGTCGATGCTTATATATAAAACCGGAATGCACAGTTATCGTGATTTTCCGTTGCGGATGGCCGAGATGGGACTGGTTCACCGGCACGAAAAATCCGGAACTCTTCACGGGCTGATGCGTGTGCGTAGCTTTACACAGGATGACGCCCATATCTTCATGCTTCCCGAGCAGATTGAAGATGAGGTTGCCGGGGTTATGGAGCTGGTGGATCGGTTTTATAAAGTGTTTGGTTTTAACTACTTTATAGAACTGAGTACCAGACCGGAAAAATCACTGGGTTCCGATGAAATGTGGGAAAAAGCTACTTCTGTCCTGCAATCGGTTTTGGATAAGAAGGGGGCACCCTACAAAATCAATGAAGGCGACGGGGCTTTTTACGGTCCCAAGATTGATTTCCATCTAGAGGACTCTCTTGGGCGCACCTGGCAATGCGGGACGATCCAGCTTGATTTTCAGATGCCGGAGAAATATGGCTTGAGTTATATAGGAGCAGACGGGCAAAAACACAGGCCGGTTATGCTCCACAGGGTGGTTTATGGTGCGATGGAGCGTTTTTTTGCACTGCTCATTGAGCATTATGGCGGGGCATTTCCACTCTGGCTCGCTCCGGTTCAGGTATTGGTTATCCCCATTACGGACAGGCAGCATAAATATGCGGCAGAAGTCAAAAATTTGCTTTGGGAAAAAGGCGTAAGAGTCGAAACTGATGATCGCAGCGAAAAAGTAGGTTATAAAATTCGGGAAGCCCAGGTTCAAAAGGTGCCCTACATGCTCATCGTTGGTGAAAAGGAGGTCGACAGCCGTAAGGTTGCGGTGCGGCAGCGAGAACAGGGGGACCTGGGGGCTGTTGATCTTCAAACTTTTGCGGATAATATTATTGAGGAAATAAAACAAAGAAAATAAAATATTTGACGATGATTTTCCTTTATGATATATTTAATATTGTCTACTAAGTAGAAGCCCCTGCTTCTCACCTTGAAACGCATTTTGTGGCTGTTCCCAGGGTTATTCAAGAAAATGCTATGGGCAAAATCGCGATATTCTTGGCAGGTGGGGACTCTACCTGCTTTTTTATATTAGTTTTCGATCAGTATAACCAATCAGTATAACAAACCGGAGGTGAATCTAAGATTAATAAAGAATTACTGATTAATAACAAGATTAAGGCCAGGGATGTCAGGGTAGTCGGCATCAATGGTGAACAACTGGGGATTATGAAGCTGGAAGAGGCGATAAAACTCGCTCAAGAAAAAAATCTGGATCTGGTTAACGTAGCTCCCCAGGCCAAACCGCCTGTGTGCCGGATTATGGACTTTGGCAAGTATAAGTATGAACAGAGGAAGAGGGATAAGGAAGCCCGCAAAAAACAGCGGATTATAACAGTTAAAGAGGTTAAAATGCGTCCCAATATTGAAACCCATGATTTTATGGTTAAGGTTCGCAATGGCCAACGTTTTTTGCAGGATGGGGATAAAGTTAAGGCTACTGTTATTTTCCGCGGCAGGGAAATTACCCACTCCGAGCTCGGAAAGCGACTATGCTTGCAGCTGGCCAAAGAGCTTGACAATATCAGTGTTATTGAAAGAGAGCCGCGTGTTGAAGGAAGAAATATGGTAATGATCCTGGCTCCTAAATAAATAAAGACTGTATTTTTCTGGTAAAGGAGGAATTAATATGCCTAAAATGAAGACGCATCGAGGAGCGGCTAAACGCTTTAATAAAACGAAGAGCGGCAAGATTAAACGATTCCGCGCTTTTCATAGTCATATTCTGGGTAAAAAGTCACCCAAAAGGAAACGCCGGTTAAGAAGTGCAGCATCTGTTTCTGCTAGTGATCTGCGGAGAGTAAGGGAATTAATACCGTATAAGTAACATCTCTATTTAACAAAACATCAGAAGAAATTGGGGGGTTTTGACAAATGCCCAGGGTAAAAAATAGCGTAGTGACCAGGAAAAGAAGGAAGAAAATCCTTAAACTGGCCAAGGGGTACTTTGGAGCAAAGGGCAAACTGTTCAGGGTTGCCAACCAGCAGGTAATGAAGTCCCTGTCTTATGCTTACAGGGATCGTAAAGTCCGCAAAAGGGATTTTCGAAAGCTTTGGATAGCGAGAATTAACGCCGCTGCCAGAAACAACGGCCTTTCATACAGCAAATTGATGGGGGGGCTGAAAAGGGCGGGAGTAGAAATAAACCGCAAGCTTCTGGCGGATCTGGCCATAAACGATCCGGCAGCTTTCAGCGAGCTTGTTAAAGTTGCCCAGGAGAAGCGTTAAGAGAGGGAAGACCTAGAAAATAGGTCTTTTTCTTTTCTAAAATTTAAGAAGGAACAGAACTGATATGCAACGGAACTTTTCCTTAAGTAACAAAATAATTCGTGAATATAATTTACTTGGGAGCCGCAAGTTCAGAAAAAAGCTGGGAAAAATAATTATTGAGGGCTCTCTTCTTCTGGATGAAGCTGTTAAAGCCGGTATTATACCGGAAACCGTTCTCTATACCCCGGAGCATAATAAAGCCGGTGGTACCCGTGAATTGCTGGTCAGGTTAAAAAGAACCGGATCCAGGATGATTGAAGTGCCGGAAAAAACATTTAAGGCAATTGCCCAAACGGAGAGCCCTCAGGGCATTGGCGCTATTGCGCCTATGCCGGTGCAACCGGGGCCTGAGCTTTTACAGAGAAGCAGCATATATTTTATGCTTATTCTGGATGGTATTCAGGATCCGGGCAACCTGGGCACCATCATTCGTACGGCTGCCGCGGCTTTTGAAAGCGGGGCCGGCATTATTCTGTTACCGGGTACGGTGGAGCTATATAACCCTAAAGTATTGAGGGCATCAATGGGAGGTGTCTTTAGTTTTCCGGTATTGGAGGTTGCCAGGCCGGAAGAATGCCTGAGGATGCTCAGGGAAAAATCTATGCAGCTTATCGCTGCTGATCCCGGCGGGACTGTTCCTTATTATGATCTGGATTTGAAGCAGAAAAAAGCGGTTATTATCGGAAACGAAAACAGGGGGATCAGTGATTTGTTACTGGCTGGCGCCGATGTCAAGGCCTATATACCCTTAAAGGGGAAAATAGCTGCCCTTAACGCCGCCATGGCTGCTGCTGTTTTTATTTTTGAACACTGCAGACAGCTGGAAAAAATGGTATAATTTTCGGTGAGCTCTTGCAGGGGAAGATTGTTTTTTAATTATCATTATGCTATAATTTATTATGGTCCCTTAAAAAACAAATGAAAGGGGTCCCTAAAGATGATGACCGCCGAGTTTTTTTGGGTGATTTTTGAAAATACAGGTTCCGTTGCCGCATATTTGCTTTACAAACGCCTTCTTGCGTTATCATAATATATAATCACTAAAAACTGTGAAGGGGAAGAGTAGGCCTGCACAGAATCCACAGAAAGGGAGGTCTTAGTCTGTGAGCCTCCTGAGGATGTCCAGCTGAAGTTCGCCCTGGAGTTGACTGCTGAAAGCCAGTAGAACTTGGTCAGTAGGCTGTTTCGGTTTTTACCGTTATCATACTAATGAGGGCTCCACTGGAGTTGAATATTGGGTGGTACCACGGAAAACTTTCGTCCCATTAAGAAGGACGGAAGTTTTTTAACTTAAAAGACAAAAACGGGAATAGATGGAGGGTCATAAGATGCATGATAGAATAGAGAAGCTGAAGGAAACACTTGCCGGAGATCTGAAGACTGCCGCTGATTTGAAAGAACTTGAGGCTATGCGTGTTCGTTATCTCGGCAAAAAAGGTGAGGTAACCTTACTTATGCGCAAAATGGGCGAGGTTTCTGCTGAAGAAAGGCCGTTTTTCGGCAAATTGCTCAACGAGTTGAAGAGGAGCTCTGAAGGATTGTTTGATAACAGGAAAGCTGAGCTTGAAAGCAAAGATGCCGCCAACCGCTGGGAAAGGGAGCGTATAGACATTACACTTCCCGGAAGGACTTTTGGTGTCGGGCGCAAACATCCCATCACAATTGTTTTGGAGGAAATCGAAGCAATTTTTACCTGTATGGGTTTTAAAATTGCGGAAGGGCCTGATGTAGAACTGGACTATTATAATTTTGAAGCGTTAAATATGCCGCCCGAACATCCGGCCAGGGATATGCAGGATTCCTTTTATATAAACCCGGAGGTCCTCTTGCGTACGCATACCTCTCCCGTAGAAGTGCGCACTATGGAAGTCCAAGCCCCGGAACTTCCCGTGCGGATTATCTCTCCGGGTAAGGTATACCGCAGGGATGACGACGTAACCCATTCCCCCATGTTCCATCAGGTAGAGGGGCTGGTGGTGGACAGGGGGATTACCCTTGCCGACCTTAAAGGAACGCTGCTCCTGTTTGCCAGGGAAATGTTCGGGGAAAACAGGGAAATACGCCTGCGTCCCAGTTTTTTCCCTTTTACGGAACCCAGTGCTGAAGTAGATATTTCCTGTATCGTTTGCAACGGTAAAGGATGTCGTGTTTGCGGGGGAACCGGGTGGCTGGAGGTGCTGGGTTCAGGGATGTCACATCCGAATGTTCTCAGAGTATCCGGCTATGACCCGGAAGAAGTGACAGGATACGCCTTTGGCATGGGCGTGGAACGAATTGCTATGCTCAAATACGGAATTGACGATATACGGTTATTCTACAGCAACGATTTACGCATGTTAAGCCAAAGATAAGGGGGTATTGCCTAAATGAAAGTACCATATAACTGGCTTCGGGATTATGTGGAAATCCCTTATTCTCCTGAAGAGCTGGCAAACCGGCTGACGATGGCAGGAGTGGAAGTGGGAGATATCCAGGTTTTTGCTCCCCTGGATGAAAGGATTGTGGCAGGGAAAATTGAAGATCTGTCTTTGCATCCCACTAACAAAAAACTTCAGCTGGTGAAGGTAAATGCCGGAGGTGCTCTTCTGTCGGTTGTCTGCGGAGCATGGAATATAAAAATAGGTGACCTGGTCGCCCTGGCACTTCCCGGTTCTGTTTTGCCCGGAGGCATGGAAATCCGGGTTTCCGAGGTAAAAGGTGTATCTTCCGAAGGAATGCTCTGTTCAGCAGCCGAGCTGGGGCTTGAACTTACCGACGGTGAGAAAGGCATTCTTGTTCTAGATGAAGAGTGCGCTCTGGGGACGAGGCTTACGGATATCCTCTTTGTTAACGAGCCTGTTCTGGAACTTGATCTTACCCCTAACCGGGCTGACTGTCTGGGACTGTTGGGTGTTGCCCGTGAGGTTGCCGCACAAACAGGGGGCGAAATCAGGCTTCCTGAATGCTCGGTAGTAGAAACGGGCCGGGATATTGGTGAACTGGCGGAGGTTGAAATTCTGGAGCCGGAACTTTGCACTCGCTATACCGCAAGGATGATGGAAGGATTCAGAATAGCCCCGTCGCCTGTGAATATGCAGCTGCGACTGCTTTCTGCCGGCATCCGCTCAATATATAACCTGGTGGATGTCACGAACTATGTTATGTGGGAAACGGGTTTTCCCATGCACGCTTTTGATTACGACAAATTGCAGAAGGGCAGGATTATTGTGCGCCGCGCCGCTCCCGGGGAGGAACTTATAACATTAGATGGTGTTACGAGAAAATTGGATCCCGAGGTGCTGGTTATTGCGGACGATCAGGTGCCGGTGGGGCTGGCAGGTGTCATGGGCGGTGAGAGTACCGAGATAACAATATCGACAAAACGCCTGTTGCTGGAAGCGGCCTGTTTTAATCCTATGAACATCCGCTTGACAGCCCGTAAGCTGAATTTGCCTTCGGAAGCATCTCAGCGTTATGAGAAAGGTATAGATCCTGAAGGTGCCATTTTTGTCCAGAACAGGGCGGTACGCCTTATTCAGGAAACAGCCGGGGGCGTTATCTGCCGCGGCGTTATTGATAATTATCCTAAACCGTACAGCATGCCGCGCATCAAGTTAAGAACATCCAGGGTTGAAAAGGTGCTCGGCTACAGTGTTGATAAAGATGAAATCGAGGATATTTTAAAAAGATTTGGCCTGGATGTAAGCTCTCACACTGAAAATGCAGGTTCAGACGTCGGTTCTGATGCGCACCGAACCTCAACAGATACTGTTTTCATGGTAGATGTTCCTTCATTTCGCCGGGATTTGAACATAGAGGAGGACCTTATTGAAGAAATTGCGCGGTTAAAAGGTTTTGACAAGATCCCTTCAACACTCCCGGTGGGGGTGTTGACTGCCGGGCGGCCTTCGAAAAAGAGAAGGATAATGGACAAGGTCAAAGATACCCTGGTTGCCTGCGGTCTCCAGGAAATTATCACCTTTTCTTTTATGAATTCGCGGCTTTTTGATGAGCTCAACCTGCCGACGGATGATCCCCGGCGCAATACGGTAAACATTTATAATCCTCTCTCCGAGGAACAGGGGGTATTGCGCACCACGCTGATTCCCGGCATATTGCAGGTAATGCAATATAATTTTAACCGGCAGATAGATAATCAGCTTCTGTTTGAACTGGGGAAAGTATTTGATCCTCCCGTTGAAAAGGCAAAGCTGCCCGTTGAAAAGATGATGATTGCACTTGCGCTCAGTGGCAAAGCACCGCAAAATGACTGGCAGGTGCCGCCGGTTGCAATTGATTTCTACTATTTAAAAGGTATCCTGGAAGTACTGCTGGATAACCTCGGGGTGACTAATTACCGTTGGGAAGAAGCGATACTTCCGCTTTTGCATCCAAGCAAAGGGGCGAAGCTGTTTGTTGACAATCAAGAAGCCGGATTCCTGGGAGCCTTGCATCCTGCGGCAGCGGAGAATATGGATTTAAAACAGGATATTTGCCTGGCTGAATTGGAACTGGATGTCTTTTTAAATGCCGCATCCCTGGTACCCTCTTTTAAGCCGCTGCCTCGTTATCCTTCAGTTTACCGGGATATAGCATTTGTTGTGCCTGCTACTGCAAAGGCAGGGGATATCCTGCGGGAGATCAAGGAATTAAGCGGAGTTTGGCTGGAGGATATCAAGTTGTTCGATGTTTACAGGGGGAAACAGATCACGGAAGGGCAGATAAGCCTTGCCTTTGCCCTTACCTTCCGGCACAGCGAGAGAACCCTTAAGGATCGAGAGATAGATGAAATATTGGATAAAATAGAAAAAGAACTCTTCCGGAAGTTTAAGGCGGTTCTCAGGAAAATATAAAAGAAGGAGTCGGATTAAACTTAGCGAATAATATATAAAAATATAAAAATAAGTATGGCGCAGGAAAGCAGGAAATAAGTATGGCGCAGGCAGGGCTGGGTTCTGCATTTTGTAGCTGCCGGGGAACCCAGTTTAATAACTGTACCATACTTTGTGAGCAGGGAGGGGTTTATTTGCAGTGTATTTTCCAGCGCAACTGGCATTCTTCCGTCCGTATGGAAGAGCATAATCTGTTGTCGGAGGTTACTTATTGTGGTACTGACCGTGAAGTATGTGCGCGGTTAATGATTAATCCTAAAACTTTAATTGTGTTGAAGGCGGTCTGGGAGACATACCGAACTCCTGATGAAGCAGGCTACAAAGCCCTGGATATACCGGGGATGGTGGGGATGGAGGCTTACTTTGGCAGCGGCGGTAACCTGCGCAAAGCTCTTCAACCGTTGCAGGATCCCTTAGCCGGTGAGCTTTTTGCAGAGGCCGTTCGGGGCAATATCCAGGCTGAAACCTTTCTTATAAAAGAGAGGGGATACAACACGCCGGAGTCTTACGAGCGTTACTTTAATGATTTTTACAAAGATTCCTGCTGTTTTTTTAGTAACCTCGACCGGGTAAGCCTCGGCTGGTATGAATACATCGGCTACAATAAGCGGGGAGGAAGTCTTTTTAACCGTATGAAAAGCCAGATTTTGAGCCTGCACGAAAATTCATACTACCTTAGCGGGCACATCAACGACTCTTTTCATGGAATTGCCATTGATCTGGAGTTGGAAAAGGATACCCGCCGCGTAAAAAACGCCTGGGGAAGTCCTTTGAGAATTCCGGATCCCGTCTGTAAAGAGGCGGGGGTTTACATGAAACAGCTGGAAGGGAAGATACTGGCCGGTTTAAAGAAGAAGGAGATCGCCCACCTGCTTGGGGCCTCAAATAGTTGTGTGCATATGGTAGATCTGGTTTTTGAAGGCCAGGAAACCTTGACCCTTAGCGAAGATTCCCGGGAGGGCAATAAATGACGGAAGAGCAGGAGAAAAAACGGGTTACATTAGATATTTTGGGTGAGAAATATATAATTCGTAGCCCGTCGTCTCATAAGCATATCTTCGAGGTCGAGCGTTATGTAAACTCATTAATGAAAGAGCTATCCGACAAATATCCACGTATGGGCCTGCACAGAATTGCTGTTTTAACCTCGTTAAACCTGGCCAGCGACCTCTTATCATTAAAGAAAGAGAAAAAAAAGAAAAGGTGAACATAAGTATTGAACTGGCTTGATTACGTGCTCATTTTTATTTTAATTTTAAATTTGTATAATGGATTACGGTATGGTTTTATACGCCAGATTGTTGGGATGGCAAGCCTCTTTATAGCCCTTTATCTTGCCCTTCTCTGGAGTAGCGATATTAAAATATATCTGGAAAAATACCTGAGACTGGATGAAGTAATCACCGTCTTGGTGTCAAATGGCGATACTTCTCTTTGGCTGACCGGGGTCTTGCTAAACATTATTTCCTTCCTGCTGTTGTTCGTGCTGTTATCTTTTATCCTTGCCTTTTTGTCCGGTAAGCTGAGATATTTAAACAGAATTCCGATTATCGGTACAATCAATGTTCTTTTGGGAGGTCTGTTTGGCGCTGTAAAAGGTGTGATCATTGTTTTCCTGATCGTAGCTCTAATTTCGTTAATTCCAACCGAGTATTGGATAAATACTCTGGATGCATCTGTGGTAGTAGCCCTCTCCGACCATTATATGCCATTATTATATACCCTTATTGTAGATTATATTACAGGCAGACTGGTGTAGAAACCGCGAGGAGAGTTCTATCTTACAGGCAGACTGGTGGAGAAGAGGAGAGTTTTAACTTACAGGCAGACTGGTGGGGAAGAGGAGAGTTCTATCCCTTTCCGGGCAGAGAGGTTTTCCAGACAGTGGAGGTTAATGAACAATCAGTGAAAACGAGTGGCAAAACATATTTTCTGGCAAGAGGAAACACTATGGGAAGCATGAGCGGAAGCACTATAGGAAGCATGAGCGGAAGCACGAGAACCGTCCCCATGCTTCGGCGGGGAAGCATGGGGACGGTTCTCGTGCTTCCGCTGCCGCAGGATTATTATGTTGGCGATACTATACAATTGGCGCGCTCATTACTCGGAAAGGTGATGGTTCACTTATCTCCGGAAGGCTGTACTTCCGGTATTATCGTTGAAACGGAAGCATATCTGAGTAAAGATGATCCTGCCTGCCATGCGGCAAGGGGAAAAACTAAACGAAATGCTGCAATGTTTGGCCCTCCCGGAAGGGCCTATGTTTATTTTATCTATGGCAACTATTATTGTTTTAATGTTGTCGCCAACATAGAGGGAGCAGGAGAGGCTGTCCTTGTGCGCGCACTGCAGCCCCTGGAAGGCCTGGAGCTGATGCAAAAACGGCGCGGCAAACCCCTTAAGCCCGCCCATCTGACCAACGGCCCCGGCAAATTATGTATTGCCATGGGAATAACCAGGGAGCATAATACCATTCCTTTACAGGCCCCCCCGCTTTTTATCACAAGGGGGATCAAAATAGACTCCTCGCGGATCGGCTCTTCGGGCCGGATCGGTATTAAACAAAGTCAGGATAAACCATGGAGGTTTTTTATTAAGGGAAATTCTTTTCTTTCGAGGCGGGAGGTATAAATGGAAAAAACCAGGCGTATCCTGGAGTTTGATAAAATTAAAGAGCAATTGAGGGGTTTTACAAGAACTGCCGCAGGGGAGCAAAAAGCCTCTGCCCTTGCCCCCCTGGCCGATATGGATAAAATAATTTCTTTGCAGAAAGAGACTTCGGAAGCAGTGCGATTGCTATTGCAGCATGATCTGATCTTCAAAGGTGTAAAAGACCTGAGGTCTTCTTTCCTAAGAGCCGAGCGGGGCGGGGTATTAGGCCCCGGTGAAATGCTCGAAATAGAAAATTTTTTTCAAGCAGTGGAATCAGTCCGGAACTTTTTTTCCGGGGAAGATGAAATGGAGGACAAATTCCCCCGGCTTTTTGATCTTGTGATGAGCTTTCAGTTGTTTCCCCACTTGCTCTCTCAGTTGGAAAAGTGCCTGAATCCCCAGGGTGAAATAAGGGATAATGCATCGCCGCTTCTTTCCACGCTGCGGGTGGAAGAAAAAAGGCTGCAGGAGAAGATCCATCGCTCACTGGAATCTTACCTGCGTAACCCGCATTACCAGAAATACCTGCAGGAGAATATTGTTACGGTAAGACATGAGCGATATGTTCTCCCGGTTAAACAGGAATTTCGCAGCCAGTTTCCCGGCGTTGTTCATGATCAATCCGGAAGCGGCGTTACCCTTTTCATGGAACCCCTCCCGGTACTGGAGCTGAATAACCGCCTGCGGGAAGTCAGAAGCCGGATCGAGGAAGAAATAGAGTTGATCTTGCGCAGGCTAAGCGGCCTTGTGGGTAGCCATTATGCGGAGATTGTTTTAGATTACGAGGCTTATGGTGAGCTGGATTTTATCCTTGCACGCGGCAATCTGAGTATCAAACACAGGGGCTCAGAACCGATTTTTAATGACAGGATGTATATTTCCATCATCCGAGGCCGCCATCCCCTGCTGCCTCCGGAGAGTGCTGTTCCTGTGGATGTCCAACTGGGCAAGGATTTTAACACGCTGGTCATTACAGGACCCAATACCGGTGGTAAAACAGTAACCCTGAAGACCCTAGGGTTATTAGTAATAATGGCCCAGAGCGGGCTGCATGTTCCCGCCAAAGCAGGGACGGAGCTGGGCGTTTTCCATCATGTTCTGGCCGATATTGGAGATGAACAGGATATTGAGCAATCTCTGAGCACCTTCTCCGGGCATATGAAAAGCATTATCGATATTCTACACAGGGCGTACCCGGCAGCTCTGATTTTGCTGGATGAGCTCGGTTCGGGAACCGACCCCTCCGAGGGTTCTGCTCTGGCCATGGCTGTTCTTGATGAGCTGCATTCCCGTGGAGTGCGAACAGTGGCAACGACGCATATAAATGAGCTAAAAGTATTTGCCCATATCAGTGAAGGTATGGAGAACGCCTCCATGGAATTTGACCCCCTGACATTAAGTCCCACTTTCCGCTTGCTTATCGGAGTCCCAGGTCAGAGCAACGCGCTGACTGTTGCAGAGATGCTGGGTATGCCGGCGGAGATGATCAATAAGGCGCGTTCCTACATGCGTAAGGATTTCCTCGACCTGGAAAAAGTTGTCTCCGGCCTGGTGGAGGAGAGGAGCAAACTTTCCCGTGATAATGAAAAAATTGAAGAGATGAAAGCAGAGCTGGAGCACCTTCTGGAAGAATTGGAAGAAGAAAAAAAAGGACTGCAGAAAAATAGAAGAGAAATACTGCGTAAGGCTCGTGAAGAAGCAATGGGCATCGTAGGCAATGCTCAGAGAAAGATCGATGATATTTTAAAAAACCTGCATCGAGTCGAACGTGAAGAGCATGGGAAAGAAACCCTTTCACAAGGCGAAGCGGCCAGAAAAGAAATAAAAACGATGCGGGATGAATACCGCACGATTCAGTTTTTGGAGGACGAAGAGATTAAACCCATCGAATTCGATGAGGTCCGGGAGGGTCGGTTTGTTTATGTCAAAAGCCTGCGCTCCCCGGGCGAGGTTATCAGGGTTGTCTCCGAGAAGGAAATTCAGGTCAGGGTAGGTTTGCTCAAGGTTAACACCGAACTGAACGACCTCTGTGAATACAAAAAAAATAGTAAATACAGCGAAGAGAAGGGTAAAGAACTTCCGGCAAACTCAAACCTGATGTGGGAGAAAAGTGCCGCTGTCCAGCGCCGGTTGGACCTGCGGGGCTTAAATCTGGAAGAAGCGATCCTGCGGGTTGACAAACACCTCGATGATGCTCTCCTGGCAGGGCTGGATACAATAGAAATAATCCACGGTAAAGGCACCGGTAAGCTGCGCAGCGGCTTGCACCTTTATCTGCAGGACAAGAAGGAGATTAGCGGTTACCGTCTGGGCGGCGAAGGTGAGGGAGGCAGCGGGGTTACCATAGTACGCTTGAGCAGAACATAGCGCCTGTTCGGCCGTCGGCCGAACAGGCGCTTAGATTAAATCGGAGCGTAAAGCCCTGAATTGTCATCCTGAGCGTTAGCGACGGTCAGGATCCCTCTGTGAAGGCCTTTCACGTTCATCGTCATCATCATCATCGTCCCGGTGATGATCGCGCCCTTCATCGCTGCCGCCTTCGTTATCGCCATTGTTATCGCCATTGCCGTTTTGATCATCCGGCCTGCCATACTGCGGGATAAAAAACACTCTTACCAGGGGAGCGGATTTTACCCCCTCAGTATTTATCGCCACCAGCGAATAGGTATATTCCGTTCCAGCCTCTACCCAGCTGTCCAGATACTGGGTGATGGTGCCGGGCAGCGTTTGCAGCAACAACTCAGCATTAATTCCTGCTCCCGCATTTTCCTCACCGGTGTTATTTTCTTCATTATCCTCGCCATTCTCGTTATTCCCGCTGATTTTACCTGAGACCTTTCTGTAGATCCTGTATTCTACAATATCATGCTGAGCATTCCACTGCAGCAGCACTCTCGGTGGGTTTTGCAAAATATATCCGTCAAACCCTGTCGGTGCGGTAGCAGGGATGGTGTGAATGTCACATTGTTCTTCCGGAGGCATCTGCTCGGCATCCTGTGGCCCTCTTCCAGAGGCTCCTCTCCACCGTCCATCGGTGAGCTGAAATTCAGGCCTGTTGAGGAAAGTGCGGGTTTCAATTTCTTCATCCGGGCAGAAATCACCGGGAAGAAGTTCGCTGGTTATGCAAATTTCCATTTCTAGATGAAGATCACAGGTCTCCTGGGGCACCATTCCGGCCTGGAAAATTTCACTGACAATTGCCTCGTCGGGACAATGTGGCCCCGGCCTCAGCCCTGATTTATTGCAAATACTAATCGGCCCGGTAATTCCCGAAGGACGTTCAAAGTCAGATGGGGGTATATCTTCCAGAATTGGCGGAAGTATTTTGTTCATATAATCAACCGGAGTTCTGCTCCCTCCCGGAACAGTCCCCAATTTCTGTATATCATGTCCGATCCAGAATGAAGCAACGATATCCGGGGTATACGCTACCAGGTAAGCATCCCGGTCCTCATTGGTGGTCCCTGTTTTGGCAGCCACAGTACGCCCTATCCTTAAGGCTCCCGCGGTTCCCCTGCGCACTACGTCTTTGAGGATATCCGTTATCAGATAGGCGGTTTGCGGGGAAAGGACGGCCTCCGGCTCAGCGCGATGTTCATATAAAAGATGACCGTCGCGGTCTTCAATTTTTTCTACAGTAAAAAAGTTCACCTTTACACCTTGATTGGCCAGAACGGCGAAAGCCTGCGCCATATCGAAGGCTGTTACCCCGTAAGTTAATCCTCCCAGTGTTGTGGCCAGGTTATAATCATTTTCATGAATGGTGGAAAGCCCCATATTTTTTGCATATTCGAGGCCGATCTGTGGTGTCACCATTTCAAAAGCTCTTACAGCAGGAACATTCCATGAGCGTACCAGGGCTTCGCGTACCGTAAGCAGCCCCCTGAAAGCACGGTCAAAATTTTCCGGAGCCCAGGTGCCCCGGATAAAGGGGGAGTCGTCAATAATTGAACCCGGCGCTAAAAGACTTTCTTCCATGGCCGGTGCATATGCCACTATCGGTTTCATGGCAGATCCCGGCTGCCTGCGGCTGATAAAGCGCAGATCCTGGTTATCTTTCCCGTAGTCTCTCCCTCCGACTAAAGCCAGGACTTCCCCGGTGACCGGGTTGGCGACTACTGCTGCTGCCTGCGGTTGAAGGATTCCGTCCTCAGAGATTACTTCTTCCGGGTAACCCTTTAAATCTTCGCTTTCCAGTATCTGTTTTAATTTAGTCATATCAACCCTTATATTCCTCGAGCAAAGACTTTCATCGCTTAATATATTCGTTACCGTTGTTTGGGCAGCTGTATCCAGGGTAGTGTAAACTTTCAGTCCCATATTATAGATGGCTTCGTATGCCTCCTCGCGGCTTTCGTATTCGGGCATGCTCAGGAGAGTGTCTACTAGCTCATGGTGCAGGACGTAATCTATAAAATAAGGGTACGGATATTCTCTGCCGGTAAGCTCTTCCAGCACTATTTCCTCTTCTTTGGCCTCTGTCAGTTCCCTGTGAGTGATGTGGCCGAGTTCATACATTTTGCCTAGCACCAGCGATTGTCTCCGCAGCGACTCATCCAGATTTTTGTATGGAGAATAATAGTTGGGCGCCCGCGGCACCCCCGCCAGCAGGGCCGCCTCCGCTATGGTCAGCTCATCAGTGCTTTTATTAAAATAAGTATTTGCCGCAGCCTCAATGCCATAGGCACCATGGGCAAAGGGGATGCGGTTCAGGTACAGTTCCAGGATATCGCTTTTGGAATACTCCCTTTCCAGCCTCAGGGCAAGCCATGCTTCCTGGATCTTGCGTTGGAACGTTTTCTCCGGGGTAAGGAAGGCATCTTTGATTA
>LSQX01270305.1_pt1 | contig 16867 bp, 25 predicted proteins | sample 654561 | NCBI WGS metagenome assembly LSQX01 (sample SAMN04489861, study PRJNA283612) | anaerobic digester metagenome | isolation source: 4 biogas reactors fed with cattle manure at either 37C or 55C with and... | place: Denmark: Kongens Lyngby | collected 2014
TCCCCCGGGGTCGCAGCCTATACTTCCAACCTCGCCGCCGAAATTTCCCGTTTCTGGGGTTTTGCCACGGTTTGATCGTGTGGTTCCTCGACGTGCCCGTTTCAGCGGAAAATGGGTGAAACAAAACGTCCGCGTAAAAACGCCTTGGGAAATGACCGCAACCTTTGGCATCAAGTTGCCCAGAAAAGTAGTTTCGGGTTTGAAATCTGTGGACCGGTTTGATAAACGGATTGTAGACGTGGGGGTGTCCAAAACTTTTAAAACGCGAGTGAGGGTTAAAAGGGTGGGGCGTAAAAAAAGGGGGAAACGGTAACGTGTTGTTTAAGCGTTATGTTGCTGATCGGGCGGGGTTAGCCTACCTTTTTTTAATTTTAATTGTGGGTATTGTTGCGCTCGCGTTTTTTAGCTTTTATTTTAGCAATATCGTGGAGAATGTGCAGCATGCGTTTAATCCATATTTGGGGTCTGGTTCATGGGTTACGAATGAGCATTATAACGTGTTTTATGTGGCCACGGGTTTTCTTACTAATATGTGGACATACATTTATGGGTTTATTTTTTTCGGATTAATATATTTCAGTTATCTATACACGCAGCGGAGGAGTGCGCGTTAGATGCGGTTGATTGTGGTTTGGATTGTTGCCCTCACTTTGTTAGCGGTTATTTCCGTGGGTTGGTATACTTCTAACATGATTTTCAACACTATTACAGTGTCTAATTTGCTTGGTTTGGCTGTGGATGGTCCTGCGTTTAATGTCGTCAAACTTTTAGGTTACGTTAATATTGCGTGGGGTCCCATTTTTTGTTTACTCGTTTTGTTTTGGGCTGTAACATATCCGTCGGAGCGTGACATTTATAGTTACTAATCGAAAAAATTTTAAGCAAAAAAAACTTTGTTGGTTGTTGATTGCTACGTTGTTGTGTGGTGTTTTGGCGTGTTTTCAACCTACTGCTGTTGCTGCTGAGACTTTTTACGTTTGGCTTAGCAGTTCTTTAGGCCCTGATGTGCCGGTGTATTTTGATGGAGGGCCTGTGATCGCCGCCGTTTCTACGGAAGCGGGGTCGCATTCTTTTGATGCGTCTGTTTCCGTGAACGTGCGTGGTATTGAGTATGTTTTTGATTATTGGGAACATAATGGTGTGTATTTGACTTCGCAGTCCAGTTTTGATTTATTTTTGTATGGTGAAGCACGTTTTAAAGCGGTTTATGCGTATTCCGGTGACGTGGTTTCTGGGGCATTAGATAGTTCTCCCATACGAAATATCCAGTTGACGGTTGATGGGTATGCTTATACTACTTTTTCGCAGTCGAACCCTTTTATGCCGGGGTGGCATACTTTTTCTGCTCCTGCATCTGTTACTGTTGGTAGCGACTACTACAAGTTTGATCATTGGCTGTTCAACGGTGAATTACAGAAGTTTGAGCGGACCACCAGTTTGAATGTTGCTGCTGATTTTGCGGTGTCAGCGACGTATAAGCTTTCGAATGATAGCATCGTTTTCCAAGGGCCTTACAGTGAGGCAACAGGCTTACTACTATCTGAAAATGTTAATGTTACCGTCCATTTTGCTAATTATACGCGCTCCAGCTTCATACTTAATGGCGTGTATATGTTGCATGATCCTCCCAGTATCACTTACATTTCATACAAGTTTGCAGATAATAGTACACGGGAATATTGGTTAGATCCCGACGAAGTTTTAAGCGTTGTTTACGTGTGGCGTGGTGACGCAACTGTTACGCCCTACACCATATCCTTTTTAGATTACACTGGCATGCTCAAAACGTATCCTTATGTCACAATTAACGCGTACATAAACGGGTCTTTGTTTCCGGTGGAGAAACGTAAGGTGGATATGCAAAATAATGTTGTGTTTGGCTTGGTGCCGAACCGGTTGTACCACATTTCGTTTGGCACCTCCGATAACCTACTTGTGTATGGTGATGTGTTAGCCCCAAGTTATTCAACTACGCTCCAGTTGGTGGTGAAGGGTGCTGATTTTCCGAAGGAAAGCCTGTTACTGTATCCGTATGTTTCTTTTTCTGTTACCCGCGATTTTTCTACGCCTTTTGGCAGCATAATCGTTAATTATAACGATTCGAAAAAAGCCACTGAATATTTTAGTGTGCGTATTACGGATGATGTAGGTGTTACGTACTATACGTATAGTGCGAATACTATGCATGCTTTTGTTTTGAATTGGACGCATGCTGATAACCAGACTGTGTATTATGTTACGGTGGATGTGGTGCATTCCGATTATGGTAGCCTGCAGTTTAAGCAGGTGTTGGCTAATGAAGCTAATGCTGTGGTGTTGTTTGACCTTACTTTTTTGGGGTCTTGGGGGTTTAACATTACGTTTCTTATTCCAATTTTTGTATTGCTTATAATTTTTGGCAGTTTTAGCTATTTGAATGCGGAAGTGGGGGCTGTGTTGGGTGTATTGTTTGCAATAATATTTACGTTTATTGGTTGGATTCCTATTTTACCTGGGGCGTTAGTTACGGGTTTGTTTTTTGCAGTGTTGATGGCTTTGGTGCATAATCGGCGGAGGGCGATTGGTTATTAGGTTGCAATGGGAACTTTTACTGTACATTTTTGTACTTAACTTAGTGGTTGGGTTGGTTATTGTTTTGGGGGTGCCTGGCACAGAATACGTGAATCCTGTGGGAGATCCTGTGGATGCTTCTGCCGTTGAAGGCCACTTCAATGCTACTAAAATTGCTACGGGGTGGAGTGCTACGCCTTTCAATGGTATACCATTAATCGGCGATATCTTCGCCGGCTTTAACTTTTTAGTGCAAGATTTGGGGTACCTGATTGATGGGTTCCCTTCGTTGCTGACGCATATTAGTAATACGTATATTGTTGATGTTGATGGTCAATTTGCTTTTTCGGTTATTGCTAATGTGTTGCGGGCTATCTACGCTTTATTAATTAGTATGTTTCTCATAGAGTTTATTAGTGGGCGGGTGTTTTCGGATTGACGCGTTTGAAATTGGGTCGTAAATCGGTGTTGTTGTTTTTTACATTTTGCCTTGTGTTTGGCGTTGCGTTTAGTGGTTTTGCTTTTTTGGGGGTTGCAGTGGCTCAGCCGCCGTGGCTTTCTGGTTTTTCTTATCGCACGGTCTTCCACGTTTCCGGCGGTACACCTGCCAATGCTTCTGCAGGCGTACAATTATCTTTTGTCGTGCGTAATGACACTGGAGGTATACAAAATCAGGTCTTTAAGATTCCAAATGAAACTCTACCCGATTTTCGGGATGTGCGTGTAACCTTGATAGATGGTACAACAGTTTTGCCGTTATGGAATCAATCCACAATTTTTGGCATCGAATGTACTTTATGGTGCCTGTTTCCTGCTCTTGACACTGATTATTTTTTGTATTGGGGTAATCCTGCTGCAGACCTTGTTTGGGATGTTGATCAAGTTTTTTTTGGTGTTTTCTCAAATGCAGTGTTAGCGGCACCGCTGGATGAACCGTTATCCGCTCGTCCTGTGGGTGATTACAGCGGGTACGGCAATAATGGTACTGCAGTTAGCACAACTATTGTTTCTCATCCAGTTTACCCGGATAAGACCGCTCGAAAATTTAACGGTATTGACAGTTACGTCACTTTCGCCGATAAGGTGAGTCTACGTGCTGTGAACGTTACGTTTTCTTTCGATGTGGTGTTCGATGCGATATCGCATAATGCGCGGGTTTGCGGGAAAGCGGATGGGTATTCTGCGCCTGCAAATGGGGGTTGGAGTTTTACGTTGTTGTCTCCTGGGGGCTATGAGTTTTGGTGGGGGACTGGCCAGTCTGACGGGTATAATCGTGATTTTCTCGCGGGGTCTGATGTGTTGTCTGTGGGTGTTCCTTATCATATTACACTCATTTTGACTCCCACACGGTGTGCAGTTTATGTTCAAAACTTAGTGACGGGCGATTTACACGTGAACGAAAAGGTGCCTTTGCCTGCGAGTGTTTATGCCGGCAGTAGCGGGTATGACTTAATGTTGGGTCAGTCGACGGTTTCACTTTTTTTTAGTGGGGTGCTTTCTAATGTTTTATTTCTAGATGGTGCAGTTTCTGCATCCGAAGTTATGGCGTTATCTTTTTATCCTGACCCCTATTTATCGTCAGGGGTTGTTGTGTTGCGTAATTACGTTTTTCCGTTGCCAGAGTTTTCGCAAGGCATCACACCTACTCCTACTCCTTCGCCTCCGCCTGCTACGCCTCCGCCTAAAAATCCTGTGTTGTCTATTAGTCGCCCGCAAAACATGACTTATGTGACTTCTACAGTTTCTGTACATGTTCTTGTGGAAAATGCTGATGCCGTGTGGTTCAACGTTCGTAATGGGTCGGGTTGGGTGTTTCCGTATAATTTTTCGTATGGTGGTCCTACGTCTGTTGTTGGGTTGAGTGATGGGGTGTATGTGTTTCATGTTTTTGCTGCGAATAGTAAGGGTGGGTATGCTACTGCATCCATCATGTTTTCGGTTGATTCGCAGGCTGGTGCTCAGTTACCAGAACTTAACCATTCTTTATTGTGGATTTTTTTGTTTGAAGGTAATTTTTTAGGGTTTTTGCAGGCGTATTTTGTTCACACGTTTTTTAATGTGCAGGTAGCTTTTGCTTTGATTATTTTGTTGTTTATGGTGCCTATTTATTTGCGTACGAAAAGTTTGTTGTTATTGTGTATTTTGTGGATTTTGCTTGGTAGCTTTTTCATTGTTTCGCTGCCGCTTGCGAGTGGTATTGCTATAGTGTTTATTGTGCTTGGGGTTGGCGGGTTGTTCTACAAGCTTTTCCGAAAAGACACTTAGCATACAGGAGGGGTGTATAGCTGTAGTGTAGTTGTTATGGTGCGTTGTCCAGTATGGTTATGGCTTCTTTTACTGCTTCTTTTAATAATATTTTTATTTGTTGCCTATTTGTTGGCGTGGGTTCTAACGCGGTGAGAATTAATGTTTTTAAAAAGGTGTATTCCGTCATGTTTACTTCTTCGAGTTTACGCTTTAACTGTTTTGTTTGCTGTTCGTTTAGTGCAGTGGCAACTCTTTTCATATGTATTTAATTGGTCATATCTCGCTTATATATTTGATTAGTTTTGTTTATTGTAGACAAAAAAATGAATCCTATCCAAAAATTCGCTAAAAATAAGGTCGCTGCTGGCGGTGTAGTCGTTGTTCTGATCAGCATGGTTGTAATGTTGCTCGTGGGCATAATTGTTGTGAATAGTCTGTTGGTTTCGCAGACACCCGATAGTACATGGAGTGTCCAGGCGAATAATACTTGGGCATCTGTTCAAAGTAATATTTGGGTTGCGTTCGGGTTGGTTGCAGTGGGTATCATTATTGTGGGTGCAGTTGCAATTCTTAGCTATCTGAATTTCGGTGGCCGCATAAGTTAGTTACGTATATATCATTCGCTTCCCCTTTTTTTTGTGATCATACATGATGTTGCCTGATTTGTTGTGGTCTCAGTTTTTGCGTTTGGTTCCTTTATTTTTGGTTTTTGTGGTTGCTGCTTGGTATGACTATAAGTTTGGGATTGTGCCGAATTGGGTGTGGTTGTACGCGCCAGTTGGTACCTGCTTGTCTTTGGCGGAATTGTATTTTTTTACTCCTGAGTTGTGGCTTGTGGTTTTGCCAGTTATGGTTGGTGTAAGTTTATTTAGCTTTTTTTTGTTTAGTGTTTGTGATTATGTGTGTGTTAAGTTGCGGTGTGCTTCTTTTTTGTTTGGTGGAGCGGATAGTAAGGCGTTGATTGTTTTGGCTTTGTGTATGCCGCTTTCGCCTTGTTGGTCACACCTGTTTTTTGGTATTTATCCTCTATTTGCTTTTGTGGTTGGTACTGCTACATTATTTGTTGTGCAAACTGTGAAGGCTCGGAAAATAGATTTGCAGGTGAAAGGCAGATTATTACCATACGTATTATTCGGCATGTTTATCGCTTTACTTTAATTTGATTTTGAAAAATGATTTTGAAAAAAAATAAATATATGCGGAGTATATTAGTTAGTTATGGTGCTTGAGGAATCTTTTCAGTTTGTTGCGTTGCTTGCGGTTACTTTGGGGTTTAGTTTTGCTACGTTGGTTGATTCTCAGTATCGTTTGATCTTTAAGTTGGGGGCTGGTTTGTGTTGGTTTGTATTGGCGTTGTCGCAATTATATTTTTTTGGGGGTTCTCAGTTGTTGGCGGTGCCTTTAATGGTTTTGTTTTTTGGGTTTGGTTTATGTTTCGTTTTTAGTATTGTGTCTGATTTTAAGCAGAAAAAACGTGACGATGTATACGGCTGGTTATCCACCTGAACATTACACTTATATTGTAGTGTCACGTCATTATTTTGTGGTGAACAACAATTATGCCAGATAAACCTAAAGTGTACAAGAATCCTCCTGAGGTCCGCGCTGTTTTGGCGCGGGTTCGAGCTGAACAACGTGCGAGGGCAAAACGAAGGAAAAGTGAAGTTGAGTTGAAGCGAGGGGGTAAATTAACTGTTGACGCAAAAACAAAAGTTAGGTCAGCCGTATAAATTGACGCCTAGTCGTCGGCGTGCGATTGAGAATAGTAGTTGGCCGTGGAATGGGCGTATGTATGTTTCTCCTGCGGATTTTGCGAAAATGCAGTTTGAGAGGGAAAAATAGGGTATGGCGCAAGTGCAATGTTTTAGTTTGCAGGTTTTGCGGAAAATGCCTTTTGATGTGTTGTTGCGGCATAAGGTTGCGGTGTCTCGGGCGCTTTCTGGGGATTGTACATGGTTGCAGCACGAAGCGTATGCGCAGCAGCTATCTGATGTCACCTTTACGCTTAATGAGTGTCGATCGGGGGGCCTCCGTTAATGCAGGATTCGTTATTGTCTCGGTTGGATGCTGAGGCTATTCACGTCGATATGTTGTGTTGTGAGGTGCAGTGTATTGTTGATGAGGCTGCTGTGCGTGGTGTATTTTTTGATGTTGCAGGGTTTACGCCGGTGGTGCCTAAGCGTAGGCGTAGGCGGCGGGGGTCTGTTTTGTGAGTTGCGCGGGATATTTTTTGCAGCACCAATTGGCTTGTGACCGCCGCAAAAAACGTCGGTGCCATGACCATGATCAAGAAACAGGTGATTTTCCGGATGGTTCTTAGCCAGAATTGTAGTGGGTGTTCGCAGATGCGGGCCTGCAAAATTCGTTTTCGCCAAGTTGATGGTATAGTGCATAGGCGTGTTTATTGTCCTGATGGTACCGTGCATTTAGTCGATTGCCCCGACGGAGATGTTTAGTTGGTGTTGTATGCTATTCCTGTGCGTTGTAGCCAAATAGAAATTGGCTGTGTACTTACGGTTCCCCGTGATCGTTGGGTTTGTTCTCGTTGCCCCTATTACACCGCTTTCGCGTTGACGCCGCATGACTGAACATTACAGTAATGTAAGTAATGTTTGTGTTCCTAACATCAAACGTTTAGTGTGGACAAAACTTGATGAAAACCCTCTCTTAACTCCCATGCAATTAGCCAAATTACTCGATTTGGACTACAAAAAATACCGTAACTACCTTACCCAACTACGCAGTAATTGGAAACATTACTCGAAAAATGAACGAGGTTCAAAGTGTTCAAATTTTCATGCTTATCGGGCGGGTGTTTCGTTGGGTTGCGAGTTGAATGCTGAGTTGCGGGGTAAGTTGTGTTTTTCGGGTGGGGCTGGGTGTTTTGTTGGTTTTGGGTGGCAGTTGAGTCGTGCGCGTAATCGTTTTTTGGTGTGGCGTGGTCGGTTGGGTCGGGTGGTTTGGTTTGAAACTGGGGTGGTTCGTTTGTTTGTGAAGGCGCCGGGGAATTTGGGGAAGGCGAAGCAGTTATTCTGTGATGCTTTTATTGGGTCGGGGCTTTTGACTGATGTTGCTGTTTTTTCGGGGGTTTTGGATCGTATTGGCGTGAAGGGGGGTCATTTTGTTTATGGGACGCCTCAGCGGTTGCCGTCAGTTACGATTACCGATTTTTATGATAGTCACGGCATTGTAATCAAAACGGGTGATCGGAGCCACCCTAATGCGGTTGAGGTTATTGCAGAGTTTTCGCAGCGGCATAGTTTGGTTGAGGAGCGGGTGAAGTTTATTTTTGATTTGTTTCAGGAGGTTGGAACTCGGATTAGTTTGGATGGTTTGCGACGCACTAACAGCAGTGTTGATGGTGTTGGTGGTGTTCGTCCGTTGGATCATGGGAGCGATTATTCGTGTTGAATATGTTTGAGAAGTTGAAAATACAGTCTGAGGGGTTGCGGCGTAACATAGTTTTTGGGACTGCTAAAGTGCTTACCCCTCGCTTACACCGTGATATCCAAGAGACTTATACGTTTGTTCAGCGTGTGCCTCGGCCGTTTACACTGATGTTGCGTGACGTGTTTGGGGATAAGCCGGTGGTGGGGTGTGAAATCGGTTTTGGGTTAGGCCACAATTGTCTGAGTTTGCTTGAGACGTTGAATGTTGAGCGGCTGGTTTGTGTGGATCCTTTGATTGGTCAACCTTATCTGGATTTAGGAGGTGTAGTTCGGTGTCATGTGGGTAAGTCGAATCAACGGGAAAATATTTTACGTCGTTTTGGGGGTAGGGTTATATTTTTAGAATTGTCAAGTGATGATGCGGCGCGTGCTCTTTTTCCTGGGGGTTTTGATTTTGTGTATGTGGATGGGTTGCATACGTATGTGCAGTGTTTGCGTGATCTTCAAAATTATTTTGGGTTGTTGAAGGTTGATGGTTTTTTGGGGGGGCATGATTTTACGCGTGCGTGTGAGGCTGGTGTTGTGCGTGCGGTGTTGGATTTTGGTTTGTGTGTTGGTCAAGCGCCGGTTGTTGTTATGCCTGATTTTTGGTTCCAACGAAAAAAATAACAAAGGGCAAGGGCAAAACAAAAAAAAGCTGAAGCCGCCGAGACATAGCAGTAATTACGAAGCTCGCGGTGAATGTTGCGGAGTCACGGTGCAGTTAACTGAAAAAACGCGGCTTAATCGCCTTCGACGCGGTCTATTATGATTTCTATACTAAACGATACGTTCAGAAATACAAGCTATGTATGGGGATTGATATAAAAGCTTATAAACAGAATCAGACAGAGGTGACTTCATGAGCGTACATTACAAACCCGACGCGGCGACAGAGCGCAGATACGACAGGGAAGCAGAGCAATATGTTAAATACATTTCTGGGCGCGACTCACACGGTACACCTGACCCATTCTGTACCGAAGGCAACGAAGCATACGCTGAAACAGCATCGATCCCCACGTTTCGGGCGCTGGATAAAAAGATGGCTGCAGAGGGAGAACCGTGAGCGAAGCTAGATTAAAGATTGCTGTTAATCGCAAAGCTGGAAGATGCCGTAAACCCTGCCGAAAAGAATGTGTCTGCTGGAAATCCCGATACAACCCAGGATGCCGTGACTGCCCAAGCTGCGATGACTGTAATAATACTCCGTTAAAGGTTTGTCCGAACTTACCGGAGGATTGCGATCAATGAGTTCTATTAATCTAGAAAATCAAATAATTCATGGCGATTGTGTTAAGGAGTTAGTTAAGTTGCCATCTGAGTCTATAGATATGGTTTTAACAAGTCCGCCTTATGACGATTTAAGAGAATATGGAGGATGTAACTTTGTATTCTCAAATGAAATATGCGCCCAGCTTTATAGAGTTTTGAAAAACGGCGGTGTTTGTGTTTGGATAGTTGGAGATAAAATACAAAATGGCTCCGAGAGTTTATCCTCATTTAAACAAGCTATCGCCTTTAAGGAAAGCGGTTTTAATGTACATGACACTATGATTTATCAAAAAGATGCTTACTCGTGCCCAGAATCAAATAGATACTTACAGTGTTTTGAATATATGTTTATTTTTAGCAAAGGCACGCCTAAAACATTTAACCCCATTCATGTAACAACTAAAGGTTATAAACCATCAAAAACCTCAACAAAAAGATACCCTGATGGCACTACAATACCATTAAAGTATGAAACAGGAAAAAAATGGCGCAAAGAAAATAATGTTTGGGTATATGGAGTTGGATTTAACAAATCCAGTAAAGATTTAGACGCCTTTAAGCATCCGGCAATATTTCCAGAAGAACTAGCAAAAGACCACATTTTAACATGGAGTAACAAAGGCGATTTAATATTGGACCCTTTTCTTGGAAGTGGTACAACTGCTATAATAGCTCAGAAACTATGTAGAAATTATATAGGAATTGAAATAAACAAAAACTATTGCACTATAGCAGAAAAACGGTTAAACAAAATTCCAACTCGGCTAGACCTGTTACTAACAAAGGAGTGTTGCGTCTAATGAGTTCTACTTGTCGAGAGACAGGCAATCCTTGCGACCCTGAAAGCTACTACTGTAAATACTTCAATCGAAAGTTTGACCAACTGAATAAGTTTTGTCTTCGGTTACTTCATGCACAACCAACCAACCCCTAACCTTAAATACTACCGTACCGTAGTATATATTAAGGTAAACAAGATGAACCAAGTAAACCCAACCCAAAAAGCAACACAACTCCTATTAGCACTCGACAAAAAAGGCGCAGACATCCTAACCTTTGAATGGGCTTTACAAACTGGCAGATTAGCAGCAATGGACTACGACATAATGATGTTTGTTAAAGCTGGCAATTTAGCAGCAACAAACGACGCATTAAGAGACGCATACCGCTACTACTTCCAAAGCATGAAAAGCGCGTCTGTTGAGGAGTTGACCGCTAAGAAGTGGTTAAGCAAAAGCGCAATGGTGTTAGCCTCAAAGATCGCAAAAACTCAATGGTTCCAAAAGGTTAACTAAAATGGCTAAAGAACTTTTGATGTGGACTTGCCCAAAATGCGGCAAAGTCATAACTTCCCTTTATACCCGACAATTCGAGCAAAACAAAAAAGCTCACTTAGAAACACATCCGGAGGGCGCTTAGTTGTCTGTTGCTGTTGGTCCTGACGGTTGGCCTGTGGGCGAAAAACGGTATCACTGTGCAAACTGCAACTTTGCTATAGATGGTAAGCCGGATAAGTGCGGTAGAAAGAAGCGTGTTGGGATTGGCTACTGTCTCCTGCGACATTCAGCGATCTTTTCATAAACCGCTTTTTTGGCTTCCGCCTTTTTTTGCTCTTCCGAGCTTATTTGATTTTTTTGTGGTTCACACATTTTTATACTTCCGTATATTTTTTCCTAAAAAAAATGTGATGTTGGAAATGTTTAGAGGACGGTTCGACAGTGGTTTTTTTCGTATGTTTCGACGGCTTTTGTGGCTTCCGGTGTTAATTGTCTTCGTGCCCAAGCCGGGAATTTTCCGCTTGGATAAATTTTGCGGACGTAGAATAATAGTCCGATGTTTTTTTCCGTGGTTTCCGTTAAGTTTTCGCCGGTAGATATGGCGAATTTTATGTTTTGGTTGAACGTGTCAACCGCCCAGTCGATTTTGTCTGATAGTTTGCTCATTTGGTTTACCTCTGCTTACTATTATATATGTTATTGTAGTATATATGTTTTGCGATAAAGTAGCACATAACAGCAACGTTTTTATGTCGCCCCCCCATACTGTTCTGTATGTCAAAGGTATTGAAGCAACCGAGTAAAAAATGTGGTACATGTATGTACCGTAATTATCCCATGGCAATGAATCGTTTGTATATTAAACGGGGGCGTGAGATGGTGCGTGTTGGTTGGCTTTGCAAAAAATGTGGGGCCTACACGATCGAACATGCGGCCATTACAAACTTATAGTGACACACAACAATTCATCACCTTTATATTTCGTATATCTTTTTTTCGTCATCTTCCCAGTTGCTTTGTATGTATGGGCTGCTTGATTCGAGTCTTTTCCACCCCATGTAGTTTTTTAGTTTCCACGCATCTTTCCCGAATACGGCTGCCCATATGTTTGCACATACGGCTCGGGCCCAATGCGGGAACATGCCTGATTGACGTACGATTTGATATACGCGAACTCTGCCTATGTGTTTGTGGTATAGTATTTTGTCGTGGGTTGCCTTCGGAAAAATATATGTTTCCGGGTCTTCCGGTAAGGTATCAAACCATTCCTGGAATATTTGTGTGATTGGGGCTAAGTTGCCTTGTAGTGGCATTATTATTCGTTTGCGGGTTTGGCCGTTTTTTTCTGTTTGTACTTGTGCGATTTCTATGCGGTTCCTGTAGGGGCGGAACTGTTTTTTTTTCAGCTTGACGGTTTCACTCGCTCTGGTTCCCGCCACCAGCATCAATGCAAATACCGCGCGGTCTCGCCGTTGTAGTGTTGCCATGTTTTTTGCGGAATACCCCCAGTCTAATTTGTCAATTAGTTGTGTTAGTTGCGGGTATAGTTGGTTATCTATGAATATTGGTTCGTCTGCTGTTGCTCGTTTTGTTTTTTTTAACATCTTATGTTTAACATAATCCTTTTATGTTAAATAAACATTGTTGTGGAGCAAAAGGAGTCTTTTTTGAGTTTGTTTTATTTATTCAATTAATTAATATGTACATGCGCATTTAGCGCATATCCCGCAGTTACCGCGTATTTATTTTTAGTATTTGTGTTTGTTTCTTGCCGCTATTTTTGCTTTTGTACGTTCATCCGCGTCTACCGTCACCAGCAAATCTTTGCCCAGGCGCGATAGCTCATACTTAACATGCTTACCTGCAGTGCTCACCGTCAATATCAGATTGCGTGATCTGCAGCGTGTTATTACGTCTTCCATAGTTTTTTCGTAGGCTACAGGGCCCTTCTGATCTATCAGTTTGAGCAACTGTATGTCTTCTGGTTTTACCAGGCGCAGCAAGAAATCTATATTGTCATTACTCAATGCGTCTTCAATGCGGACGAAAACTTCTTTTGTTAGTTCGCGGCGCATTACGTCGTATTTGGCGTATACTTCTTTTGGTATGGGTTCGAATGTTCCGCTTTCTACCCATATTTTTTTCATGCGCTGCCGAAATCCTGTGTAGTCTTGCAGCCATTCCACCTTGTCATATTTGTATTGGCCTTTTGTTTTCACGGTAATTTCCGCGTTGTACTTGTTCTGCAGCTGGCTGGTGGCTTCTTCCGCACTGACCATTGTCGCCAGTAATACGCCTAGCTCTGTACCGATGCAGTCAAATCCACCCTTAAATATGTCCCATGCGCTGCTATGCTGTGTATCTGCTTTGTTGCTATGCACCCCGAAATCATCATACACAATTAGTGGTACTCTGTTGTGTTGGCCGTTTATTGTTGGGTATCTTACGGGTTTTCCGTTTTTGATCTTGCTAATTAAAGTAGGCAAGTTGAAAACGATTGAATCTAATACTTTGTTCCAATCTTTGTATACGTCGTATGCTATTTGCAGTGCCAAGGTGCTTTTGCTGCTACGTGGCGGCCCGTGGATTACGACCCAAAGATAGCTGTCGTGGTAAATGGCGTTTCGTATCGTCTTGAATAGTTGGGGGTAATTATTGTATGGTACGTTGTTTGCCTCCTATGTGTGGTTTCTTTGCGCTCAGTGGTGCAACGTTAAAGCTTTTGTTTATCCAATTGTGGGTGTATAGGCTGTTTGTTATATTTCCTAAGAGTTCTAATAGGGTTGTTGGTATTTCTCTTGTTATATGTATCAATCTTTTTTCTTGGGCGTCTTGTAGGTTGTAGCCTGTTACTGGGGTTTGTATTATTTTTGTTATTTGTTCGAATTTTTGTGATACGTCTTTTGCGCATTCTGGCGGAAGCTGGCTTTTGAGCAGCTGTAAGGTTTTGAAACATTTTTCGTATTGACGTTGGCTATATTCATTTAAGGCCCGGATTGTTAACGTAACCCAAATATGTTGCCATATGCCGCTTGGGTTATTTTGATTTTGATTATATGTATATTCGCTCATAATTCATCATTTTAATCTAATATTACTATTTTATTAATTATTGTTTTATTGTTTAAATATTTTTATTTTTGTTATAACGTAAAAATATAAATATGTAGAAACATTATTTATTTAATTATGAAGAATCCTTTTACGTTTTTCTGGAAAAATACTGATAAAACTTTTGAGTTTCAACGCGACCTTGTATTGAGTGAACAACAAGCTGAAACGGATACTGCACAAGACCCCTATAACGCCATTCGAATTGCTGAACGCGACAAAATTATGTTGACCGACCAAACTTTGTCGCAGTATTTGATACAAAACCCTCATTTTCACGCTTTTATACCAGCTCTAGCCGCTGTGAACCGTACAACGAAACATATCAGTAAAAGTGATGCGAAAGTGATGTGGCTTGATTTCCAAATTTTGCATTGTATGGAGGAAATGTGCATGTCTCCCGAAATCTATGAGGCGGGCGCGTTAGAGTTTTTGCAGGGCCTCGAAATCTATGAGGGCCCCTTGATCAGCGATGGGTATGAGGGCTGGAAGGGGCGGATAATTACGGAGCAGAAAAAGATTATTGCGACTGAAATAAGGAAGGGTAAGTAATGGTTGCTCCTCCTATTGATTTTTTGAATAGTGTTTTTTGGCAATTTACCACTTTGGCTGTCGCTATTGTGGCCATTGTGGGTTTTTTGATCTATAGATATTATTTGGAGCCGCCAATCGCGCGGCAATTTACTGCGGCCCGGTGGAGTAAGGGGCCTGTGGGGTTTGTGCAGGATGATGCGAATCAGGTGCACCTCATTACTTCTCGATCGGCGTTGCCGGAAGGCATTATTCATACGCCTCGCGGCTTTTTTTTGCAGGGGCGCATGCCATATATCCCTTCTTCCCCAAGTTCGCAGCAGAAAGAACCTGAAAATTTGGAGGCTATACAAGCTAATATGCGTCAGCAGTTGACAACGAAGTATCCTGCGATGTCTGCCACTGAAGTTGACGCTACGATTGCGCAGCATTTGCGTTTGCGCGAGTTTGAGGGGGGGGACGGTGTGAAAAGGGGGCGTGGTAGGCCTCCCAAGGGGCAAAAGCAAAAAGAAAAGGCTGGTTTAGGCGCCGCGCAGTATGAAGCGTTGAATTGTGCTTTGCAGACGCCTACTTTGGCGGGTTTTGGGCGTGCAGTGTTTTTCGGTTATGACGGCGCGCCCTTAGTTTCAAATCTGAAAAGTTTGGCGTTGGCCACTGATGATGCGCTACTCACAAAAAAAGTAATTATCGACAATAAGCAGTGCACTCAGACTTTGTGGCGGTACATTGGGCATGCAGATCTACGCGTGATGAAAGAAATCATACCTGCTACCATTAGCCGCACCCAATTGAGCAACTTGTACAAGTGGGCCGTGGCGAAAGGTTATGAAAAGAGTGGTAAGGAGCAGATGAAATTGATTTATATTGCGATTGCTGCTGCAATACCTATCGCGTGTCTAGGAATCGTTGCGTTCCTGCTCATGAACGGCGGTGGCGCATAATGTTTGCGTTTGCGTCAAAATTGCGGTGTAAGTTTTCTTCTTTTGTTTTTTCTATTTTTTTTGTCGGTTGCATTTTTTGTTTAGGCGGCGGGGTTTTGTTGGGTTCTGGGTTGCTTTATGGGTTTTCTTCTGTTTCTGCGATGTTGTTTGGTGTTACTGCCCCTTTTGTCTGCGGGTTTTTGTTTGTTGGTTTTCTGGGGCTACTTAATATTACACGTTTTTCTGGTGATGTCCCTAAAGTTTTTTCTGGTTTTCTGTTAATTTTTATTAGTTACGTTGGGATTGAAACGTTGTTGTGGCTAATTTCTGGAGGCGTTACGTAGTAATGTATTCGCTTCGTACCGTCAGTGTTTTTATTTTGGTTGGTTTACTCGCGCTTGGAACCCTTCTTTTTGGAGTATACCATTTTTGGAGCGTGGACGTCAAAAATTCTTTGAATCAGATTGATCTTGATTTTAAGGTGTTATCTCCTGATTACGTTGATTTTGGGGTTATTGTCGATCAAGCTGAAAAGCAATGTGTGTATAACATCGTAAATTGTGGTAATCAACCTGTATATATTGTTGGTGATATACGTGTTGATGGTGATGGTGTTTCTGCGCGGTTGGATAGGCAAAAAGCTGTTATCCCGGTTGGTGAAAACGTGTCTTTTTCGTTGTTTGTGACCGTAAATAGCGCGGGTTCTGTTGATGTGGTTTTTGTTAATGATTTTGATGTGGAGTGGGTTGGCTTTGTTGTTTGGACTTACGAAAATATTTATAGTGCTTTTCGCGTCGAAGGTGATTTGCACCCTGTTTTCGCGAATGTTACTGCGGCTGTGGTAGAAAAAATTAGTTACGCCGTGTTCAACACGGGTAATGTGCCTGTGTCTGTTGCTGCCTCTTGCACGTTTAGCGATGATGATGATGTTTTGTCTGTGAGTTGGGACCGTACTTCTGCTGTTGTTGGTGTGGGTGGGCACGAAGTTTTTGAGTTGACTCTGTTTCTGGTTGGTGACTGCACTGATTGTCATGTTTCTTTTGTAGAGGCGTCGGGTTAATTTTGTTTTACCATTTACTTTATATATTTGTTTTCCATTTGTTTGTCTGTGACAAATGGTGTAAAAAATGTGACTGTGAAACGTAAGCGTGGACGGCCTATAGGCGGGAAATCTGATGCTGCAGTACGCGCCTATTGGCGATATACTAAAAGTAATTATCGTGCTCGCATGCAAAAGCATGCTGACAAAGACATACAAACCGCCGCTAAGAAGTGTACCCCTTGAGTTTTGTTCCTGCCAGTGAAAGCCAAGCCATCGGCTATTACATAGCGGAAGCAAGTACAGTTATGCTTGTTATTGCATTTGTGGCCGCAATAATCTTTTTTGCGGTGCGGCTTTGGAGGCGTAAGAACAAATGAGTTCGTTGGAACAGCAGCGCCAAGTCACTGAACAAGCGTATCGGAAAGGGCAGATTACGCAGGCGCAGTATTCGGCGTGGATGGATTGGTATCGTTCTCAGCAGGTGCC
>LSQX01401108.1_pt1 | contig 16859 bp, 16 predicted proteins | sample 654561 | NCBI WGS metagenome assembly LSQX01 (sample SAMN04489861, study PRJNA283612) | anaerobic digester metagenome | isolation source: 4 biogas reactors fed with cattle manure at either 37C or 55C with and... | place: Denmark: Kongens Lyngby | collected 2014
ACTCATAGCCTTCGTGAGTTGGTACATCGGGTAATACTGATAAAATCGTTCCTGCATCAACTGAAATATTTTCAAATTCTAACCCGGTTACTCCATCAACGAAAGAAACATTGTACTTGGAAAGCTCATACAATGCAGAAATCACAGTATCTTCGTAAATCGGTTCGTTGTCGTAATCCCAGCCTGCGAAATGTTGATGCTCATGTGTAGGGGCATCAGGGAATACGGTTACAACATCACCATGTAAAACTTTTAGTTGTGAAAATGTTTCGTTTGCATAGCTATCAAAGAAAGAAACAGTATGGTATTGGTATATGTCAAAACCGACTTCAGCAAATACATTACCGCATTGCGCTTTAGCATTAACATAGCCGGGTTTCATAGCAACTAAAACACCAAATTCATCTATCGTAGCAACATCTGACGAAACCGACCACTCTACTTCACGATTGATAGCGGTGATAGGAGTAACTATTGCTGTTAATTGTGTAGATTCGCCAACCTCAAGCGAGTCTGTTTCACGAAGAATTTCTACGCAGATTGCATTAATGTTCAGAATTGGGTAAAGATAGCCATCTACTGACATTGTCCAAACCCCTGGAAAATCAAATCCGTAAAACGACTCTTGAGTTTGCATTTGAGAATCGGTAAGCTCTGTGCCAAAGTTACTCAATGAAAAGCCTATTGTAGTATCAAGGTAGTAACAATTATCGATAAAGCCCTCGCTATCGTTCAAACCGGTTATGCTGCCAGCTCCCAAAATCTCTTCAATATTTCCTGCATTGTATGAGTTTTCGATGGTTGCGTTATTTCTGCCTGTAATACCACCTAAATTTCTCCCTCCGAAAATTGAGCCTTTGTTGAACGAATTAGAAATTAAGCTGAAGTTATCGCCAGCTATACCGCCAACACGTGATGTGTCTGACATATCAACGCCGCTAATGTTGCCTGAATTTTGGCACCTTAATATTGTGTCATAGTTTGTTTTTCCTACAATTCCGCCAACAATTGAGCTGTCAAAATCTGATGTAACATAAACCGAGTTGACACATTCAGTTATTCTCCCCTTGAAACTTTGACCAACAATACCGCCAACATTTCCACCCGAGTTAGATTTAAGAATGTTTCCTAAATTAATCGATTGCATAATTACGGCAGAATTGTTATTTCCTACAATACCACCAACATTTGTTGCAGATGCGGAATCGTTCCAAATCTCTGCATGGTTAATGCAGTCTGAAACTACTCCATACAGGATGTTATCACCGCAAATACCGCCAAGATTGCCCGTCCCGCTTGGACTCTTTTCGTTAGTGCAATGAATGATATGACCCATGTTGCATCCTACAACGCCGCCTACGGAGTTGTAGCCATTCACAGAGCCTGCGTTAACGCTTAGCTTTACTAAACCGTTGTAGAGATTAAAGCCTACTATTCCGCCTACAAAATCTTGACCTCCAACTGCAGCATAGTTTTTGCTTGCGTTAATATAAGAAGAACTATCGCCAGCTATTCCCCCAGTGTGTGCATCGTATCCAACTACAAAAGAAGAAAGGTTTGATACACATTTGGAAAGTTCTGACTCATAAGCTGCTCCTGCAATTCCACCAACACAAGAGTTGCCGCCAACCTCACCTTGAAATTTACAGTTTTCAATTATGCTATCAGTGGCTTGCCCTACAATAGCTCCAATATATTCATCGCCATAAAAATATGTTGAACGCATATAAACATAAGAAATATTCGCATTGTCAACTACGCCGAAAAGCCCCAAATAACTCGTACCGGAATTGTTATACGCTTTTGAAATCGAATAATCACAACCGTCGAAGTAACCTCTAAAAGGGTGCTCGGTAGTTCCGATAGGAATCCAAGTGTTTGATGCAGTTGCTCCGTTAAGAACGATAGGCATTCCAACAACATAAGACAATGAAGCATAATTCCCCTCACCAGAGTTGACTAAATCAGCCAACAAAGCTAATTGATTAGCTTTTGCAATAATAAATGGAGAGGATATGCTACCGTCGCCCGATTCAAAAGAAGACGCGATATCGCCACTCCATACTTCGGTTTTGCTAAAAGCGTTTGCAGTTGGCACAAAAGTTGCTACAACCATAAACATAGCAATAAATAAAGCAGTAATTTTTTTCATCTGTTCCTCCCAAAATAATTGAGTATATGATTCAAATATACATTGTTTTCATATTGTTGTCAAATAGTAGGTTGACTTTACAAAGATTACATATTATAATTACTATAATGAAAACGGAGGGAATATGATTCGAACAAACTCAGGAAAAATTCATTTGAAAAGGTCTTCTCTATGGAATATTCCTACGCATACTTTGTCTGCGCTTATTTATTTGGTTTGTGCAGCCTTTGCATTTATTCCTGTTGTGGGGTACTTTGCATGGGCAATAGCTTTTTATGTTTTTGTGATAGAGAGAAACAGCAATTTCGTTCGCTTTTCTGCGGCCCAAGCGTTTTGCGTAGGCATTATCCGTATGATAATTGGAATCGTGTTCGACAGCATATCTATGGTTGCAAAACAAACCGTTGCGATTTACGGTACCGACCCAGACTTCATAGCATATTGGGGAGAGGTTGCAAACCCCGGCTTGGGTGCAAGGATTATCGGTGCAATTTTTGCAATATTCCTCTCTTTGGTTAGTTGTTATGCTGCGTATATGGCATATAGAAAAAAGCTGGTACGAATTCCCCTACTCGGAAACTTATCAGAATTTTTAATAAACGATATAAAACCACCTAAGCGCTTTAGGGTTTATAAACCATAATTATTAAGCCCAGACTATAACTAAAAGCCCTCTTATGAGGGTTTATTTTTTTGTTTTCTGTCCATACTAATAAAAAAGTATGGAGGAAATATGCATTCAAGGCGATTGAGTAAAAAATTATTTAGACTTTACTACGGAAACAGCATCAGTCGTGTTTCGATATATGTTGTCGCTTTTGCGCTCGTCTTAGTCTTGGGAGGTTTTATGGGCTTAAATCTAAGCGGTTCAATATTCAAGGGCGAAACTGATGATGGTCAGATTGTGGGACGAATCGGCGAGCATAGCATATTGCCTACAACGGATGTTGAATGGATATACGAGTTTTCAAACTGCAAGCATGTTCAATACGATTTCGGAGCAAAAAACTATGTAGGCTATACCGCAAAGGAATTAGAGGAGCAAATAAAAAACTGCAAGGTTGAGGAATTAAACGCTGAAACCGCAACAATACGGGTAAAGATTGATGAGTATTGCCCATTGCACTATCTTTTAATGTATGTAGACACTGACTTCCTATGCGTATTCAGAACGGATAGCAAGACATATATAAGCAAAGTAGTCTATGAAATAGAGTTCGACATGACAAATTTTGATGAGGCTATGTTAGAGCAATTAAAAAATGGCATCGTGTTCGATACATTAGATGCCATAAACTCATATCTTGAAAGCGTTGAAACTTGATTAACAGTTTTCACAACGCAATCTACGAATCATAATTTTTGGGTCAAGAGCAGAAAATACTGCATTACCAGCAACTAAGATATTTGCCCCAGCATCTATGCAATGCTTAGCGGTTGTTTCATTTATTCCACCATCGACTTGAATCAAAACATCCAAGCCGCGTTCGCATATCATATCGTTAAGTTTGCGAATTTTTTCAACGGCAGAGGGAATAAACTTTTGAGCAGGAGCTCCGGGGTTTACGCTCATAATCAAAACCATATCTAAGTCATCGAGTAAATATTCGATTGAGGTTAATGGAGTGCTTGGGTTTAACGCAATACCTGCCTTCATCTCACACTTTTTAATCTGCTGAATGGTGCGGTGCGCATGCCTGTCTGCTTCGATATGAAAAGTAAAAATATCAACCCCTGCGGCTTTATATGTGGGTACCCATTTTAAGGGATTTTCAACCATCAAATGCGCATCAAAGGGTAATGAGGTATGCTTCCTTAGAGCTTTTATCATCGTATGCCCAAAGGTTATATTGCTAACGAAAGAACCATCCATAACATCGAGATGGATATAATCCGCTTCCCAGCGTTGCATATTCCTAACAGCTTCGCCTAATGCGGCAAAGTCAGCAGATAAAATTGATGGTGCAATTAAAGTCATAAGTAAACCCCCTCAGTACAAGCATTATACCGTTTTATGCGTACTTAGTCAAATCTGTGTTTATAGGCTTGTGATACTTCTGCAAATATCTTTTTGTATCTTTCATAACGCCCGTGCGAAAGTTTATTTTCTACCAAAAGCGCTTTTACCGAACAGTCTGGCTCGTTGATATGGGAACAATCAATAAATCTGCATTGATTCGTGTTTCTTCTCATTTCGGGATAGTATTCGCAAAGTTTATTAGGCTCAATATCAAAAGCATCGAAAACGCTGAATCCTGGAGTATCAAGCACAGCACCGCCGTTATTGGTTTTCCAAAGCTCAACATGACGAGTTGCGTGCTTGCCCCTGTCGGTTTTTTCGGAAAGACTTCCTACCTCAAGGTTCAGTTCTGGGAATATTCTGTTAACGATTGATGTTTTTCCGACTGCGGATTGACCGGTTAAGCAGCAAACGCTTTTTTCAAGCTCGTTCATAATCAAATCAATATTTGTGCCCATTGCAGCAGAAACGGTATGAATCTTGTAGCCAGAGGGTGTATATTCACTTATTATCATTTGCTTATCATTGTCTGCTTCATCGATTTTGTTTATTATGATTACTGGAGTAATGTTTAGAATCTCGCAGGTTATCAACAGCTTATCAAGCAAAACCAAATCTTGCTTGGGCGATGATGCGGAAATTACTATAAGCAGCTTATCGATGTTTGCGACTGTTGGGCGAACAAGCTCATTCCTTCTTTCGCAAATTTCAAGTATGCTTCCGGTAAAATCAGAGTCATTGCACAGTATTTCTACCCTATCCCCTACTATCGGGCTGGTTTTATCCTTTCTAAACCTTCCACGTGCTTTGCAAGTGTATATGAATTCATCATCGGTAATGACAGTATAAAACCCGCCAATCCCCTTCAATATCAATCCGTTTTTAGCACACTCACTCATCAATTTCCCTTAAATCTTATTTGCTCCCTTTTTTGTTCAACTCCATTAACATAGACTATGCAATCAAATACGCCTTCTTTGTCCGAATATGCGGTAAAAGATGCAACTTGGGTGCCAGAGGGCATTACAGCTTCAAACACTACAAGCTCATAGCCGCCTTCCATTTTTACTGTTACCATAACAGGAGTATCCTTTGCCTCTATTGACAGGTTAAAAGCCTTGTCCACAGCATAAGCTCCCATTTTTGTTCCGAATACTACAAGCTCAATCAAGGTGGTTTTATCTATTTTTAGGCCACCGCTTATGTTCTGAGACAAAATATAGCCATCTTTACCGCCGCCAGTTGTAGAGTATTTTACTCTGATATTCGAAAAACCAAAGTTCTCCAAAGTATCAATGGCTGCTTCAAACTCTTTATTCACGACAACGGGCATATCGGCAGTTTCTTCTGGTTTTCCGCTAATATAAATCGTTACCTTTGAATTTCTCTTAACCTGCTCGTTTACTTTGGGGCTTTGGTCGAAAATCTTGCCTTTGGCAATCTCACTTTCAGAATTATAAAGCACTTCTTGTATCGAAAGACCAGAATTTGAAAGCGCAATATTTGCTTCTAATAGGCTCAAGCCAAAAAGATTAGGAACTATGGTTTGCTCGCTGTCAAGGCTAAGCGTTACTTCTATTATACTGCCAGCTAAAGCGCGGTTTTTCCATAATGGGTCTTGTGCAATTATAGAACCAGACGGATATTCATCGTTTTCCTCGCTTTTAATTATTGATAGCTTGAAGTCCTCACCTACGATTTCCGCAGCCTCACTGTATGTCTTTCCAATCAAATTTGGGACATACAAATGCTTTGCGTTATAGGTAACAGAAATAATAATAAATAGCACAACGCAAAATACAAGTATTGACGAAAGAACAATCGCAAGCCTTTTCACGCCATTGTTAACATTGCTCGCTTTATATTGCGTCTCTTCAAGCGGAATATCCATTTTAGCAAATTCACCATCGGGTTCACGCAATGCTCTTTCAAGGTCGCTTCGCAAATCCGCAACCGAGCTATAACGCAGTTTTGGGTTCTTTACCGTTGATTTTAGTATTACATCATTAAGAGCAGGATAAATTTTAGAATTTATCTCCATAGGTGGTTTTATAGGAGTGTTCAAATGCTTAACCGCAACAGAAATCTGGTTATCGCTATCAAATGGAACTGTGCCTGTAAGCATTTCGTAAAGCATTATGCCAACAGAGTACAAATCGCTTTTTTCGGTTACGCCATCACCTCTAACCTGTTCAGGGGAAATATAGTGAACAGAGCCCATTACATTCGCTCCACCGAAAGTCTTTGTTGAAGCGGCTGTAACACGTGCAATTCCGAAGTCGGCAAGTTTTACAACTCCGCCAGAGGTTATCATAACGTTTTGCGGCTTAACATCACGGTGAATTATACCTTTTTCATGCGCATGTTCTAAGGCAAACAATACTTGCTGAATAATGTTAATCGCCGTTTTTGGTTGAAGCGGAGCGCTTTGCTTAATTAAATCCTTTAGCGTATAACCATCTATGTATTCAAAAACTATGTATTTTGAACCGTCAAAATCGCCGTAATCCAAGGGTTTTACAATGTTTTTATGTGAAAGCGTTAAGCCAGCGCGTGCCTCCCTTTCAAATCTTAGCTTGAACTCTGCATTATTTCTGTATTCGTCCTTTAGCACCTTAATGGCAACGACAGCATTAGTCGTCATGTCTTTCGCACGATATACATTTGCCATACCGCCAACGCCTAAAACGCTTTCAATTTCGTATTTATCTTTAATTATTGTCCCACTGTCAATCATTGCACTATTTCACCCTCGTTTTTTACAAGAATTATTGTTATGTTGTCACTTGCACCATTTCTTCTCGCTAAGTAGGTTAATTGAGTGCAAGCCTCATCTAAATCATACGTGTTTTTTAGTACCTTTTTTATATCGGAGTCGGATAAACCCCTGCATAAACCGTCTGTGCAAAGCAATAGAATATCATCAACGCGCCATTCGTTTTCAAAAACATCGGCTAGTTCGTTAGGCTGAATACCAATAGCACGAGTTATAATGTTTCTGTTTGGATGGCGGCTCGCTTCCTCTGCTGTAATCTCACCAGCAAGCAAAAGCGCAGCCACGTATGAATGGTCCTTCGTAATTTGGTTCAACGAAATTCCATTAAAGTGATAGATTCTACTATCACCAACATTTGCTGCCACATATCTATTGCCATCAATATATACAAAGGTTAGTGTAGTTCCCATACCTGACAAGGTTTTATTAGACATCGCTTCTTTATAAACCTGCGCATTAGCATAGGCAGAAGCAACCTTCACCATGGTTTCTAAATCGAATGAATCATAGTTTTGTATGTAGTCTGCAACGGTTTCGGCTGCCATTCGGCTTGCAATAGCGCCAGCCTTGTGTCCTCCCATTCCGTCTGCAACTAAAAAGAGAGGCTTTGCATCTTCCGATTGCGGAACATACAAACAATCCTCGTTAGCGCTGCGTTTGCCTATGTCTGTGGAATATGCAAACTTCATCTAATCCGTAAACTCTCCTTCTTTAATAACTCTTCTACGAAGCTGACCACATGCACCTTCAATATCGCTTCCCATTTCTCTGCGAATGGTAGCCGAAACTCCCAAATCTTCAAGAAATCCTAAAAACTGCTGAGCGTTTTTTCGTGTTGTGCCAATTAAATTACGCTCTTTAACAGAGTTTAGAGGAATCAAATTTACATGGCAGTTTATCCCTCGAACAACTTTGCTAAGCTGTATTGCGCACTCCTTAGTGTCGTTTACACCTTCTATCAAAGCATACTCGAATATAATCCGCCTGCCTGTTTTATCAGCATATTGTTTTGCTGCTGACAAAACATCTGCTATAGGATACACTCGATTTATAGGCATAAGTTCAGAGCGCAACCCATCAAAAGGTGCATGCAATGATATAGAAAGTGTAACATGTGGAGCTTCTTCAATCAAGCGGATTATTTTACTCGGTATTCCGCAGGTGGATAATGAAATATTGCGTGGGCTAATGTTTATACCTTTGGGATGGCTCACGAGTTTTAGAAAAGTAATTGTGTTTTCGTAGTTATCGAGCGGTTCTCCGCTTCCCATCATAACAACGTTAGTTATCGCCCTTGCAGCGTTCTCGCTTTTTGGAGTTTCACGCTCAACTGCCAATATCTCGTAAAGCATTTCTCCTGCAGTAAGGTTCCTAACACATCCCTCTAATGTTGAAGCGCAAAAAGCACAACCCATATTACAACCAACCTGTGTAGATATACATATCGTATTGCCATAGTTGTAGTGCATCAATACGCCCTCAACGATATTTCCGTCCTCTAACTTAAATAAATACTTTATCGTTCCATCTTTTTGGGATACAAGCCTTTTTGCTATCTCAACTCCACCAAAGGGAACTTCCTTTAGCTTTTCACGCAATTCCTTTGAAAGGTTTGTCATTTCGTCAACTGTTGCACCCTTGTGAAGCCAACTAAATAACTGTTCACCTCTAAACGCAGGTTGAGAAAGCGTTTGCATAAGTGCCTTTGCATCTTCTATCGAATATGAGGTTAATGTTTTGTCTTTCATGGTGTTTTCCGTTTCATCTTAGTTATGAAAAAGCCGTCTGCATTATCTAAGTGAGGTAATATTGTTAGCATTCCGTCTTTAATTCTTTGGGTTAACGCATTTTGCTCTGATTCAGAATCACATGGGGAAAAATCGCCGTGGTTTTCTAAGAATTTATAGACGATATCCTCGTTTTCACGCTTTGAAAGCGTACAGGTTGAATACACAAGCGTTCCACCGTCAGTAACATAATTCGAACAAGCAGAAAGAATTTCATATTGCAGTTTTGTTAATGAAACGACCTCATCTTCGGTTCGTTGAAACTTTATATCGGGTTTGCTTAATACTCCCAAGCCAGAGCACGGAACATCGGTTAGCACAATATCAAACTGCTTATGAAAATCCGCTACATCTTTTGACGCATCCGCTTGAATTACTTTCGCATTCGGCACATTCAAACGCGTAAAAGTACTTTTCATAAGCTCTACCCTATGCTCATGGATTTCTAAGGCTGTTATATGCCCTGTGTTCATCATAAGTGCGGAAAGATAGGCGGTTTTTCCCCCAGGAGCAGCACAGGCATCAAGCACATTCATATTAGGCTTAACATTGCACAATTGACAAACAAATGCGGCACTTTCGCTTTGGATGGCAACTTTGCCACTTTTGAAAAGCTCGTTGTCGGCAAAGTTAATGCCTTTTCCCAACTTAAATATATCTGAAACAATATGCCCACGCTCAAACTCGATTTCTTTCGCTTCTAAATAGCCTTCAAGTTCCTTAGCTGTAAAGGGATATTGTGGTCGTATGCAAGTATGGGTTAGCTTTTTTGAAAGCAAAGCCTTAGCGGAATCAATTCCAAAACGCTCGATATACTCCTTAACCACCCATTCGGGGTAACTGTGTGTTATGCATAGTCGCTCAATTTCATTACTAGGTAGTTCGGGTAAAAAGTTTTTCTCTATATCTCTTGAAATGCTACGCAAAACGCCATTAACAAAGCCTTTTAGTTGAGATTTACCAGCGATGGTAGCAAGGTTTACACATTCATTGCATACAGCATAAGCAGGCGTATTCATGTAAAGTAGCTTTGAAACCCCTAATCTTAGTATGTTTTTTATCTTTTTGTGCAGTCTACCCTTTGAATAGTGCATAATAATATAGTCAATATAGCTAATATTTTCAAGCGTAGTGTAGATAATTGCAGTTATTTCTCGTTTATATTTTAGAATATCGTTGCCTAATGCATTGTTATCTAACTCGCTTAACGCATCTTTTAACGCAAGATTTGCATACGCACCCTCATCAACAATTTTTGTGAGTATATTTAGTGCTAAAACATTAGTGTTCAACTAAAAACCTCTCCTAATAAACGCTTGCTATTTAGTACGCACTTTGCTTCCATACATCTGCTATTGGGATATTGCATTTCTACAATTTCTAAAACACCTTCGCCTGTTGAAACGAATAAACCCTGCTTGGGACTTGCTATTATTGCAGTTCCCGGTCGTTCGCCCGATTTCATTTCTGAATGAGGTATAGTTTTAAATATTTTCACCGTATTTTCATTAAGAAAAGCGAATGCGCAAGGAGAGGGGTTCATTCCTCTAACAAAGTCATGTAGTTGTTTTGCAGACTTTGAAAAATCAATTTTCGCCTTGCTTTTGCTAATAGTACGGCATTTTGTAGCCTTAGAATGGTCTTGAGGTATTCGTTTTAAAGTGCCATTTTCAAGAGCTGTTATGGTGTCTTTTAAAACCTCGCTGCCCAATACTGCTAAGCGTTCAGTAAGCTCTCCTGCGGTTTCATTAGGATGTATCTCGATTACTTTTTGAAGCAAAATATCGCCTGTATCAAGCCCTATATCCGTCATCATAGTTGTAATTCCTGTAACCGTTTCACCATTTATAATTGCGGTTTGAATTGGAGATGCCCCCCTGTATTTCGGCAAAAGGCTTGCATGAACATTAATACAACCGAGTTTTGGAATGTCTAATACCTCCTGCGTAAGTATTTGACCGAAAGCTGCGGTTATCATTAAATCGGGCTGAAAGTCTTGTAGCTTTTGAAACGCCTCGCCCTTGCTTATGCAATCGGTTTGAAGGGTGTTTATCCCTTTATCCCTCGCACAACAAATTACGGATGGCGAACAGAACCTATGCCCCCTCCCCTGCGCTTTATCGGGTTGCGACACCACAAAAAGCTCTTGAGAGCTTTCACAAAGCATTCTTAGTGAGGGAAGTGCAAAATCTGGAGTTCCTAAAAACGCTATTCTCATTCTTCAGCCTCGTACTGCTGGAAGCCTTCTGGAGGTTCGGTTACTAAGCTCAAAAATACTTTTCCGTCTAAGTGGTCGGTTTCGTGAGCAACTGCACGTGCAAATAAATTATGCGCATCGTACTCCTTCATTACGCCATGTCGGTCGAACGCCTGAACAATTATTCTTTGTGGTCGCTCAACATAGCCGCTCTGCCCAGGATAGGATAAGCAGCCCTCTATGGCTCCAACAGTACCAGAGCAAGAAAGAATCTTTGGGTTAATTAGCTCCACAATGCCATCGCCTACATCGATAACGGCAATTCGGCGCAAAATACCAACTTGAGGTGCGGCTAAACCAACTCCCTGAGCATTGTACATAGTGTCTGCCATATCGTCGAGAAGCTGGCGTAACTTATCATCGAATTTTTCAACTGGTTTTGCAACCTTTGATAAACAAGGTGCGTCATCAGTAAATATCTGTCTTATTGCCATAATTCCCTCCTTAATTGTCTATTTTATCAATATCAAGCTCGATTATCAAACCTTAGCTTGGTTTTTCAAGCTCTGTAATCGCTTTTCTCGCCAATACATCGCATTCATTGTTGTATTTGTTGTCTGAATGTCCTTTAACTTTTCTCCAGGTAATATCATGTATTGATGAAAGCCTTAAAAGCTCTTGCCACAAATCTTGATTCATAACTGGCTTTTTATCCGCCCTTAGCCAATTCCTTCGTTGCCAAGATTCCAGCCAACCCTTTGAAAAAGCGTTGTGCAGGTATGCGCTATCGGTAAAAAGCTCGACTTTACAAGAATGCTTCAAAGCATTCAGACCTTTTATTGCCGCCATTAGCTCCATGCGGTTATTTGTGGTTTCCTTTTCGGCACCGTAAATCTGTTTTTTTGCATTTTCATACAACAAAATTGCCGCCCAACCGCCAGGTCCGGGGTTACCTGAGCATGCACCATCTGAGTAGATTTGAACTTCCTTTATGCTTTTGTTCATTTAACCCAAGTCGCAGAGCGTATCGCCACCTAAAATGTGCAAATGTGCGTGAAAAACAGTTTGCCCTGCATCTTTTCCTGTATTGAAAATAAGCCTATAGCCAGATTCGCTTATGCCCTTTCGCTTTGCAATCTGCTTTGCAACGTCAAATATATGAGCGAGCAAGGCATTATCATCCACCGTAAAATCGTTCACACTGACAATATGCTTCTTAGGTACTATGAGAATGTGAACAGGTGCTTTGGGCGAAACATCATAAAAGGCGAACACCAATTCGTCATTATAAACAGCCTTTGATGGGATTTCCCCTTCAATTATTTTGCAAAAAATACAATCCATACCTTACCTCCTGCCATATTTTCTATATTATAGTACCAATTAGGTGTTTTGAACAAGCCTCTGTTACTTTTATATCCGCAAAATTGTTTATTAAGAACTCAAGTTTTGTGTTTCTTACGTGAACATCAACATAAGTGTCGGTATAACCACGAATATAATCGCCTACCACCTCTTCAAAAAGCACAGAAACGGTTTCGCCTATCAAGTCTTTGTGAAACTGAAGCTGTAGCTCATCGCATAGTGCAATAATTTCGCCAGCCCTGCGTTCTTTTTCAGCCTTTTGGACTTGATTTGGCATCTTAGCCGCAACCGTTCCCTTTCTTTGCGAATAGGGAAATACATGAATGCGAGAGAAACCAACCTTTTTTACAAACTCAAGCGTTTCTTCGTGTTCCTCCATCGTTTCGCCAGGAAAGCCTGCAATAATATCGGTAGTTAGTGCACAGTTCGGCATAGCTTGCCTTAAATTCAACGCGCAATTATAGAAAGCTTGTGAAGTGTATTTCCTGTTCATGCGTTTAAGAACGCTATCCGAGCCGCTTTGTAATGATAAGTGAAAGTGTCTACAAACCAATGGATTGTTAGTAACACAGAAAATAAATCTATCGTCTATATAATCGGGGTCAAGTGAACCAAGCCTAATTCGCTTAATATTTACCAAATCATTAACTTGAAAAAGAACATCGCAAATATCGGTTTTTGTTTCAAAGTCAGCACCATAAGACAAAAGGTGAATTCCCGTAAGCACGATTTCACGAAAGCCTTCGCTATCGAGCCTTTTTATTTCGCTAAATACATTGTGCAGGCTTCTGCTTCGAATACGCCCTCTTGCATAAGGAATAATGCAGTAAGAGCAAAAGCTATTGCAACCGTCTTGAATTTTTAGGTACGCCCTCGTTTTATCTGAATGAACTGCTGCTATTTCCTCAAAAGAATCATCTGCTTGTGATTGCTCGTATTTTTCGTTAAGGCAGTTTTCAATTATTTTAACTATGTTTTTTCTGTCGTTCGTGCCTAAAACTATTTTTACACCTGCTAATTCTTGAACATCATCCTTTGACATTTTAGCATAGCAACCGCATACCGCAATTATAGCATCGGGATTTTTCTTATGCGCCCTGCTGATGATTTGACGAGATTTTTTATCGCTTGTATGCGTTACCGTGCAAGTGTTAATTATGTAAATATCGCAAAATTCATTGAAATCAACGGTCGTGTAGCCACTCGCTTCCATAAGAGAACGCATTGAATCCGTATCATATTGGTTTACCTTGCAACCAAGCGTATAGTAGCCGACCTTTAGACTATTCATAACTAACCCTCTAACAAGCAAAACAGCATAGCCAAAGTTGCAATGCCGGCTGTTTCTGTGCGTAATATTCGTTTGCCTAATGTTAGCGTAATACCGCCTTTTGACCTTAAAAATTCTATCTCATCTGGACTGATACCGCCCTCTAGACCTATTACAATGGCAATGAGGGAAGCATTCTCCAAGCGTTTATCCTTTTCGAAAAGTTGCTTTATTGAAACCTCTTGCTCTTCCTCGTATGGCACAAGCAGATAGTCAAATTCTGAATAATCTATCTTTGAAAGCTCTGTAACATTATGAACTTTCGGAATAATTCCCCGCTGGGATTGCTTTGCTGCCTCGTATGAAATTCTATTGTATCTCTCTGTCTTAACCTGTTTTGATTTACTTACTTTTACAACGCTTCTTATAGACTCAACAGGGACAATGTCATACACACCTAACTCAACGCATTTTTGTATGATTACTTCCATCTTGCCCGATTTTGGCAAGCACTGAATTAGTGTAACCTTTGTGGCAGATTCCGTCTCACTATTACGCTTGTTTGAAAGTTCAAGCTCTACGGCGGTTTTATTTGCCGAAACAATCTTTGCATCATAATCAAAGCTGTTACCATCACAAACAGAGATTAAGTCGTTCTCTGCCAACCTAAGCACCTTTATGGCGTGTTGCGAATCCTCTGTGCTTAATACTGCGTGATTATCACTTATTAAGTTTTCATCAATAAAGAATCTATGCATCGCAAATCTGCGGCTGTAGAGTGGCTAAGACCGCACACCATTCACCCATTCTATTAACCTCTAAAACATTAAAGCCTGCATTAGAATACGAATTTAGCACATCGAACAGCCTATCGCTTATTATTCCCGAGGATATGAAAAAGCCATGATGGCTAATAATATCACGAACCTTTGGAGCAATATTTATTAACACATCGGCTACAATATTTGCTAAAACGATGTCAAAGCCGCCGCCATTTTTGGGCATAACTGACTTGCTTAGCTTTTCATCATCTAAAACATCGCCTAATACAACATTTACTTCTACATCATTTCTAATAGCATTCTCTTTGGTTACTTTTACGCACACCGAATCGAAATCTACTGCTGTTACGGTTTCTGCGCCAAGCAGCTTTGCCGCAATGGATAAAATTCCACTTCCACAACCTAAATCAAGTACATTATCGCCAATCTTAATATTCGCTTCCAGCATTTCGAGGCTCATTTTAGTCGTTTCATGCGTACCAGAGCCAAATGCCATGCCAGGGTCAAGTTTAATAATCAATCTATCATCAGCGACAGGTGTTTCCTCCCACGAGGGGGAAACAATCAACTTGTCCCCAACCTCAAATGGTTTGTAATACTGCTTCCAACTGTCTTTCCAATCGTCTTCGTCAACAACCTTTGTAGTTATTTCTAAACTCCCTAAATCGAAATCTGGGTTTTCTTTGGCAAAAGCATGGATTTTATTTGTGATTTTCTCAACCAAATCAGCATTTTCATTAGTGCAAGCAATATAGGCAGTTATGGAAGGCGAGGAATTCTCCGTAAGCTCTCCATTTGCGTAATCCCAAGAGGCTTTCGTTTCCAACAAATGCTCATTTGCGCTTTCGTTATCTAAATCAATTCTAATTCCGTTTATGCCACAGGAATAGAACACTGCGCTTAAAAGCTCGCTTCCTAACTCCGTTGTATGCACTTTGAACTCAATCCACTTCATATTTCACCTTAAAATAGCTTACGCTTTTTCGATTTCTTACCCGAATTTACAGCAACCTTTTCGTTTAGGCTTTCGCCAAACTTTCTAATCAAGTCCCTTTGCTCTTCATTTAGGTTCTTGGGTACTTCTATCATAACACGAACATACAAGTCCCCACGAGTATTATTTCGCTTTGGAACGCCCTGCTCTTTCAATCTGAAGGTTGTATTCGGTTGTGTGCCCTCAGGAACATTATACTTAATAGGCTTCTGCAAGGTTGGCACTTCTACCTCGCCACCTAAAGCGGCTATTGAAAACGGAATATTTATATCCAGATAGAGGTTGTAACCATCTCTTTCAAAGCTCTTATGAGGCTTGATGTTTATTTCAATATGCAAATCGCCAGGACCTCCGCCGTTGTAGCCAGCTTCACCCTGTCCATGTAGCAAAATGACCTGCCCAATATCGATTCCAGCAGGAACTTCTACTTTTATACTTGCCTTTTTTCGAACTCTGCCATTGCCTTTACAGCTTGAACAAGGCTCTTTTACAACCTTACCTTTTCCTCCGCACATATCGCAGGTTTGAGTTGAGGACATCACACCGAGAATTGTTCTTTGTTGAACATTTATTGAACCTCTGCCGTTACAGCGTGTGCAGGTTTCAGGGGTTGTGCCCTCTTTTGCACCTGAACCGCCACAAGTCTCGCAATTCTCTTCTCTTGTGATATTTACAACCTTGCTCGTTCCAAAAACTGCTTCTTCAAATGTTATCGTCAAGCCAAAACGCAGGCTACGGCCCTTCATGGGAGCATTAGGATTATGCCTTTGCCCTCCGCCGAAACCGCCGAAACCGCCAAAAAAGCTTTCAAAGATATCCTCTACACCACCAAAGCCTGAATAGCCACCGCCGCCATATCCACCAGCTTGAGCTGACGGGTCGAACGCAGCATGACCCATCATATCATATTTAGAACGCTTATCGGGGTTGGATAGAACCTCGTACGCTTCATTTACTTCTTTTATTTTGCTTTCAGCGTCTTTATCGTTCGGATTCAAGTCCGGATGATATTTTTTTGCGGCTTTTCTAAATGCCGATTTAATATCTTCTTGTGAGGCATCCTTTTTTACGCCTAAAACCTCATAGAAATCACGTTTTGCCATTTGTTACAGTCCCTCTTTTTTAAGTTTTACAAGGCAAGCGGGGATTTTTCCTTATCCCCGCTATTACCGTTTATTTTAACCAGTATAATTTTACTGATTATTACCTGTATCGTCAACCACTTCGTACTCGGCATCGATAGGAGCATCGTCAGGTGTTGTGTGGTCAGGTTGAGCCTGTGTACCTTGGTTCTGTGCCGCTTCCTGTTGATACACCTTGCCAAATACATCGTAGCTTACTTCTGTTAGCTTCTCTGTAGCGCTCTTGATTGCTTCTGCTGCGCCGCCCTCAAGTGCCGATTTTACATTAGCAATTTCTGTTTCAATTCGTTGACGGTCGTTAGCCGCAATCTTATCGCACAAGTCCTTCATAGTCTTTTCCGTAGTATATACAAGGCTTTCAGCGTGGTTTTTCG
>LSQX01289965.1_pt1 | contig 16856 bp, 13 predicted proteins | sample 654561 | NCBI WGS metagenome assembly LSQX01 (sample SAMN04489861, study PRJNA283612) | anaerobic digester metagenome | isolation source: 4 biogas reactors fed with cattle manure at either 37C or 55C with and... | place: Denmark: Kongens Lyngby | collected 2014
TCGGCAGACATGCCGGGCGCACGAACAACGAACGCCGCGACTGCGGAGTTCACTGACTATGATGTGCAGGTGACCCCCATCGGCCCCAACGGCCGTCGCTTTACCACCGTGGTCCCCAATGTCTGGGTGCTCAACAGGCATTCGACACCGGAACGGCAAGAAGCCGCCTGGAATTGGATCAAGTTCGTACTTTCCCCACAGGCCCAGGCATTTCGGGCTTTGCGCGGCTATGGAGTCCCCGTTAACAGAGAGGCCGGTGTGCGCTTCTTGAACATGCCGGGCCTGCCGAAAAACAGAATCGCCTTTCTCGAAAGCTTTACCTTCGCTGAGACTCTGGAGGAGAACGCCGTGTGGGGCGTATGGTCCCGGGAGGTGTACCAGTTGCTTGAGCCCATGTATCGCGGGCAGGAGAGCGTGAGAAGTGCCGTCGAAAAGGCACATAGCCGGCTGACCGCAATTCTGGCGGAGGCCTTCGGCGCTAAGTGATACGGCCCCGCCGGGACAGTAAAGGCGCATACCGAGACGCGAGCGATGACGCCCAAGAACGGGCGTCATCCCCACCTACGAAATCCTCCACGCGGCCACACGTATGGCTCATCTTCCTGCCGGGATCTCATCCCTTAGTTCGAGTAGAACGGGCGAACGGCCCGAGACGCCAAACAAATCCGCGGCAAAATTGCCCATCCGAAGGTCTCCGACTCGCTTTGTCACATCTTTTTGGATCAATCACCGGGCATCGCCAAAGAGTAATCGCCTCTCCATTTCACCGGTTCGGATCCTCAATGATCACTCCGTGCTCTTTCAGTCTCGCCTGCAGCCGACCCGGATCCAAGTGGCGCAGCTCTTTGCCCGTCTGAGCACTCATAGCTGCAGCGACTCCGGCGGCCTCTCCGGTCACGGCACAAGTCGGGATAACCCTGGTGATATCCCATGCCGAGTTGGCCACTGAAATGCATCGACCTGCCGTAATCAGGTTTTTGGTCTTCACGGCGAGCAGACAACGATACGGGATCTGGTAAATCGGACCGGGCTGGCGCCAGTCACCGGTCATACCGATGGCATCCGGAAAGACTCGCTTGTCGTCAGTTGCATCGAGTTCAAAAATCCCTTGAAGGCGACGCGTTCTCTTGTACAAAGGGAGTGTCGGCAACACCAACGGATAGACCCGGTCATAGTCGTCTGGTCCTCGGAGTTTATCAATATGCTGCACAATCAGCCTGCGGCCGACTATGCTCATCCGCGTCACGTCTTGCCAGCGGTCACCGGCGAAAGTGGGTCCGTCGGGTGAACGGTCGCGCAAATGCTGCGATTCGACACGCCCGCGGACGTTAGCGATAAACCACCCTGAACTGCGATCGGTATCCAGCGAGAAAGTCTTCTCACCGACCAAAAAACAGACGTCCGCGTCACCCGAGGCATCGACCACGTTTCTCGCTCTCAGTGCCAGGCGTCCGCTCTTGTTCTCAACGCAGATCGCCTCTATGAATCCTTCGTTGACCAAAACGTTGCAAACTCGAGTGTCATACATCAGCTGCACACCGGCTTCCAGGACCAGCTCTTCGAGCGAGATGATGAACGAGGCCGGGTTAAAGATCAACCGATAACGCTGCTTTTTTCGCGCCTCCGGATCACCGTTTCTATCTGCCCAACACTCGGGGACCTCGCCGGGGCCGTACTTCAATGAATTGAGCATAAACGTCTCAGCCAGACCGGCGATCACCTGTCTGCCTCGGCCATCACACAGAGGAAGGTAGACTTCTATCAGACCAAGAGTAGCGAGGCCTCCGAGACCGTTGGCTTTCTCTATGAGGCAGGTGCTGGCACCCTCTCTGGCCGCGGCCACAGCGGCCGCCGCGCCAGCGATGCCCCCGCCCACTACAACAACGTCGTATTCACCGATGACCGGAACATCTCTACCCGGCTCCAAAATCCGATCACTCACCATCATCGGCTACCCCCAAAAGCCGATACCAAGCCCGTGCAGAAGAGGTACACAACCACACCTCTGCCTCCTTCAAAACCACTGTCTATCGTTTGATCCCTGACACCGCTCTGGCAACTAACGCTCTTTGAGCAAAGCGCGTATCACAGGTTCTATCTCATTCATGACCTGTTGTACGGAAACCTCCCCGCGAGTTGGCCTCGCGAGCTCACGATCCAGGAGGGTGAGAAAATGGGCACCGTTAGGGTGTCGACTCAGGTAGGCATCATAAGCATAGACGGGTGACTCGGTGAACACCGTGATAATCCCCCTGGGCAACAGATGCGTAAAACGCTGCATAAAGTCTCTCGTTGTAGCCGGAATAAGAGGGATCCGGTTTTCCGCACGGGCAAAAAGAACAGCACCCTCCGGTTCGTAGGTCAGGAACTTGAGCAACTGCCAGGCCTCCTCCGGATGAGGGGTTTGAGCTGAAAGACCTATCCCATGAAAAGCGGTGTATGTCAGGCGCTTGGTTCCTTTGGGAAGGACGCCTACCGACCAGTTAAGCAAAGAACCGCTCCGTTGCTGCTGAATCAGTTGATTCAAAACATCGGCATGAGCCATAGTCATGCCTGCGGTTCCGCTCATGAATCTTCCGCCGATCACACCGTGTGTGGTCCACAGTGTCGCGAACTTCTCCATGGCCTCGATCACTTCGGGTCGGTTACCGTAAAACTCCGTCATATCAGGATCGAAAAGATCCAGGCCCCACATCCCCAAGCGGTTCCATCCGCCTCCTCGTCCAAAAGCCTGGCTTCCGAAACAGCTGGGACCTTCAGCGCTTTCATAGCAGGTCAACTTGCGCAAGATGGTGACAAAGTCATCCCAGTCGAAGGCTTCGGAGGCCCACCTCACCGGAAGCATGTCCAAACCCACTTCGTTGAAGCGATCCACATTGTAATACGCAAAACTCGGGCTCACCGCCGTCGGCAGACCGTAAAGAGAACCGCCGAGCCGCATCGCATCGAGTACTGATTCCGGATATACCGTTGTGTCGATGTCGCGTGCAACCCAGGAGTCTATCGGCTGAGACATGTGATTCAGTGCATAATAATGAAACGGCGTCGCGCTGCCGTACAGAAGGTCAGGTGCTACTCCACCGGCGGTCATAGTTGCCGCTTGAGACATGGTCGCGTTCCAATCGGTGGTGATCAGCAACTCGGCCTTCACGCCCTGTGTCTTTTCCGAAAAGAGCGTGAGGGCCTCTGTTAACTCATCTCCCCAATTCCCGAATGGACCGATCAAGGTAACCGTGATCTCGCTTGCTAACACATGTCCGACAATGATGCCCATCACTAAGCTACAGACGAGCAGAGATGCAGTTCTTTGATGACACCGTGGTCTCACCCGGATCATGGATCACACCCCTCTTCGCTGATATACCGCGCCTGAGTCGCTTTCTTCCGCTTGCGGCTTTGAACGAAGCTATCGAAGAGACAACTGCGGGACGATAGAGCGATATATCCATTGAGCAAGTTTGGGGTTTTTCCTCCTGTCAAACATAGATTATTCTGAAGGAGACATCCGCACTGCCAACACCGAATCTTAGTTGTTTGTCCTGGCGTTTTGAACAAACACAGAGACAGGATTCACCATATCGAGAGTGTGGGGCGCGTCATGGATTGCTCTTGACGAAACCGACACGAAAGACTCCTTGGCGACAAAACCGGCAAGGAAAGGCTCCCGGATAGGGATTGGCGCCATCGCCCCTCAATAGGCCAAACGGTGCTCCAAAAAAGCGATTCCCTGGTATGCGGTGGGTTGCAAGGTTTCCACACTTCGTCGATCATCGCTTCAACGCGATCCCGTGTGGCCAACAAAGCACCGCGGGGATCTTGGATCCCCCTACGCGCCCCTCAACCGCCGCTCTGACGAGATCGCAGACCCAGATGTAGTCGATTCGGGGAACGACTGTCCGGTTGAGTACCGTGTGATTCGTGAGTGGACGCAGAAGCGCTCAGGATGCAGGTTGATACGAACCCACGTATCAGACACTCCATTGACGCACAGACTGGCCGACTGCGTCAGACTCAATGACCTGCCGACAGATGAGTTCCCGCCCTTTGCTGCCTGTTTGCAATGGGAGGAAAGTCTGTCAGGGCTAGGACGTATTGCCAAACCGCGCGGTTCGGCAACCCTGCTATGGCTGCCGACAGTCGGGACAACCGGCGCCAATCTGTCAGAGGCAGAGCCTCTTTATTGGTTCCATAAACCGCTGTGGGCTTGTGGACTAACTCCCGAAGGAGTTGCCCACAAGCCCACAAGCCACCTGCACGGATCCACTCATACGCTCTTTTCACGGTATAAGCCGTACCGTCTGCCGTTGAGTCATGTTTACGGTTTTTGTCAGGGTCTGCCCTCCGGCACTGACTGTAATCACGTAGGGGTTGAAGCTTTCCTCAATATACTTGTCCGGCCAGAGGACCTGGAATTCAAAGAAGGAGTTGGGTTGCCATTCGGACGGATGCATGACGCACTGAGTCAGGGGCACTTCCAATCGACCGGTGTCATCTGCGATACCGCGGAAGACTTCCCGGTCTTTATTGTCGCCAATCGTCACCTCAGCTCCCGGTGTCGTTATCAGTTCCAACGTCCATGCCACGGAGTAGTAGCTTTTCGAGGAAGTCTTTTTCCAGTACACATCGTTATAGGCGGTGCCCGGAGTAAACTCCGTATCCAGCAGCACGTGTCCGTAGTTGTGGTAGCCGCCGTCGAACACGAAGGTGTGGAAGTTCGGATTGTCTCCCAGTCTGACCAGGCGGTTGCGAATGAAAATGTGATTGTTGCCCCTGCCGTAATCGTCGCCGAAGCGGATAATGGCGTTGTTACTCTCGAAGATGTTGTCGATATAGTACACGGGCTGGGAATCGGCTTTTTTGTAGTGGCCCTGCACGTCCACGCAAGCCGCCAACGTCGTCTGTTCGTCCAGCGTCTCCACTCTCACCCGGTTATTTCTAAAGATCAGGTTCGTAATGGTCTCGTCGCTGAAAAACCCGGTACCTCGCAACTCGACGCCCTGCTTACCCTTGAGCACGATGGTGTTGTTCTCATAGATGAGGTTGTTGCGCACCTGGCCGCCTTGATCGTAGTTGGTGACCCTGACGCCCTCCAGTGTGTTGATGTCGCCCCATCGTTCACCCCAGCGGTGTTTCACGTCAATGCCGAACATGTAAATGAAGTTGTCGGCGATCAACAGATCGTCATGGGCCCAACCGAACCCGAAGGGGTTGAAGCCAGTAGCGAAGACCTTGTTATTGATATACCGCCCGGCGGGAATCCCGACTTGCGACAAAGGTTGTATGGCAAATGAGTTGGTGGACCAACTGTCCACATAAACCTCGTTGTCATGCATGAAGGTCGCCGTTTGAAAGCCGTTTTGACGCGTCCGTTTAATGAGATTATGGTTTAGCTCAAACTCATTGGGCGAAACTTGCGAATTGCGAAAGCCCAAAGGTCTGACGCCCGAGCCGTGTCGGTCGGTTATCACAGTGCCCATATCGATGAACACGTTGTGATGGGCATGGAACTTGCCCATACTGTAGTTGGCCGTCACGCCCCAGGATTGCGGAGCGTGATAAACCACCGTGACCCCGGCGACCTCTATATCCCTACCGGTGACGGACAAGCAGTTGTAACGATAGGGATCGGCGTTGTTGTGCATAAACCTATTCCGCCCTTGCACGACCGTGCCGTTGACTACCTTAACTCCGGTAGCGCGATAGGGTATGGCGGTCCTGCTGTGGCCGGTGACCGAAACGCCCTGGTAATCGCCGTCCACCGTTGCGTTTTCGCCAAAGACTATGCTATATCCGTTGAGATCGAGGACGATATGATCGCCGCGCACGATGATGGCGCTACCCGCTACGATCAGATCCTCTTTCAAAATATAGGTGGTGTTGCTCTGATCCAAAATGTATGGCGGCTCACCCATTTGAGCGGAGATATAGACAGCGCCCGGCACGGTTGCCGTTTTAAACGTCCGGTCGGGCGTGACGAGCGTCCGACCCCGCTCATCGATGGCGACAAAGCGATAGTGGTAGGTTTGATCGGTCTCCAGATCTCTGAGCTGATGCAGATGTAGATAATACGGCCGATCCGTCATCTCCGTCCTGTTCCCGTAGTCAGCGGTAAGGCCGTATTCCACATAGCTGTAGGCAGGGAGATTGGTTTCCCAAGCCAGGCTTGCCGAATTCTCCGATACATGTTGCCAAGAGCCGGTTTCGACCAAAGTGAACTGCGAACCGAAAACCTCGTAGACAAGAGGCTCGGATAACGCGCCGAAATGAGTCCGGGCAAACTCGTTGAACGCTCTATAGACCGTCTCCGGATCTTCTTGAGCCGTCACCCGGGCCAGCGCCACTTCGGCCGCTAACGCATCGTCCGGAGTGTAGTTGTAGAATGCCGTATCAGCGGAGTGAGTGAGAGAGATTGCCGTTGCCGTCGCTTCTGCCGCGAAGACGATCTCGCTGCACAATACCATGCTTGATAGGAAACATATCAAGCCGATCAGGCGGCCCCACCGCGAATGAATGGATTTAGGCATGCCTATCCCTCTTTCCATAATGCAAGCCCGTGATAGCCAATACAAGCCGGCACTCCGGTCGCGCTTGTGTCACGGAGTTGCCGGCTTGCGGATCCTATGCTCTGAGCCGCCGGTCGGAAGCCTTCCGGGCTCCCGACCGAAGCGGTGCCATCCATCTGCGACTGGTTTATTCGCCGAACAGTTCCTTGAAGATAGCCGTGGTTCTCTGCTGGGCTTCATACAGCGCCTGTTCCAACGGTCTGGTCAGAGCCAGCGCCTCGTTGATCGTCTTCTCCACGGTACTGCCGATACGGCCGTCGCGCAAGATCGGTCGCAACCCGGATCCTTTGTAGTTTGCCGACTCGATGACGATTCGCGAGTGCTTGGTCCACGTATTGATCTGGCTGTCATAGATGCTGACGACGGATCTGAGTGCCGGGATGTTGACCATTTCCCTGCATGCGGCAATGATCCGGTCACGATCGCCCCACAGGAAGCTGAGCCACTGCCATGTAGCTTCGACGTCCTTCGATGTCTTACTGATAGCCGTGCCGAACACCTGGAACTCCGCACCGTTGGCGCCCGCAGGGCCTAGGGGAAGGGCATGTGATCGACTTCCTGGTCACGTCTGGCCATGTACATACCGATGTTGGAAGCGCCGTTGAACGACAACACCGCTCTGCCTTCGTTAAACTGCCAGTTCTCCCAAGCGATGTAGCCCATTTCGGCCATCTCTACGAGTCATTGCATCGTTTGCCTGGCCGCCGGCGTATTCAGATTCACCGCCGTCGGGTCGAAGTCGCGATCGAAAATCGGATTGCCGGCATGACGGAAGAGGATCCCCCAACGCGACATAATGCGCGGAATGAACAAGCCCCACTGATCGGTTCTGCCGTCCGCATTCTTGTCGATGGTGAGCTTCTGCGCATACTGATACGCCGTATCCCAGTTCCATGCGTCGCCCAGGGTATTGGGTGATGGCAGACCCGAGTTTTCCAACAGGGGCACGTTATAGGCCGCGTTCACGTTGTAGAGCATATACGGAAAGGCGAAGACGGCGCCGGGCTCGATATCATAGGGATCCGGGGCAGTAAAGGCGGCCAACGAAATGGGGAGTAGATCGTTCAGCTTTATGCTCCGCGAGCGGGCAAAAAGGTCCCTGAGATCGAGGAACAAACCCGCCCGGAAGAACAATAAGCCGTTGTCGGACACGATGTCCACCGCGTCCGGCAAGGCATTGCCCGCAGCCCAGACCAAAATCTGACTGCGATGGTCGCCTACCGCGGAAATATTGACCTGAATGCCCGTCTGCTCATAGAACTCCCTGGCTTGGTCCATGACGAAGTTGACATACCATTCGCCATGCGCCGGATCAACCGCGTGGGTAATGGATACCGCCTGAACACCCAAAGGCAAAGCGAAAACCATGACCAACAACGCTATTGTTGCCGTCAAACGGCCTTTCAGTGTGTTGCCTACATATGACATCAATCGATCCTCCCGCTCTTTTAATTCCAGCCTCTTAACCTCTGTACGGCCTCAGGGCATTCGGCGGCGTACCCGGCAAGCCGCGCCGCTGCCCGGGCTTCGCTTCATTTGATTCTCCATTACTGCCGGCCATTCCCTGCCTCGGCGCGAAGTGCATCTTGTGCACTATTTGCCAGCATCCTCTCCCAATCCAGGTCTAGACTACTCTGGTCAAGCAAGAGCAGACGGTGCCCCTGTTGAGAAAAGAGACACCCGTTGTCCCACATGGTCGAATGGCGCTGTCTTCCCTCCTGAGATGCAGCGAATATCGGAATGCTTCGCATCCTTCGATTTGGTCATCTCCACGGATCCGTCTCCTGTGGCGATCGTGTCCGGTGAAAACGACCTCACCGCGATCCGTTCCATCGCAGCGTATGGATCGATCGACGACTCCGTATGATCGTGGAGGCCAAAAAGGCTTCCAAACGGTCAGTCAGAGATCTCACGCCCCATGCCGGGCGCACAAAAAGAAGGATGACGCTTGCCGGTCGGGCTCGGCGCCATCCCTTTTCAAAAGAAGGCGAATGCGGTTTGGAACCAACCGCTTGGATTTGGACCTATTTGCTCTACCTCAACACTTCGTTGATCACCGCTTGGATACGATCCCGTGTGACCAACAAAGCACTGCGAGGATCTTGGGTTCCCTTCCCCGCGGCCTCAACCGCCTCTCCGATCAGATTGCGGGCCCAGGTGTAGTCGATTCCGGGCACCAACTGGCTGGCGTTGAATACCGTGTAGTTCGTCGCCGCCATCAAAACGTCCCAGTAAGGATTGGCGGAGTAGTTGTGAGGATGCTGGTTAATACGAGGCGATGCGGCCAGACGGTTCTGTTGATGCACAAACCACCCGGCGCCGTCAGGCTCGATGGCCAGCCACTTGATTAGCTCCCAGGCCTCTGCTGTCTGCTTGCAGTGAGCGGACATGTTGTATCCCCAACTCGGATGGACGCGAGTGCGAGGGGTGGTCTGACCGTCCGGCTGCGGCAACAGTGCTATGGCCACGGGAAAATCGGGATAGGAACTCACGATTTGATAGTACAGATGCTCCTGATCCAGACGAATGGAATGCTGGCCGCTTTGCAGATTTCCTCCGAAAGTCATCGATTCAGCCGCCGACCCGATCGTACGTTCTGCGAAGTCGATCATCCACTCCAGGGTTCTAACCGCCAATTCGAAATCCGGCAAGACGGTGCGCATGGCTTTATCGTACAAGCCGGAGCCTTGTTGCTCGACAAAAGCCTGGAGATTCAGCTGACGCAGGCTGTGGGAATTGCCCAAGATATTGACTCCCAGTCTCTCCAATCGCTGATCGGGACCTCGACGCGTCAGACGCTTGGCGGCCTCTTGGAATTCCGAGTGATAGCGCGGTGGGTTGTTGGGATCAAGTCCTACCTCGGCAAAGTGCTCTTTGTTGTAGTAAATCAGATGGTTCCCCGTGCTGATCAGTAACGGCAAGTAGTAGGTCCTCCCCTGATACTGAATCATCTCCGCCACCACGGGGTAGATCAACTGTCCAAGGTCTTTGCCGTCCGCTTTGATGAACGGATCAAGAGGCTGGAGAAAGGCTGCCAGCCCATACAGCTCATTAAGGTAGTTCATGGCCACATCAGGCCCACTGCCTGAGGCCCAAGCCACCTTGACCTTCTCGAAAAACTGTGAAGGGTCCAATACGATATCTTCAACCTTGATGTCCGGATTGTTCCGTTCAAAACGATTGAGGACTTCCCGCAACAGCGGTTGCCTGGTCCCCGTCCACACGTGCCACAGCTCGAGGGTTATCTCGCTGCCTTGCGACACGCAATTTAAGAACAAGAACACGGACATGACGATCAAAAGGATCGTCACGGAAAAACGCCTCATGGACATCCAATTCCCCCTCCTGATTAAGCGCTAAACACCAAACCCCCGCGAAAGGGGTGCACATATCCTGTGCTCCGTCAAACGGCTCTTTTTTCGAACACACCTCCTTCTCGCACTATTCTCTGTACGTCATTAGGCACGAATCATAGGTGTCCTTCACAAAGAGCTTCACATTGTCATGCAACTGCGGGTCAAAACGGAAACGGAAGCCAACGACGCCGCGCTGCCCCGGACGCAAACCTTCGGGATGGTCAACGAAGGCCTGTTTCAGACCATGGGCCTGCCCACCCACACAGAGCAGGCCAGAAACCGGGACTGGACGTGGGAGAGCGTAATTGAGTTGGGTAGAAAGCTGTCGAGAGACGTTGACGGAGACGGTCGAGCGGATGTTTTTGCCCTCCAACATCCCGGAACCAATGCCTGAGACCGGTACGGCAAGATCAGCGCTCTCTGCGGTGAGGTGATCAAGCAACACCGCGCCGTGATCGACTCGCCTGAGACTCAGCGCGGCCCGGCTCTTTTCAGATGTATCTCGCTAACACCATCTCGCGCCCACCCCGGACAATCGGCGGACTTCGAACAGGGAACGATAGCTTTGCGCTATATATGGACGTCAGAGACTCCTGACATGACCTACCGGATAGCCAGAGGTTTCCCCATAGGTCCGGTCACGATCCCCACGGGTCCGGGAGGGATGTTTCACGTCGCCGGGGGTCGTCCGGTGACCGTTTCCACTACTACGATGTCTGCACGCGCCTATCCCGCCCCCGTTTCACTCACACACCGCATCCTGTAGCACAACTCATCATCATTCGTTCTCAGCTTTTTCGTTTGATGTGCAAACCCTGCGCTCTACGGGTAAGGTGACGGACCATTCACCGCAAGAGCGCCTCACCATCTCTCACCCTTGGTGCCGAATCTTTTATCTGCACATTGACATAATTAACATGTCGATCTATGCTATTGATACTTACTAAATGTAATAGTCTAATTCGGAGGCGGTGATCATGGAAGCCGCGGTTGCGGCTGTCGATCTGCGCAAGCATTTCCCGCGCAAACAAGTCGGCGGCAACATACTCGTTCGCCGCCTCAGAAGATATGTTAAACACCGGCGGACGAAAGAAGTCCAAACTGGCGCTTCACCGGCCCCTGCTGCCGACGGCCAAACGAAGACAGCCGGGACAATCGAGGACAGTGCGGCCGGCGACGATGTCATCCTCGCCGTCGATGGTGTCAGCTTTGAGGTGAATCCCGGGGAAGTATTCGGCTTTCTGGGACCCAACGGAGCCGGGAAGACGACGACCATCCGCATGCTGGCGACGCTTCTGGAGCCGACATCCGGCCACGCCTATATATGTGGGTATGACGTGACCAAGCAATCGAGAGAGGTTCGGCGCCGACTGGGTGTGGTCTTGGCCGGCGACCGCAGCTTGTATTGGAAGCTGTCCGGACGGGAGAATTTGGAGTTCTTCGCTACGCTCTATCATGTGCCGCGCCGTCAGATCAAAGGACGCGTCGACGAACTGCTCGAGCGCACGCAGCTTGCTGACCGGGCGGACGAACTTGTGGAACGCTATTCGACAGGTATGAGGCAGCGGTTGTCATTAGCCCGGGCTCTTTTGGCCGATCCTCCCGTGCTGCTCTTAGACGAGCCGACGCTGGGCCTTGATCCGCAGGCGGCGCGCAACTTGCGAGCGTTGGTGCTTGAGCTGAAACAGGAAGGCCGGGCCATATTGCTGACGACTCATTACATGGAAGAAGCCGACTTTCTCAGTGACCGCATCGCCATCATAGACCACGGAAAGATCATCGCCTTGGACACTCCGAGCGGGCTCAAAAGCCGTCTGACAAGTGACCGCGTTTTCCGCCTGGAGGTGGCCGGTCTCCACGGCAATATCGATTGTTTAGTCGAACGAGTACCAGAGTTGAACATTGTCGAACTCAGACAAGATGAAGAAGCTGAAACGACGCAACTGACGTTTACGATGATGGATGGACAGACGAACACGGCGGCGCTTTGGCAAGCCGTCGCGGCCGCCGGCCTGATGGTGCTCAACTACACCGTAAAAGCCCCGACCCTGGAAGATGTGTTCATCGCCCTGACCGGCCGCGGACTGCGAGATTAACACGGGGGGAGACGACATGACGGCTAACGATATTCGCACCGCCGCGGCGGTACTGCGCAAGGATCTCATCGTCTTCCGGCGTTATCCGACGTGGATCGTGTCCCTGCTCATATGGCCCGCTCTGTTTCCGGCGATGTACGTCTTTATGGCGCGGACGCTGTCTGGACCGGGCGGTCAAGCGGTCGCCGCGTTTCAAAGCGTGTCGGGCACCGACGACTACATAGGTTTCCTCCTCTTTGGCATAATCCCCTGGATGATTCTGAACACGACCCTGTGGGATTTCGGAACCCACCTGCGGACGGAACAAGTCCGCGGCACACTGGAGGCAACGTGGACCACACCGGCCTCTCGCCTGAGCATGCTCATAGGCGCCTCCATCAGACAGCTCGTAATCTCGCTCTTGTTCCTCACGATCACGCTGTTTATGGCATGCTTGTTGTACGGCTTCGAGCTGCGCGGTGATCCGCTGACACTGCTGGGGCTTTTATCTTTGTCGCTGCTGCCGATCATCGGACTCGGCATGCTGTTTGCCAGCCTCATCCTCTGGATGAAAGAGACCAGCTCCTTGGTGGTGATCGTGCGCGGCATATTCATGGCCTTTGCAGGCATGACCTACCCGATCGAGGTGTTGCCGGCCAGAATGCAAATCCTCAGCAAGGCGTTACCGCTGACGCATGCCATTCGCGCCATGCGACTGGTGGGGCTCATCGGTGTCGGATGGAACGATGTGAAATACGAAGTGATGATGCTAGCTATCTTGAGCGTCGTGTTCATCGCCATGGGACTGATGGCGTTTCGGCTGGCGGAGCGGCACGGACAATCGACGGGGACGTTGGGTCATTATTGAGGAGGGACCGCTGCATTGCAGGCACAGGACTGGTACGTTCTGTGGGCCATCGTGCGCAAGGAGTGGCGGATTTTCTCACGCTACCCTCTCAACGCGCTTCTGCGCATCGCCGATCCCTTGATCTGGCTGACACCGGTTTATTTCATGAGCCTCAGCTTTTCCGTCAACGGGCGTGCCCCGGGCTTTGAGGCCTTCACCGGCACCCATAACTTTCTCGCCTTCATTCTGCTCGGCAACATCGTTGGCAGCTACATCAGCGCCGTACTGTGGAATATGGGCTTTTCTTTAAAGCAGGAGATGGAGCAAGGGACGTTGGAAAGCCTGTGGTTGACGCCCAACTCCCCGTGGTTGCACTTGATCGGACGCAGCACGGTCAGTGTCCTCGTCACCGGGCTCAATACGTTGGGTGTATGGTTAGCGGCATATCTGCTTTTTGGTTTTGAGATCACAAGCGCCCTTGGGCCGGCATTGCTGGTGCTTATCCCGATGGTCATCGCTCTGTACGGCTTCGGCATCGCCTACGCCGGCATAGTGTTATACTTGCGGGACGCCGTTACCTTATCCGATATAGGAACTTATACCCTCCAGATATTGTCCGGGATCAACTTCCCCGTCACCGCTTTACCCCGTCCTTTGATGATCGTCGGACTAACACTGCCCATGACCTACGCCATCGACGCCATACGGGCCTTGCTCATCGGCACAACGCCGCTGGTAGCCATAGAGGTGTCTTTGGCCATCGTCCTTATATCGATGTTCGTCTTTTTGATCCTCGGACGCGTGGTTTTCGAGCGCATTGACACGAGAGTGCGCAAAATGGGCACGCTGAGCACGCATTGAACGTGCTGCCACAGTCGACCGCTTCGAATGGCGTCAGGCCGTGGGTTTAACGAGTATCGCCAGATACGGTGAGCGGAAGCGGTCTAAGCCGCTCCGCTCGTCTGTACGTGGAGTGTCACCCCTCGCCCGCCACGCTCGATCTCAACCCTGATCCATTCGCCGGCAGCTATCCGGCACATCTGATGCATCAGACTTGTGCCGTCGTAGACCGGCTGTCCGTTGACGGTGCGCAGGACATCCAGCGGTCTCAGACCGGCGCGGTGGGCCGGACTGTCAGGTACCACTTCCAGGATAAGAAGACCCCGACCGCCGTCGCTCAATAATTGCGGAACGCCCGCAATGCCTAACCAAGCCTGCTCACCTTGCCCGGTCGACTCATAGCGAACCAAAAAGGCGCGCACGTCGTTGCTGGGCACGGCGAATCCAAGTCCCTGGGCGCCGGCGATAATGGCCGTGTTGATGCCGATGACTTCACCATCAGCGGTAACCAACGGGCCGCCGCTGTTGCCGGGATTGATGGAAGCGTCGGTTTGCAGTAAGTTGGCCACCAAGCCGTGGGGGCCTTGCAAACTGCGATTGCGGGCACTGATAACGCCCGTGGTCACCGTATGGTCCAAACCGAGCGGATGGCCGATGGCTACAACGAGCTGACCGATGACTATACGGTCTGAGTCGCCTAAGCGAACCGGTTCCGCGTGAACAAGCTCCGATGTGAGCAGGGCTAAGTCCTTGCGCTTATCAGTCGCCACAACCTGGGCCGGAAAGGCCCTTCCGTCTGCCAGCTGAATCTCAATCTCACTCGCACCGTCGATCACGTGATGGTTTGTAATTACAGAGCCTCTTTTGTTGACAATCACGCCTGAACCGACTCCCGACTGCCAGATGCGCCGGTGTCCGGACTGAACGCTTCGATCCGTACGCACAAGGACAACCGCAGGGCCAACCGTATCCACAGCCCGTCTAACGGCCTGGGAGTAAGCATCCAGAATCTGCTCTTGCGAAGTCATGCAGTCACTCCCTTTCCGCTCGAGTCGCTATCTGACCTTATTTGACCTTTGTGTTTTCAGAGTAGCAGTGATTGTCCCGTATGTCAATTCATCTTTTTCTGCGGGAAGTGAGTCTTTGACCAGACGGAGAGGTCGAACGAGAAGCGCTCATAGTGACCTCCCAATTGAGGACAACCTGCGCCCGCCCCCCTCACTGTCCGAACAAATGACGTCGGTCTGAAACCAGGCAGAATCATCCTGTATCAGGCGATGTCTTAGCGCCGGATGAGCGGTCGTCATCGAGGCTTTGAAAGCCCTTCACGCCCCAAAAGATTCACCATAATCATGTTGAATACTGAATACGACAGTTGGAATGAGAAGGGTACTACTAATTAAAGGCGAATGCCGTCCTATGATCATCATTATTCGATGATCACCATTTCTGCTAAAAGCGGTGGGCGCATCACACGGCTCACCAAGAAGGAGGAGACCATACAGTGCTTATTGCGAGGCGAGTCCGCCCAACAAAACTGAAATGGCCGTTGATCATGTGTATCTTAGCGCTGCTAGCATTGATCAGCAATCAGATTTGGATAGCCCACGGTGCGGAGAATATCAAGCTGACGATGAGCACATGGGGATCGCCCGTTTTTTGGGATTTTCACGAGCTGGCGATAGCTGAGTTTGAAGAACTGAATCCGCACATCGATGTAGAGCTCCTGCGCATGCCCTGCTGCGATAAGCAGTATTGGGAAGCTGTAGTAGTCAGAAGCGCCGCCGGACAGATGCCCGATGTTTTTCGCGTTTGGTCAACTCAACAGACTGACGTCTACCGCTCCGGTCTAGCACTGGACATATCCTCGTTTGTTGCCAAGGATGCCGCATATTTCAAGCAGTTTTTCGTTCCGCCCTTGGGATTGGGCGACCGTATATACGCTCTCGCCGATGTTGTGATCGCCAACTACCTCCATGTTAACGAAGACATGATGGCCAAGCTGGGGCTGGAGTTGCCTGCGGATCTATACAACCAGGGAGCGTGGGACTACCGCGCACTCGAAACGACGGCGCGACGTGTAGCTCAACGTGACGACCAGGGCAATCCAAAAGCCTTGGGCATGATCATGATCGTGCCGGACGCCTTCTTTGTCGGTGCATGGGTGCAGATCTTCGGTGGCGAGTGGTTCGATGCCCAGTATCGAAGAGCCGAATTCAACCAACCGCCGGCGTTGCAAGCTTTGAGCTGGCTTCAAGAGCGCTTCTTAGAAGGCAGCTTCGTCGCCAATGGCCGATACGCATCCTTAGAAGGTGCCGGTGAATGGGGCCTGTGGTTCCAATGGCTGTTGCCCGGGGTACCCGGCTCGGCCACGGGTCAGGATCTGAGGATAGGCTATGTACCATTCCCGCGGGGACCCGCACGGGACGTCTCGACCTTCCGTGTGGAGCCATGGGCGGTAGCTACCGCCAGTAAGCATCCGCAGGAGGCGTACGAGCTCATCAAATATATAGCCGGTCCGGGAATTCGCTTCATGATAGAAGGTCAAGGGAAGGTGCCCAACTACCGGCCCTCCATGAGACTTCTGCAGTCCCACGCCTCGCGCTTTCCATACGGAATCGGACCGTTGCAGGAACAACTCGACAAGCTCGTTCCTCAACCGGTGCCTCCGGAGCAACGGCGCATCTATGACGTGCTTTTCCCCGCTTTGCTGAAAATTGCGGAAGGTCAAGAAGGTGTACAGGCTGCTATGGACGATGCAGCGCGTCAAGTGAACGCCATCTTGCAAGGAGTAAACTGAGACGAGAAGCCTCTCAGCCGCTCCACCCTCTGCGTATCCCGGCGTCGGGCACTCTGACACCCGCTCCTGGCAGCGGATATATCGATCAACTGGGCTTTTCTGTAAGACGTATGGGGCTGTCCCAAAAGCAAGGTTGGGACAGCCCCGGCTTTTGTCTATCAGACGTGTAATGGAACGTCTGGGGGTGTTTCCAAAGCAGCTGACCGTCGGATCCCCGGTCATCAGCCGGTTATGGCAGCCAACCTTGTCAGATTATGTGCTATACACAGCAGCCCCCATTCGACGGTGACCTTCTCGATCCCGCGAAGAAGAAACCGTCGAAAGCCCCAATTGCCTTTAAGGCGACCAAACACGCTCTCCGGTTCTGTCATGCGC
>LSQX01083583.1_pt1 | contig 16854 bp, 9 predicted proteins | sample 654561 | NCBI WGS metagenome assembly LSQX01 (sample SAMN04489861, study PRJNA283612) | anaerobic digester metagenome | isolation source: 4 biogas reactors fed with cattle manure at either 37C or 55C with and... | place: Denmark: Kongens Lyngby | collected 2014
TCGCTCCCGAGCATCCGGCTCAGCCTGTCCTCCAGTTTCTTCATCGATATCGGCTCGTCGAGCGCGCGGGCGATCCGGCTGAGCTTCACGTCCTGCGACGCCTGTATCCCGTAGACCATGTCGCCCACGAACTTGCCGAGCGGCTTGGAAAACCGGGGGGAAAGTTCCCCCAAAAAATTCTTGAGTTGCTCTCGCGCTTTGAACGCCGTTGCGCTATGATTCATGTCGGTTTTCCTTTCCGGTTTTTGGTTGAACCGCCATTTTGGCAGAACCGGCGGAGGAAAACCACTTTTTCACTTTCAGGCACGCCCGTCAGAGACGCATCCCCTTTGTTTTCAAGGACTTAGATATAATTGCCCCCGATTTTTTGGGGAAAGTCCTTATTGGATGTCTTCGTTACCGTCACCTTGCTGGGAGCCTGCCTGAGTGCGTACGCCGCCAGCGGAACGTGGAGCGGCGCACAAAGCGCCAACTGGACCGACAGCGCCAACTGGAGTGCGTCGCCCTATCCGTCGGGCGGAGACACCGCTACCTTCTCGGGAGCCAGCGCGAACACAACGATCAACACGGCGGGGCTCCCCGGCATCCTAAATATCGTGTTCGACACGGCGTCGGTCGCCGCATACACGATCGGCATCGGAACCAGCCAGACCACCATCCTGCGCGATGGCGGCGAGGTCCGCATCACCGACACGGCCGGCGCAAGCCAAACGCTCAACACCACGCTGCGTCTGGGCCCCGACTCGGCCAACGCGGCCTATTCGCTGCGTAACGACCATGCAGAGCGGACCTTGACTGTCGGCGCGATCGGCGGCATGAGCGGCGGCACCAAGATGCTCAATCTGAACGGCGTCGGCACGATCACGGTGGATGGACCGCTGCAGCGCGCTTCCAGCGTGCTTGACATCACCTACAACTCCTCCGGCGTGGTCAATCTGAACGGCAACACCAGCATCCGGCAGATTCAGATCAACGCGGCGGACGGCGTCATCAATCTCGGCGCCGGGACGACCTTGACCGTGAGTAACACAGGCGGCAGCGGTATCATGGCGGCTGGAAACTGTACGATCAATGGCCCCGGATCGATTTTCCTGAGCACCGCTGGAGGCAACAACCATATCGACAACGGTGCGGCCAACGGCAAGACCCTTACCATCAACGCCAAGCTGACCGGGGCGACAGGTTTTGAGTTCTGGCACAGTTCGTACTACGGGACGATCGCACTGATGAATCCGGCGAATGATTACACAATGAGCACTATCATCAACGTACCCGCCACGATCGCATTCGACACCATCGCCAACGGCTCGACCCCGTGCAGTCTGGGGGCCGGCGGCAGTGTCATTCTCAACCACGCCGACTGCCGTTATCTCTACCTCGGCACGGGCAGCACCAGCGACCGTCTGGTGGAACTCCACAGAGGAGGCGCCATCGAGCAGGGCGGCAGCGGCCACCTGCTCTTTACGCGCGCCACCGGTGCCACAAGCGGTAGCAAGACCCTGATTCTGCAGGGCTCGACTGACGGCACCGGCGAGTTCAGCGGCGGTATCATGAATGATTCCGGCACGGTCACGTTGATCAAACGCGGCAGCGGCACGTGGACGATCTCAGGGGCGAGTTCCTACAGTGGCTCGACCGCCATCGAGGAGGGCACACTCATTCTCTCTGGTGCGGCCGGTGCAATCGCTTCTTCTGCATCCTACACAATCACCAACGGCGCGACGCTACGTTTGGTCAATACCGCCACCGCCAACAACGGCAACCGTCTGCGCGACGCATCGTCGATCATTTTGGACGGCGGCACGCTGAGTGTCGAGAACGACGGCAGCGCGGCGAATTTCAGCGAGACGGCTGGTGCGCTCACCGTGCGGCACAACGCCAGTACGCTGGCCTTCACGCCAGCCGCCCAGGGACAGAGTGCCACGCTGACTTTCGCGTCCCTGACCCGCGCCGGTGGTGGCACGCTCAACATCACGGGTGCCGATATCGGCGCAAGCGACCGTGCACGGATTTTCATCACCGGACAGCCTGCGGGATTGATCGGATCGTGGATCACGATCAACGGCCAAGGCATGGTGGCCTATGATGCGGTCAACGGGTTGCACGTTTCATCAGGCGCGGCGACTACCTCCATCGCAGCGCGTGGACCAAATTCCGTCATCCCTGACGATGCGGCCCTCGGTGCGGAGATCGATAGCGACGGCACGGTCGGCGCGATCACGCTAGCGGGCGCACAGGCCAACAGTATCCGTTACATCCGTCAAAATACCGCCACGCCGGCGGTGATCGCCACCCAGGAGAACGGTACTCACAAAACCCTGCGTACGGACGCCCTCTTCATCGGAGAGAACAAGGCTTCCGTTACGGTCGGTGAGGCCGCTGGCGACGGTTTCCTCGCGCCGCTCGCGTCGGGCGGGAACGTCATCCTGCAAAATGATGACGCCGCAGCCGTGCTGACGGTCAATGCGTCTATCGCAGACAACGGCGCAGCCGCAGGCCTCGCGAAAGACGGCGTTGGCAAGGCACTGCTCACGGCAGCCAACAGCTACACCGGACCGACCGCTCTGGGCGCGGGTACGCTGGCTTTCGGCGGCAGCGTGACGCAAACGATTGCAGGCGTCATCTCAGGCGGCGGCACCTTGACTCATGAGGGATCGGGCAAGCTGGTTCTGACCGGCGCGAACACCTACCTTGGGCCGACTGTCATCAAGAGCGGCATGGTGCTGGCGTCAAACAATGCAGCGCTCGGCTCGCCTGCAGCCGGCACGTTCATTGAGGACGGCGGCACGCTCGACGTGGGCGGTTCGATGACCGGCCAGGCCATGAACCTGAACGCCGAGGCGATCACGGTTACCGGCGCGGGGGTCGACGGTCTGGGCGCAATTGTCAACAATTCCGGTATCTCGCAATTCAACGCATTGCGCATTGTCACGCTCGCGGGCGACACGACCTTCGGCGGTGTGCAGAGCGGACGCTGGGATCTGCGCAACGTCAACGGCACCTCGACACTTACCATGAACAACCACACCCTCACCAAAGTCGGTCAGAACATGGTGGGGTTGACCTCCGTGTCCGTCGCGCCGGGCGGCCCCGCAGCGGCGATCGACATCCGGGAGGGTAGCTTCACGATCGAGGCCAGCACCAATATGGGCGGCGATGAGAACAATGTGATGACCGTCCGTGGCGGCGCGTATTTCGACATCTATGATATGACGACGCCCACGCTTTGGAGTTTGGTGCTGGAAGACAACGCCCGCTTCTACGCCCGGTTGGGCAACAACACGCGGAACTTCTGGAACGGTCCGGTCACGCTACTGGACGGCCAGGCACGTTTGGATGCGGCGAGCGCATGCTACGCCTCGTTCAATGGAGAGGTCACGGGACCGGGTAGCGTAGTGAAGGTCGGTGCAGGCACGATCTCGCTCAACCATACGGCCAACAGTTACGCCGGTACGACCACGATCAGCAACGGCACGCTCTACGTGAAACACACAGGCTCACTGCCGGGCTATAAAGACGGACGCGTGACGGTGGTCAACGACAGCACGCTCGCGATGCATGCCAGCAACGGCGAGCAAGGCTGGACCGCCGAAGAGATACGCGACCTGCACGATGCCGCCCCCTTCACGGGCGCCAACGCATGCCTCGCAATCGACACCAGCCTCGCGCCGCTGGCCTACACCTACGATTTCACCAATTTGATGGGTTTGACCAAGCTGGGGGATCAGACCCTTTCGCTGAGAGGCAAGGCCGCCTATCGTGGTCACACGCGGATTAACGGCGGCGCTTTAGCGTTCGACGCACCGGGCGACCATGAGATCGGTACGCTATACGTCGGCAATGCCCATCTGTTCCTCACCAATCCGGCGCCGACGTTCGTCTACGTGACCAACAATTCGGCGTATGTCGGATACAATGCGGGTGACTTCGGCCGTATGACCGTCGGCGGGAACACCGCGTGGGGCGGTTATCTCTATCCCTACAATGTGCCACAGTCGACGCTGGTGATCGGCCAAAGCGGCTGCGGCATTCTTGAGATTCAGGACAATGCCTCTATCACGCAGCGGCTTTATGTCGGCAACAATAGCAGCAGCCACGGCGCGGTCTATCAGAATGGCGGCGTCATGCACAACTGGGGAGGATGCGCCAGTGACGGGCGTATCGGATTCTCTGGATACGGCTACTATGAACTGAACAGCGGGACCTTCACAAACATGGGCTACTTTCATCTCGGGCGTAACGTCAACAGCGTTGGCATCTTGCGGCAGACCGGCGGAGCCTTCGAGATGGGCAACGTCTATGCCGGAATTTTGGGCCTCAGCCGCGGCGGCACCGCTGTGGTGCACACGGTCGGCGGCACATTCAATACAGCGTCATATTTGAGCGTGGGAGAAGCCAGCGACAATGGCTTACAAAACGGGTTTGCGGTGTTCACGGCGGACGGTGACGCGCAGGTCAGAATCAACGGAACGATCAACATGGCCGACCGCACAAACATGCTGGCGATCGCCAATTTCAACGGCGGCACGGTCAGCGCGTCGATGATCACGAAGTCGTCATCGCGCACGGGATCCGCCGCCTATGTGAACTTTGACGGCGGCACCTTCCTGATGCGCCAGAATGGCAAAGTCTTCAACACCGGTGCCAACGCTCCAGATGCTGTGCATGTCTACGCAGACGGCGCGGCGTTCGATACCGCCGACTGGAACGGGACGATCGATGTGCCATTGCAGGCGCCGGCCGGTAGCGGCGTAGCCAGCATCACCGTGGAACCGAGTGGCGGCTACATCGGGCCGCCGATGGTCACGATTGAGGGCGGCGGCGGTACCGGTGCGACGGCCATCGCGACGTTTGATTCGAAGAGCGGCACGGTCAGCGGCATCCAAGTGACCTGCCCGGGCTTCGGCTACACCTCGGCTCCGTCCGTGACGCTCTCCGGCGGCGGTGTCAGTACCCATAACGCCGCGACCGCCACACTCGGTGCCAACATCAGTGGCGGCCTCTCCAAGCTGGGTGCCGGAACGCTCTTGCTGAATGCGGCCAACACCTACGGCGGCGCGACGACAGTCAGCAACGGCACGCTGAGTCTCGATGTGGCTGGCGCACTGCCGGAGGGCTCCGATATCGTACTGGCCAGTGGCGTCCTGAGTCTCGGCGGTTTCACGGTCACAGGCGGTGTGGTTACGGCCGAAGGCGGTCTGCTCGCCGACGGGCACCTGCGGTGCGACGGCCTTACCAAGGTCGGCGAGAAGGTGCTGACCATCGCGACGGGCATCGACGCTACAACACCGATCGTCATCAGTGAGGGCGTGTTGCAACTCCGCGGCGCCCGGCCGGGATTGTACGAAGCTCCGGTGGCCGGTGCCTTCAATACCACCGAGGCGATGTCGACCAGCATCGTCACGCGCCTCACGACCCGCATGGCCAATATCGTGTATACGGAGCCCTACTACACCACATGGATCTACAAGGGTTATGTCTGGAACCGGTCGCCGACGAACGAGACCTGGACATTTGCCGAAAACTTTGACGATAACGTCAAGCTGACGATCGACGGCGTGACGGTGATCGCCAATGGCGTCTCGTGGAACGTTCCGACGATCGGCTCGTACACGCTGACACCCGGTCCGCACGCCTTTGAGGCACGCTTCGGCCAGGGTGGTGGCGGTGGCGGCCCAGTCAAATCGCAATGGTGGACGACGACATCGTTCGGTTTCGGCGTGGATTTCTACGGGCGAAACGAAACCAACATCGCGTATTTCGTAACCTTGACCGACCCCGGTGACGGCTCACTGCTGACCACCGAGTTGACCGGCGAAAGCCCGCTGTCCGTCGGCACCGAGCTGGTGATCGCTGAAGGGGCCGGGCTCGATCTGAACGGATGTGCCCCGACGCTCGCTACACTGAGCGGCAGCGGTGCGGTCAGCAACGGTACGCTGATGGTGACCGGCACGCTCGCGCCCGGCGGCGTGGGCACAGTCGGCGACTTGACGCTCGCCTGCGACACGACCCTGACCGGTGCTTTGCTGATCGATATCGCTGCGGCTGGCAACGACCGCCTGTTGCTCGACGGTTCGCTGACTTTCGGCGCGGGCGCAACGTTGACCGTCGCCAACCCCGAGTTGTTGGATACCGCCAAGCAGTACACCATCGCGACGGTCAGCGGTGGCAACACGATTTCCGGTGCGCTGGACTGGACCAACAGGCCCAATAGCCACTGGCAGGTTAAACCGTCAGCGGATGGCACGCTGAAGCTCTTCTACGTCAGCGGCTCCGTGATGGTTTTGCGTTGATTATTCTACCGCTTTCCGGTTGCCACTCTTGTGCGCCGGTAAAGCGTAAACAGAAAGGGAGCCTGCATGAGCACGACGATGTTGGTAATCGTGGTCGGCGGTGCAGTCGTTGGGGGTGGGGCCGGACACCAAACGGCAGACACCGTAGGTGCGCCTCTTGTTGAACGGCCATGACCTTCTTTGCCCGCCAGGAAGCCGCCCGCCGCCGGACGTATGTGCTGCTCTTGTATTATGCGGTAGCCGTGGTGCTGACCGTCTGCGCCTTCTATATCATCCTGCGGGGGCTTGCGGCACTCTTGATGAATCTGCTGCTTCTCATGTCGGGGGAACGATACTCGCCGGATTGCGCCTATATGCGGGTGTTCGTGTGGAATCCTGTCTGGGTGCTGATGACCTCCGGGGTAAGCGCGGTGTTCATCGTGGGCGGCACAATCTATCGCCGCATCTCGCTGACCAAGGGTGGCGCGGCGGTGGCGCTCTCGGCCGGCGGCCGTGAAATCACCCCCGATCGTTCCCTCGAGTTTCCTGAGCGGCGTCTGCTCAATATCGTGGAGGAGGTGGCGCTGGCTTCTGGCGTACCGGTACCGCGAGTTTTCGTGCTGGATAAGGAGCGGAGCATCAATGCCTTTGCGGCGGGCTTCTCCCTGCACGACGCGGCGATCGCCGTGACGTGCGGCGCACTGGAACGGCTGTCGCGCGAGGAATTGCACGGCGTGATCGCGCATGAATTCAGCCACATCAAAAATGGCGACATGCGGCTCAACAGTTGGTTGCTGAGCCTCCTCTTCGGCATCTTGTCGACCTCGATCCTGGGCAACTTTATCATGGAGGACGACAGCAACGACATGGTCATCCTGGGGATGGTGATCTGTTTGATCGGTGGCGTGGGAGTCGTGTTCGCGCAGAAGATCCAGGCCTTAGTATCGCATCAACGCGAGTTTCTGGCGGATGCCTCTGCCGTGCAGTTCACGCGCAACCCTGCAGGACTGGCCGGCGCGCTCAAGCGGATCGGCGCATCAAGCCACGACAACAAGATGCGCTGCGCCAACCGTAGCGAGCTTTCGCATCTGCTCTTTTCGGCCGGCACACCAGACGAGATCTTCGACTCGCATCCGCCGCTGTTGGAGCGCATCCAGCGGTTGGAGCCCGGATTCACGGGCGACTTCACGCCGTGGAGCGAGTCGCCGCAAGAGGACGCACCTGTTCCGGCGACGGATGCTACCGCAAACCCGACATCAGCAAGCACGGCACCGTCCGAGGCTGCGGAAATCCCGACGGTTGCCGTTGTACTGCCCACACTCGATCCCGACCTGCGCGAAACACTGGTCCACCCCGACAATGCCGCCGCCGCGCTTTACGGGCTGCTGCTGAGCGAAGACGAGGACGTGCGCCGCCGCCAATGCAACCGGATCGCCGTCGCGGAAACGACCGCGCTGGCCACAACCGCCGAACGCTGGCACGACGCACTGCGGGGCATGGATCGCACGGTACGCCGCCAAGTGCTGGACCTGGCGACTGTGGGGGTTCGGCAACGACCGCCCGCCGGTCGCGAGTCTTGCCTGGCGCTGGCCCGCGAGCTGGCGGATGCGGATCACGAGCGTTCGCTGTTTGAAGTCTTACTGCTCGGGCGCATGCAGCGCGCACTGTGGTCAGCCGGCGTGAAGCGTGCTTTATTCGACAAGCCGCTGCCACCCGCACGGGTACGGGCCGAGGCCGCAACCGTGCTGGGGGTGATGGCCTATCTGGGACAGCCGCAGGATGACGCCGCCGCCGAAGCGGCATGGCGCGAAGGCGTGTCACATGCGTCCTCCTTCCGCGTCGACCGGCTGCCGATGCCAGCGCGTCGTGATTGTACGCTGACCCATTGGGAAGCCGCCGTGCAGCGACTTGACGGCCTCACGCCTTTCTCTAAGGGTGAGCTGCTGAATGCCTGCGCATTCGTGATGCGCGCCGATGGCACGCTGACCGAGGATGAGACAGAACTCCTGCGCGCGCTGGCCGATCTGCTGGACATGCCGCTGCCGGATGACAGTCGTTTTCAGGCCGTGTGACGGAAAATGCGGCGGCATCCTTGACGCGGCAAGATCGGGAATGGTATTTTTCTCCCGTAAGGAGAGAGGTTCACTCTTGTGCGCCGGTAAAGCACAAACAGAAAGGAAGCATGTATGAGCATGACGTTGTTAATCGTGATCGGTGTTTTGGTGGTGCTCGCCGGATGGGCAATCGGCGTGTACAACGGATTGGTGCAGGCGCGCAACCGCTTCAAAAATGCGTTCGCCCAGATCGATGTGCAATTGAAGCGGCGCTATGACCTGATCCCCAACCTGGTGGAGACCGCCAAAGGCTATATGAAGCACGAACGCGAGACGCTCGAAGCCGTGATCGCGGCGCGTAACCAGGCGTTCGCCGCCGCCAATGCTGCCGCCGCCGCGCCGACCGACGGTGCGGCCATGCGTGCGCTGGCCGGCGCTGAAGGCGCGTTGCGCGGTGTGCTTGGCCGCCTGATGGTGGTGGTGGAGCAGTACCCCGACCTCAAGGCCAACCAGAATATGATGCAGCTCCAGGAGGAGATCGCCTCCACCGAGAACCGCATCGCCTTCGCCCGTCAGGCCTACAACGACGAGGTCATGGCCTACAACACCCGCCGCGAGGTGTTTCCTAGCTCGTTGATCGCCTCGATGTTCAACTTCGCGGCGGCGCAGTCGCTGGAACTGGAGTCGGACGCCGAACGGCAGGCACCGCAGGTGCGCTTCTGATTGAACGGCCATGACCTTCTTTGCCCGCCAGGAAGCCGCCCGCCGCCGGACGCGCGTGTTGCTCGTATACTACGCGGCAGCCGTGGTGTTGATTGTCTGCGCCTTCTACCTCGCCTCGCGAGCGATTGCGGTGCTCGCGGTGGAGCTGTCGCGTGACGAGGAGGAAACAGAGGAGCGGCAGACGCTGGATCAAGACCGTGCCGGCATCCGGGTGTTCGCGTGGGATCCGCACTGGATGTTGGTGACCGCCGGGATCAGCGCGCTGATCATCGGGGGCGGTACGCTCTATCGCCGCATCTCGCTGGCGGGGGGCGGCGCGGCGGTGGCACGTTCGGCCGGCGGTCGCGAGATCGCTCCCGGTTATGTCAAAGAGTTTCTGGAACGGCGTCTGCTCAATATCGTGGAGGAGGTGGCACTGGCTTCGGGCGTGCCGGTGCCGCGGGTTTTCGTACTGGACAAGGAGCGCGGCATCAATGCCTTTGCGGCAGGCTTCTCGCTGCACAATGCGGCGATCGCCGTGACGCGCGGCGCGCTGGAACGGCTGTCGCGCGAAGAACTGCATGGCGTGGTCGCACATGAATTCAGTCACATCAAAAATGGCGACATGCGGCTCAACTGTTGGCTGCTCAGCATTCTTTTTGGCATCTTGGTGACCTCGATCCTGGGCTACCAGTTGATGCGCTCGTTGCGCTACGCACGCTCGTCGGACGATAAGAAAGGCAATGGCGGCGGTGCTCTGTTGATCCTGTTCCTTTCCGGGCTGGCGCTCTGGGTGATCGGCAGCATAGGGGTCCTTTTCGCACGGTTAATTCAGGCCTCGGTGTCGCGCCAGCGCGAATATCTGGCGGATGCCTCTGCCGTGCAGTTCACGCGTAATCCTATGGGACTGGCCGGCGCGCTCAAGCGGATCGGCGCATCGCAACATGGCAGCGAGATGCGCTGTGCCAACCGCAGCGAGCTTTCGCACCTGCTCTTTTCGGCCGGCACAGTAGACAAGCTCTTCGCCACGCATCCGCCGCTACTGGAGCGTATCCAACAGTTGGACCCCGAATTTACGGGCAACTTCAAGCCGTGGCGCAAACCACCAAAAGGAAATGAGCCGCCTCCGCCACCGGCACCCCCGCCTGTGCCTCCATCTGCGGCAGGAGTCGCTTCAGAACTGAGCCTGGCATCAGCGGCGGACACAGCGTTGTCCGAGGCGGCGGAAATTCCGACGGCCACCGTGGTATTGCCTACGCTTGATCCCGGTCTGCGCGAAACACTGGTCCGCCCCGACGATGCCGCCGCCGCGCTTTACGGGCTGCTACTGAGCGAAGATGAGGACGTGCGCCAACGTCAGCGCAGCCAGATCGCCGTCACAGAGACAACCGCGCTAGCCACGGCTGCCGAACGCTGGTACGACGCGCTGCGGAGCTTAGACCGCACCGCACGCCGCAAACTGCTGGATCTGGCGGTTGAGGGGGTCCGGCAGCGTCCGTCCGCCGGTTGCGAGACCTGTCTAGCGCTGGCTCGCGAATTGGCGGATGCAGACCATGAGCGCTCGCTGTTCGAAGTCCTGCTGCTCGGACGCATGCAGCGCGCGTTATCGTCGACCAGCGTGAGGCGCGGCTTCTACGGCAAGCCGCTGCCGCCCGCGCGGGTACAGGCCGAGGCCGCGACCGTGTTGGGCGTGATGGCTTATCTGGGGCAGCCGCACGATGACGCCGCCGCCGAAGCAGCATGGCGTGAAGGTGTGGCGCGCGCGACCTCCTTCCGCGTCGACCGGCTGCCGATGCCGGCACGGCGCGATTGCACGCTGACCCAGTGGGAGGCCGCCGTGCAACGGCTTGATGGCCTCACACCACTCTTTAAGGGCGAACTGCTGAACGCCTGCGCATTCGTGATGCGCGCCGACGGCATGCTGACCGTGGACGAAACCGAACTGCTGCGTGCGTTAGCCGATCTGCTGGACATGCCGTTGCCGAACGCCAGCCGCTTTCACGCTGCATGAAAGGGAATCCAATGAAACGCCTATTGATGAGCTTGACGCTCCTTGTTGCTTGTAGCCTGATTGCCGCAGTGCCTGAGGGCGGTGTGCCCGCGATTCAGGAAAACGCCATCGCGTCGCTACGCGCGGAGAGCCAGACCGAACATGCCACCTTGACGCGCGTGAAGGTCGAGGGCCAGCCTTTCGCCGAAGCGATCCGTTGCGACATCCGCACACAGCCCGAACGCCCTTGGGCGGTTCAGTTTCAGTTCCGTACGACACGCCGCATCGAAAAGGGCGAAGTGCTCTGGATGCGTTTCTTTGCGCGCACACTGGAATCCCGCACAGAAAACGGCGAAGGACAGGTCCATGCGATCTTTGAGAAGGCCGGACCGCCGCATGACAAATCGCTGAGTTGCGGTGTCACGCTGGGGCGCACATGGCAGGAATATTTCCTGCCCTTCAAGTCGCGTGAAGCCTATGAGGCCGGTCGTGCCAGCGCGGGGTTCCATCTGGGTGTCATGGCGCAGTGTGTCGAAATCGCGGATGTCGCGCTCTACGCCTTTGGAACCGGCTACGACCTCGCACGCTTGCCGCGTACACGGATCTCCTACGCGGGACAGGCGTTGGACGCACCTTGGCGCACCGCAGCCGCAGCACGCATCGAGCAACACCGCAAGGCCGATCTTGCGGTGCGCGTGACCGACAGCACAGGTCGGCCTGTGCCCGGCGCCAAGGTGGCGGTGGAGATGCGGCGGCACGCATTCGGTTGGGGCTCGGCCGTGACCGTGAAGGGCATTCTGCGGCAGGATGCCGACGGCGAGAAATACCGCGCGGTCATCGAAAAAAACTTTTCACGCGTCGTGTTTGAAAACGACCTCAAGTGGAACAATTGGGACAAACCAGATCATCAAGCGTCTGTTCTGCGGGCGCTTGACTGGCTGCGCGAGCGGCGGATTGACGTGCGTGGTCATTGTCTGGTGTGGCCCTCATGGAGGCACACACCCCGCGACCTGCAAACGCACAAAGACGACCCCGAAAAATTGCGCGCGCGCATCAACGCACACATCGCACACGAGGTGTCGATCCTGAAAGGCCGACTGATCGACTGGGATGTCATCAACGAACCTTACACCAACCACGATCTGATGAAGGTTCTCGGTGACGAGGAGATGATCGCTTGGTTTAAGCTGGCCCGCCGCTACGATCCGGAGGTCAACCTTTACCTCAATGATTACGCCATCCTGTCCGGCGGCGGCTTGGACCGGGCACATCAAGATCATTTCGAAAAAACCTTGCGGTTTCTCAAGCAGGGCGGCGCACCGATCAACGGACTCGGTATGCAGGCACATTTCGGAGGCACGCCCACGCCGCCCGAACGCATGCTCAAAATCTTGGACCGCTTTGCCGCACTCGGCCTTGCGATTTCGATTACCGAGCATGACATCGACACCCAAGACGAACAGCTCCAGGCCGACTTCACGCGCGACTTCCTGACTGTCGTGTTCAGCCATCCTGCCGTGGTCGCGCTGCTGACATGGGGGTTCTGGGAAGACTCGCACTGGCGGCCCAACGCCGCCTACTACCGCAGCGATTGGTCGCTCAAGCCCGCCGGACAGGTCTGGCTGGATCTTGTCACCCGGACTTGGTGGACCAACGAAACGCTCACCTCCGGCGCGGACGGTACGGCGCGGACGCGCGGTTTCCTAGGCGACTACGTCATCACGGTCATGCGGGACGGCAAGACCGTATCGCGTCCTGTCACACTGACAAACTCGGGATGTAACCTGACTGTTGCAATACCATGAACGCTCAACGCTTAACTTCCAACTTTCAATGCTCAAAGTGGAGCATGGCTACGTAGTTTTTTCATACGAAGAACACGAAAGGAAAGCGGCTAATGACTAGAAAGCGGAAGTGGGTAAGGGCCTTCGTTTCATTCCTCTGGCGCAAGCATCCATAGCAGCACCACGCCGATGATGATGCCCCAGAACAAGACAAACCCGATCTTGGCCCACCGTAAGCGGCGAGAGAACCGGTGCCCGCAAGAGGAACACTTCAGTCGAGTTGGACGGCTCCCGCTCCAAAGCAGGGAGAAGAGTGCGCCACCGAACAGAAGTGCCGCAATGTTGACATGACCCAGATGAGGAATACTTTCGCAAGTTCCCTTCGCATTGCACTTTGGGCATATTGTGTCTTCGAGCTTCATGACTTTTCTGCTGCTTGGTCTGCGGTCTTTCCTTCAACGCACTTAAAAATAACATACGCCTGAGCTCGACTCAAGTTTGACGCAATCGGTTAGTGACAGGGGTGTGCGAAGGCCATGCGTTTCTGGTGAAAAGGAGAGCAGAGAGTTGGGAACGCGGGCGCCCTCGCCCGCAACAACGTGTCTCGCAAAAGGCGGATGCGCTCACTTCCCTTGGGAACCATACCGCGCATCGGAATCTCAATCGGCCTTTCACAGAGCGGGCGGGGACGCCCGCGCTCGTGCGCTGTGCATACACAAAACACGACCCGATTACACCGGTTTGTTTGACAGAATCAGATCGATCATGATACTGTAATACGGTCATTGATCGATGGAGATTTTGTTATGCATGCCGTCACACTGTCACCGAAATTTCAGGTCGTCATCCCGCTCTCGGTCCGCCGCAATATGGGGCTGCGCCCCGGCCAGAGGATGAAGGTCGTGGAATACGACGGTCGGATCGAGCTGATTCCGGAGAGAGACATCAAGGATATGAGAGGTTTCCAGAAAGGGATCGACACCTCGTTCGAACGCGAAGAGGATCGAGTATGAACGTTGTCGACACCTCGGGGTGGCTGGCATACTTTGCCGGGGCGTCAAGTTCTTCGCCAAGAAATAGTCTAATTTAAAAGCAGAGCAGAGCTTTTACACTCGCCGTCGCGAGCCACTGTGTGGCCGCAACAAGGAAAAGCGACAACTCCTAAATCCTAATTCCTAAATGTTAACTCCGCGCACAGCGCGGAAGCCGCCGTTGCCATGACAGGCGTGAAACGGTAAACTGGTGTCCAATCCTGTGGGTGGACGAATGAACAACAGCAAGGAAAGGACAAGGCATGAAACTGAAATTAGGGTTGATCGGGCTGGCGTCGGGCATGGTGGTCGCATGCGCAGTCGCGGCGGGGCTAGATGATGTGGTCGCGCCGGGCACAGTGGCGGAAAAGCTGGCAGACGGATTTAAGTTCACGGAAGGGGCGACCGTCAATGCGGCGGGTGAGGTTTTCTTTGTGGACCAACCGAACAACAAGATCCTGCGCTGGTCACGCGAACAGGGACTGCGAACGTTCATGGAGCCAGCGGGCCGCGCCAACGGCATGTGCTTCGCGCCGGACGGCAACCTGCTGGTCTGCGCCGATGAGAAGACGGAGTTGTGGTCGGTCACGCCGGATGGCAAGGTGACGGTGCTTACGAAGGCGCACGCCGGCAAGGCGCTGAATGGCCCCAACGATGTGTGGGCCTGTCCGGAGGGCGGCGGCTGTTATTTCACGGATCCGTTTTACAAGCGTCCGTGGTGGACGCACACAGATGCGCCGCAGGATTCGCAGCAGGTCTATTTCCTGCCCAAGGGCGGCACGCCGCGCCGTGTGACCGATGACCTGCTACAACCGAACGGGATCGTCGGCACGCCAGACGGCAAGCATCTCTACGTGGCCGACATCAAGGCGAACAAGACCTTCGTCTATGAGATCCAGTCCGACGGCACACTGGCCGGCAAGCGGCTTTTCTGTGAGAAGGGATCGGACGGCATGACGCTTGATGTCGACGGCCGGATTTATCTGACTCACAAAGAAGGGGTTTATGTCTATGACAAAACGGGAGTATTCTTGGGCGTAATCAAAATTCCCGAAAACTGGACGGCCAATGTCTGCATCGGCGGCCCGAAAAAGGACACGCTCTTTGTAACCGCTTCGAAGGGTTTTTACGCGGTTCCGCTTAAGGTCAAGGGGACGCCGCAAGGCAAGTGAGCCATGCCGGGCACGGGCCGTCTCTCTGCGGGCGAGGAGCAGCGGATGTGGCGCGAAGCGCTCGAACGGCTGCGCGCCTTGGAACGTGTCTGGCCGGACGAAGCGGCGCGCGAACGCGAACGTGAGGCCTGCCGCGCCTGGCTGGCGGAACAGCGCGCGTTGCCGCGCTTGGCCGCTCTGGCACGTCTGTTGTTGCCAGGGCTCACGTTGCGCCAGTTTGACTGCGTGCGGGTACCGGTCGAGCGCGCGGTGGCGCGTCTCAAGATCACTGACGTGGAGATCCTGGATGCCGACCTGCCGCCCGACGAGGCACCGGCGGCACCGCCGCTGCCGCTGACGGTGGTTGCAGATTCGATCCGCTCGGCCTTCAATGTCGGCGGGCTCTTCCGCACCGCTGAGTGTTTCGGTGTGCGCGAGGTGTTGTTGTGCGGCTATACGCCGTCGCCTGAGCAGCCGCAGGCCGCGCGTGCGGCGCTGGGCACCGAGCGGCTGGTGGCTTGGCGTCATGCCGGCAGGGTTCGCGAAGTGATTGACGAACTGCGCGCGGCGGGAGTGCCGTGCGTGGCGTTGGAGACTGTGGCTGACGCGCCGTCGGTGGGGGCGTTCGAGTGGCCTTTGCCGTGTGCGCTGGTGGTCGGTAACGAACGTTTCGGACTCGACCCTGACGTCGTGCAGGCTTGTGACGCGGTTGTACGTATTCCTTTGGCCGGCCGCAAAAATTCGTTGAACGTGGTGAGTGCGCTGGCGGTGGCGCTCTTTGCGATCAGAAGCGTCAATTCTTGCCGATCGCTCGTTTGAGATAGGGCATGTACTGACGGGTATAGACCACGATCGACCAGAAGTTGACAAAGATCAGGAACGCCTCAATCACGTAAACCAACGCCTGCGGTAAGAACCACGGGTGTAGAGAGACGTAGACGTAGATGATACAGGCGGAGGGGAAGCTGATCGCCGTGCGGAACTTGCCGAGCCAGTTGGCGCCGCAGTTTGCGTTATAGAGCGAACCCACCGAGCGCAGGAAGGTCACCCACTGGTCGCGCAGGATGTAGAGCACGGTGAAAATCAGCATGACCAAGGCGTGGATCGCCTCGTCCGGCTGGCGGCCCAGTAGCCAGAGCAAAGTGGGGAAAACCACCAGGTAGAAGACCTTATCCATCAACGGATCGGCCATCGCCCCGAACTTGCTGACTACGTTCCACTTGCGCGCCAGTTTGCCGTCGTAGAGGTCGGTCAGCGAGGCGATCACCAATGAGGCGGTCGCCGAGATCGCGAGCCAGCGTGACGGCCAATAGGCGTCAATCACGGCCAACACCATAAACAGTACGACAAACGGTACACGCCCAAAGGTGATCGCGTTCACGATCAGCCGTTTTGATTGTTCATCCATGACCATATCAAAGCAGATCAGGCGCGGTTTGTGAATCATTTTCAGATGAGATTTTTTAGGTTTTTAAGGACGCCCGGCTTCCACGATAATCGGTTAGTGACAAGGGAGTGCGAAGATCATGCGTTTCAGGGTTCCATTGCGCCACCATCGGTATCGCTATCGGTATCGGGATCGGTATCGCCGCCATCATTACACTTGCCGCTGCGAGCCACTGCGTGGGCGCAACAGTCGATTTCGAACCCGATAGCGATACCGATACCGATTTGGAGAACGTGAACGTGCACCGCTGCGCTGTGAACGTGAACGTTGGCCATACCCCGTGCACACACTCGTTCACGTACCCGTACACGATAACTCTTCCCCCCTGTCACTAACCGATTACAAAAAACGCGCTGTGCGCACTCGACAAGGGACGGAACATGCGCTACGATGGAAAAGTTATGTTTGCGATGGTGCTTGTTG
>LSQX01322206.1_pt8 | contig 16853 bp, 18 predicted proteins | sample 654561 | NCBI WGS metagenome assembly LSQX01 (sample SAMN04489861, study PRJNA283612) | anaerobic digester metagenome | isolation source: 4 biogas reactors fed with cattle manure at either 37C or 55C with and... | place: Denmark: Kongens Lyngby | collected 2014
ATTGAAGTCTTAAATGAAGGAGATTTATCCAGTCTGCCGCAGATTCGCGTTTTAGAATTACTTCTGGAGTGTAAGCGTTCCCCGGTATCCGAGATTATGAGTGCTTTATCGGTTTCCGTATCACCAATACACTCACTTCGCGACCGCGGACTGATTGAGATTATCCGTGATAAAAGTGTTTTAACGCAATTGGTAGATGATTCTCCAAAAGAAGAGAATAATGAATCCGAGAAGGATTCTATCGATGGCGAAGAGGCGGCTCACGTTCCCGCAGAGGAACAAGCAGAAGCGATCGCGCAAATACTCGGGATAGATGTCGATCAAATCGATTGTGATGTTAATCTCAAAGATATATGGGATGAATCCAATGAATTGCGGGAAGCAAATGATAAATATTCCGAATTTCTTCTCTACGGTGTGACCGGAAGTGGCAAGACTGAGGTCTATTTGCAATGCGCTGCAGAAATTCTTAGAAGAGGCGGCAGCGTCTTGTTTTTGGTTCCGGAAATTGCGTTAACACCGCAAATGATTCGTTGGGTGTCGGCGCGTTTTCTAGAAGTTCCCGCAGTGATTCATAGCCGATTGACGCCCAAACAAAGGTTCGAACAATGGGACAGCATTCGAAAAGGCAAAACGCGAATCGTTATCGGAGCGCGCTCTGCTGTTTTTGCACCCATGAAAGATTTGCAGTTGATTATTGTTGATGAAGAGCACGATACATCTTACAAATCCGAGACGCACCCTAGATATCACGCACGCGATGTGGCCCGAATGCGAGCCAAACTACTTTGTGCCAAACTGGTTTTGGGATCAGCGACACCGGCCGTTGAGACATACTATTCGGCCCAAATGGGTTTTACGAAGCTTTTGCGTCTCAAGGACCGCGTGAATCAGGCACATCTGCCGAAGGTTACTATCGTGGATATGCGTCAGGAGCTAAAGCGGGGGAATAGATCTGTTATCTCTGAGGCATTGATGGCTGCGATGCGTGAGGAATTATCACACGGTCGACAGGTGATGTTGTTTTTGAATAAACGAGGATATTCCAGCTTCATCCTGTGTCGCTCTTGTGGAGAAAGCATTATGTGTCCACATTGTTCGGTTTCAATGACTGTGCATTCACCAAAAGGTCGTAGACCTGTTCTCATATGCCACTATTGTATGCGCACGATGAAGATTCCGGAACTATGCCCGCAATGCCAGAGTCCTATGCAAGCAAAAATGGGGTTAGGTACGCAACAACTTGAGGAAGCGGTCGCAAAGGCTTTTCCCGGAGAGAAAGTCCTGAGGATGGATCAGGATACTACCGCGGTAAAGGACGCACATGCCACATTGCTTGAGGCTTTTCGCAAGCATGAGGCGAGCATCTTAATCGGTACCCAGATGATTGCGAAGGGGCATGATTTTCCTGATGTCACGGTTGTTGGCATTATCAGTGCGGATATGCTGATTCGCGCTTCGGATTTTAAGGCCGGAGAACGAGCGTTTCAGTTGATTACACAATCTTCAGGGCGAGCCGGGCGCGGTGAAGCTGCAGGACGAGTATACATTCAGACTTACCAACCAGACGATGATTTGATCGTTTGTGCTGCTTCCCAGAATTACGATGCATTTTTTAAAAATGAGATCGAATTTAGAAGGCGCATGCACTATCCGCCGTTTTTGGCGATGGGGACGATGGTCATTTCTTCTGAAAATGAAGAACAAGGTTTTTCGCAAGCAAAGGAAGTCAAGGCATTTGTTGAAAGACTGGTTGAGGCACATCAAGATAACATTAGTGTCGATGTGTTCGGACCCGGTCCGGCACCGATTTATCGTGTGAGAGATCGTTATCGTTTTTTCTTAAACATCAAAGCCAAAAACAAAAGCACGTTGGCGCGCATTTTTCGAGCACTATCCGAGAATTATTCGGATACAGGTCTCAATATCGCGATGGATATTGACCCCATATGGTAAAATGAATGCGTAGAAAGAGGTAATTTGTATGGCTATGAGAAATATATGTATCATCGGTGATGATGTTTTAAGAAAAAAAGCCAGAGAAGTGACGATTTTTGATGATCGCCTCTCTGAGTTGATTGATGATATGGTCGAGACGATGACCTTTGAAAATCGCGGCATCGGTTTGGCGGCTCCTCAGGTGGGTATCTTGAGGCGTGTTTTTGTCGTAGATGTCGGTGATGATCACGGACTTCTAGAGTTTGTGAATCCGGAAATTATCAGCACAGAGGGAATCGTTTTGAGCTCTGAGGGTTGCTTGTCTGTTCCGGAGCGCGGGGGGACGGTCGAACGTCCGGAGAAGCTCAAAGTCAAGGCTCAAAATCGCAAAGGCGAGAGTTTTGAACTTGAGGCAGAAGGGTTGTTGGCTATTTGTATATGCCACGAGTATGACCATTTAGATGGCGTTCTCTTTGTTGATAAATTAGTGGAGGTCGAAGAGACAACTTGAATACACGCATAATATTCATGGGAACACCTGCTTATGCTGCCCGAGTCTTAGAAGGGTTAGGTCGAGCCGGCTACAATGTGGTTGCTTGTTTTGCGCAACCAGACAAGCCGGCTGGTCGTAAACTTCAACTTGTTGAGCCTGCCGTCAAGCAGTCCGCCAAGGAGCTTGGCATTCCGGTGTATCAGCCGGCTTCTATTCGTGGACAGGATGCTGAAGAATTGATTGCATCATTAAGCCCGGACCTAATCATTTCCGCCGCATATGGTAAGATTCTTCCCAAGAACATCCTAAACATCCCGAATAAGGGCTGCCTCAATGTTCACGGATCGCTACTTCCGAAATATAGAGGCGCGGCACCGGTTCAATGGGCCATCTATAATGGCGATGATAAGACCGGAGTTACCATTATGCATATGGATGATGGCATAGACACCGGAGATATTATTTCAGTTGCCGAAACACCCATAACGCTTGATATGAACGCGGCAATACTTATGGATGAGTTATCAACTTTAGGTACGGAGCTTTTGATAAAAACGTTGCCGGGGTATCTTAGTGGTAAGATTATAGCCACGCCTCAAGAACATTCTGAAGCGACATATGCGCCGATGATTACTAAAGAACAAGGTCGGATTGATTGGTCGCGTTCTGCGATGGAGATACACAACCAAATTCGTGCTTTCAGCATCTGGCCGGCAGCATATACGACATATAAGGGCAGAACACTCAAGATTCATTGCTCTTATGTTGAATCTGATCAAAGTAAAATATTATGTGATTATCGAGACACTGCTGCAGATCCAAAGCCCGGAACCATCATTTGTGCGCATAAAGATGTACTTGCAGTGGCTTGCGGACAGGGCGTTCTGTGCCTATCTTGCATCCAACCGGAGTCTTGCCGGCGAATGTTTTCTGAAGAGTGCGCGCATAATTATACCGTATCGGAAGTATTTGGTGAAGAATAATGGCAACTGATACCCTAAACGCTCGCCGAATATGCTTTCGGCTCTTGTGCGATGTATATTTTCGAGACGCATATTCCAATTTGGCGCTTACATCATATCTCGAACAGCATAAGGAATTGCCGAGCCAGGACAAGTCTTTCCTCGGTGCAATTTTCTATGGTGTTCTCACGTACACTTACACGCTGGACCATTTTATTGACGACAGTCTGTCGGATAAAAATAAAAAAATCGACTCTGAGTGCCGCGTTATTCTTCGCATGGGCGTTTGGCAATTATTATTTTCACATGCAGTTCCAGAATTTGCCGCCGTGAATACCTCGGTCGAGATAGCCAAGAAGGAACTCAATCCCGGTGCGGCTCGCCTCGTTAATGCGCTGTTACGGAATATTTCTTCTCGACGTGAAAGTCTTCTTTCAGATTATGCCAATAGTCCGTTTCATATTCGGTATGCGCTCAGCAAAGAAATCAGCGGGCTTTTTATCAAGTGGTTCGGCAAGAAGCGCGCTACTGAGATTGCAGATGCATTTTTATTGAAGCGTCCGATTTCCGTGAGAACCAATGTGCTCAAGACGAACCGAATTGACTTAATCGAAAACCTGCAGAAAGATAAAGTCACAGCCGAACAAGGATATTTTGCGCCTGATGCAATAAGAATTGTTCTCGGAGAAACAGCAATCCATGATCTCGATACATACAAAAACGGCCATTTCATGGTTCAGGATGAAGCACCGATGATGGCGTCTGTTCTTGCAGAACCCAAACCGATGCAAGAGATACTTGACTTGTGTGCTGCGCCGGGTGGAAAGACCACATATTTGGCAGAATTATGCGCTGATCAGGCGTCAATTATTGCCGTGGATATCAATGCGTCTCGGACAAGGCTAATTGACGATAACCTTTCTCGGTTGGGCATTGAGCATGTCACAACCTTGTCTTCTGATGTTTTATCCCTCCAAGAGACATATCCGGAATGGCAATCTCGATTTGACGTGGTGTTGATTGATGTCCCTTGCAGTGGACTGGGCCTGTTGGGCAAAAAGCCAGACATTCGAATTCGCGCGACTTATGAAAATATCATGTCATTGCTTCCCATGCAGCGCGAGATGATATTCAAGGCATCCGAGTTTGTGAAACCGGGCGGTACGCTTATCTACTGCACGTGCACGATAAATCCGATGGAAAACCAAGACATTGTTGAGCATTTTCTATGTGAAAAGGGGGATGCGTTCTGCGCTGTGGACATAGGTGCCTCTATGCCGGAAGCACTGCTTAGACATCAGGATTCTCGCCTTGAAGAGATGAAGAGCGGCAGAATTACATTCTATCCCGATTTAGATTCATGTGACGGATTTTTTATTGCGAAAATGAGGCGCAAATTATGAACGGTAAAATATTCATCATGGATAACGATTTCGAAAGACTGAAGGAGTGGGTCGATCATCGGCGCTTTCCTTCTTTTCGTGCCAAACAGATACTAGAATGGTTAAATAAAGGGACAATTAATCCCGAGCAGATGACCAATATTCCGAAAAATATCCGCGATGCGTTGAGCGAAGATTTCGTGACTGATAGTTTCAGAGTTGTTGAAGAATGGACATCTGAGAAAGACGGAACGAAGAAGTGGCTGTTTGAATTGCATGATGGCCATCGTATTGAGACGGTTCTGATGCCTTATTCTACAGGTCTTTCAGTGTGTATATCTTCTCAAGCCGGATGCAAAATGGGTTGCAGCTTTTGTGCGTCTGCCAAAGCCGGATTCGGGAGAGATCTTACTTGTGGAGAGTTGTTGGCACAGGTGACGCTACCGTCAGCGCTTGTAAATGAGCGTATCTCGCGCGTAGTGATTATGGGTATCGGTGAGCCGTTTGATAATTTTGAGCAGTTGAAACGTTTTTTTAGGATGATTAATGATGAGAGCGGCCCCAATATCGGCGCCAGGCACATCACGGTATCAACTTGCGGACTGATTCCTCAGATGATAGAATTCATGTGTATCGGCATGCAGGTAAATCTTGCGGTTTCGTTGCATGCATCCAACGATTTATTGCGTCGGCAATTGATGCCAATTGCACATCGATATCCTCTCAACGAGCTTATTGATGCCTGTAGACAATATGTTGAAAAGACAGGAAGAAGAATTACCTTTGAATACGCTTTATTGGCCGGTGTGAATGACACAGACGAGCAGGCACGAGAGCTGGCAAGGTTGCTTCGCGGCATCCATTGTCACATCAACTTAATTGCCGCCAACGAGTTTCCCGGTGGCGCTTACAAGAAAAGTTCAAAGGAAAGAGTTGTGTCATTTATGTCTGTGTTAGAAAAAAACAAGATGACTGTTACTCTCAGACGTGAGATGGGTTCAGATATTATGGCAGCCTGCGGCCAACTGCGCAGGGGTATGCAGGAGACATTATGAGATATGCCAGTGCGACGGACAAAGGTAAAGTTCGTCAAAATAACGAAGATTTTCATGCTATTCTCAGCGTCGGTGACAGCACTGTTTTTGTGGTTGCGGATGGCATGGGCGGTCATGCCGTCGGTGAGATTGCGAGCCGAACCGCTGTTGAATTTGCGCTTTCGACGTTGCCGAGAGAACTTGAGCATGATATGTCCGTTTCGCAGATTGAAGATGTTTTACGAGAAACGATAGAAAAGGCGAATGTCAGAGTTTACCTACAGTCTCTTGATAACAAAGAATACCGAGGCATGGGCACGACGCTCACTTTGGCTGTTTTAAAGGACTGGAGATTATACATTTCACACATCGGTGATTGTCGCGTATATCTTATGCATGGCTCTGGATTAGAGCGTTTGACTGTGGATCATACTTTGGTTCAGGAATTAGTCGACCGCGGGTCTATTTCAGAGAAGGAAGCTCAGAATCATCCCAAGCGACACGTGCTTGTTCGCTCTTTGGGTGTGAACGAATATATGGAGCCGGATACATACTCCTTTGACATTTCTGAAGGGGATTTGATTCTCTTGTGCACCGATGGCCTTTACGGTTACGTCGATGAAGCAGGCATCCGGAAAATCATTCGAAAGCACAAAGACTTGAGCGCATGTGCAAAACAACTGGTCGATGCAGCTAATGATGCCGGCGGCGGAGATAATATTACTGTTATCCTGGTGGACTGTACGCCGGATGAAACTAAGGAGACAATATGAGCGTAAACAGCAATGGTCCTGAGGGAATGGTTCTCGGAGGACGTTACCGTATTGTGCGCCTCGTCGGCAGCGGAGGCATGGCCAATGTATATTTGGCGACTGATTTGTCTTCCGGATCCCGCGTTGCGATTAAGATACTTAAGCCTGAATTTTCCTCAGATACAGAATTCATTAAACGATTCGACACGGAAGCTAAAGCAGCCGCCTCTTTGTCGCACTCCAACATAGTAAAGGTATTGGGCATCGGCCAAGAGGGCGGGTTCCGATACATGGTACAGGAATATGTTGAAGGTGTGACAGTCAAGGACTTAATCAATCAGAACGGACACTTGGATTGGCGAATTGCAGTTCCGATTGCAATCCAAGTGGGATTGGCACTCGATCACGCGCACCAAAACGGTATCGTTCACCGTGATATCAAGCCTCACAACATTATGATATCCAAGGAGCGAATCGCAAAGGTTGCAGATTTTGGTATCGCAAGAGCCGCTACAAGCAATACGATTACATTGACGTCCGGTGGCGCTCTCGGCTCCGTGCATTACTTTTCACCGGAGCAGGCGAGAGGCGCATTGGTCGGGCCCGCTTCGGATATATATTCGTTGGGCGTCATGCTTTTCGAGATGTTGACCGGAAGTTTGCCGTTTGATGGCGATACTCCGGTGGCAATCGCAGTCAAGCATCTGCAAGAACCGGTGCCTCTTGCATCGGGATTTGTTCCCGGTATTCCACCGGGACTTGACGCCATTATTCAGAAGAGTATGCAGAAATCTCCGGAGTACAGATATGCCTCGGTTCGAGATTTCGTTGCTGAACTTGATGCTTTGATGGTCGATCCATCCGGTGCTTACGGTATAGTGAGTCAAAAGCGAGTTCAGGAAGCTTCTGCCCCAGTATCATCGATACGTCAGGAACCGAGCTATGGGAAAATAAGGGATATCGAACGATCGATAGATCGTCGAAGAGCGTCTCGCGTCAAAGATGTGATTTTGGTCGTTCTTCTTGTGACGGTTATAGTTGGTGTGTTAATTGGCCTTGCGGCATTAATCATGAAGACGATAGCCGATAGTATTGATATGCCGGAAAACACCACTTTTGTTGTTTCAAACTATGTCGGCCGAACGATTCCTGAGGTTATAGAAGAGTTTAAGGCACAATCTTTTGAACAATATGAAGTCGAATATGTAAAGCGTTCGGGTTATGCTGAAAATGTTATTTTCGAGCAGAGTTTGGCCGCGGGAACTGAGATTAAAAAAACGAGCAAACTGACGAAGCTTGTATTGAAGGTAAGTGTTCCCGAAGATCTGTTGATAATTGAAGAATATCGCGAAATGGATCTTGAACAGGCTGAGACTTTGCTCAAGGCGAAAGGTTTTATAGTAACCACTCGACCTGAAGTGACGGACGATTATCCGCAAGGAAAAGTGATACGTACTGAGCCGGCCGCAGGTACGGCTGTCGAACCCGGATCGCTCGTTATTTTGGTATATAGCCAAGAGACTGAAACAGTAGAGGTTCCTGAGTTGAAAAATTTGACTTTGACGACTGCCGAGAAAATCATTGATGAACATTCATTGTTAATTGGCCAGATTGAATATACAGAGGCAGCAAAGCTTTTGAATGAAAATGAGCAGTACGTTCTATTAACGGATCCGGTAGCTGGCACACTGGTTAGCAGGCGCTCGTCTATAAAACTTTATGTCGGCACGGTTGAAGACGCTCAACGAGGCGGCACACCGACACCGACACCGACACCGGCGCCGTATGCGCTTAATCTTTTTACGGACGGCGGCGGAACAGTGGAAGGCTCGGGAATATACCTAGAAGGACTAGCAGTCACCGTTCGTGCATTTCCTGCTGAAGGATTCGAATTCAAGTATTGGGTAGATTCGACCAATGTTATTGTGAGCACGACATCAGAGTTTGCATACTTAATGCCCAACCACGATGAGACACTCAAGGCCGTTTTTGCGCCGTTGCCGACCCCAATCCCGACTCCAACCCCGACTCCAACCCCGACCCCAACCCCGACGCCGACAATGACTCCGACACATTTACTCAGCTTGGTTGTGGATGGAAGCGGAAGAGTTGAGGGAGGGGGAAGCTATTCAGCAGGCGTTCAAGTTAACGTTCGTGCTTTTCCTGCCGAGGGATTTGCGTTTGTTAAGTGGGTAGATTCGACAAATAATACAGTGAGCACGACGTCAGAATTTGCTTATTTGATGCCCAATCGTGCAGAGACGCTTAAGGCTGTTTTTGCGCCGGTGAATAGTCCGGATAATCACGATAGCAGTAGTGATACAAATTCGAGTCGAGATGATTAACGCAGGAGTCCATTCTGTTTTATCTTTGTTTGTGTGCCGATTGACAAAGAATTGTGGCAACGTGCAGAGACAATATAGACCGATTGCTTTGCATTGAGGGGGCTTATTTAATGCCAACCGATATGATTATCGACAATACTGAACCTTTTAACGGCCTTATTATTAAGGGGGTTGGTGGTCTCTATACCGTTCGGCGCGATGATGGCACGGCTGTAAAAGCAAAACCCAGAGGAATTTTCAGAAAGAAAAAAATAATACCGACTGTGGGGGATTATGTTTTTGTTGAACCAACGACAGATCCGGATGTGCCTTATGCTATTTCTGAGATTCAGTCTCGAAAGAATCTAATGCTTCGACCTTCGATTGCGAATGTTGATTTGTTATTTTTGACTTTCTCGACCATGCAACCGGCTCCATATCTGGAATTGCTCGACAAACTACTCATACTGTGTCATAAAAACGATATCATGCCCGTAATCTGGATTACAAAGATGGATCTGAATCCTGAAACGGGAAGTTCAATCGCAAAAACATACTCGCAAGCAGGCTATCAGGTGATATGCACCTCAAATGACGGCATTCCTGACATAGACTTATTTAAGCACTACTTTCATCACAGGACCGTTGGCTTTGCCGGGCAATCCGGAGTCGGCAAGTCAACATTGTGCAATATCCTTACCGGATTATCTGACCGAGAAGTCGGAAAAATCAGCGATCGGCTCAATCAGGGTAAACACACGACTCGGCATGTCGAATTGTTTCCATTTGCAGATGGGTATTTGATTGACTCTCCCGGATTTACAAATTTGGATATATTAGAGGCGGACATTTCGGTTTTTGATATCCGACAAGGCTATCCCGAGTATGATAAAATATTGGGGCAATGTCAGTTTGATGATTGCTTGCATCTCGGCGAGAAGGGCTGTGCAGTCGATAAGTCTGGCATTGATCCGGGGCGGTTGGAAAGATATCGTTCATTTATTAAGACTGCACGCGAAAATGATTATACTAAACGCAACAAAGGGGAGAACAGACATGTCTCAGACAATGAGCGTTAACATAGCACCATCGATTCTTGCCGCGGACTTTAGCGCGTTGGGCGCAGAAATCGGTCGAATTCGTCCGGTTGCAGATTTCTTACATTTAGACGTTATGGATGGTCACTATGTGCCGAATATTACTATTGGGGTGCCCGTGGTCGAGTCCTTGCGAAAAGTTTCTGATCAGGTTTTCGATGTACATCTGATGATCTCCAATCCGATGGATTTTATTGACTCTTTTGCTTTGGCAGGTGCAGATTATATCACGGTTCATGTGGAGACACTTGACGATCCGTTTTCTGCATTGCGTCGTATACATAACGCCGGGAAAAAGGCGGGTATATCCATCCATCCAGACACACCGATCGAAGCGGTTTATCCGTATCTTGCAGAAGTTGATTTGGTTTTGGTCATGTCGGTGCGTCCGGGATTTGGAGGACAAGCGTTTATTCCGCAATCCTGTGATCGAATCAGCGCCGTAAGGACAGAGCTAATTCGAATCAATAATCCAGCAATCGTTTCTGTAGATGGTGGCATCCACAAGGGTAATGCATCCGATGTTGTCCGAGCCGGTGCCAATTTACTGGTGGTTGGTTCGGCCGTATTTGGTGCGGAAGATCCGGCTCAAGCCATAAGGGAGATAATGGCATGCGCAACGTCCTGATTTTGGGCGGAAGGGATATTTATTACGATGGCGTTGTCGATCAGCTCTTTGAAGACGATGTGTTCATTTGTGCTGACCATGGCGCAGATCATGCTCGGGCGATGCAGTTGATTCCAAGCGTTATTGTCGGAGATTTGGATTCGATCCTGCCGGATACTCTGTATTGGGCAAAAACTTTAGGCATAAAGATTCAACAATTTCCGACAGAAAAAGACATGACGGATTCAGAGATTGCTCTATCTATGCTGAATCCAATCGAGCCCATACTGGTTGTCTTATCGCTCTCTGGTCGAATTGACCATGTGCTATCGAATTTTCTCGTTGCAGGACGGATGGCCGAAAAAGGAGCCGATATTCTCATGACCGATGGAAAAACGACGGTGAAAATCATTTCCGGCCCCGCTCAATACCATATTGACCGTGCAATTTTCCGCAAACATGAGCTGGAGGGTAATCCTTTAATTGTTTCTATGATTCCGCTCTTCGGCATCGTGCAAAGTGTAACGACATCCGGACTTTATTATGCGTTAAATAAACACGATCTCTCCTGTGGGTCATCATTCTCTGTCAGTAACAAAGCGATATCCCCGGAAGAAGAGATCGTGGTCGAGTTCATGAGCGGTGTCATGGCGATTACTGCTACGATTGAGCCGGATTGAGACCATAATGCTCCGAAACAGCCCTGAATGCGACCGATGACCCCTTAATGGTACTCTCGGAGACACAAAAGGCCAATCGAAAGTAGCCGGGCATTGAAAACGCGCTACCCGGAACGACCAATAAATTGTGTCGGGCACAGACTTGGCTGAAAACCATGTCATCAGTATCCGGCGACTTTACAAATAGATAGAATGCACCTTGCGGCTTTTGACAAGTAAAACCCGAAGATGTGACAATATCGTAGAGCAAATTTCTTCGGTTTTCATAGAGGGCGACATCAACTTTGGCATCCATAGCCTTTTCGATAACTTTCTGGAATAAAGCCGGTGCATTGACGCTTCCGAGAATGCGGTTTGCCATTGTTATTGCGGGAACCAATACATCCAAATCAGGATGCCTCGGCCCGACTGCCGTATAACCGATGCGTTCGCCGGGCAATGACAGAGATTTGCTCCAAGAGTAACAAATAATTAGGTTGTCGATATAGTCTTGGGTTGAGACCGCCTCTTGTCCGTCAAAAACCAACTCGCGATAAGGTTCGTCCGATATGATATGAATGACATGTTCATAAGATGCAACAAGCGTATTAATGGCTTCTAGTGTACTTGCCGGATACATTGCACCAGTGGGGTTGTTGGGAGAATTAATAATGATTGCTTTGGTGCGCGGAGTAATCGCTTCCGAAATGCGATCGATATTCGGCAAGAATGTACCGGCATCGGTTGGAACGATGACGGCTTTGCCGAAATGATTATCGATGTATTGGCGATACTCCATGAAAAATGGCGCTAATAGAATCACTTCGTCATCTGGGTCGAGTATGGCGCGCAAGGTTGCGTTCATTGCACCGGCAGCGCCAACGGTCATGCATATAGAATCTGCCGAAAATGCCGTATGCCCTGATCGCGTGAGCTTGTTAGCGACGGCTTGTCTCGTGGAAAGATATCCGCTATTACTCATATATCCATGCATGCCGGGTGTGGGATTGTTGATCAGGTCCTTAAGACCTGAAGTGACCTCAAACGGCGGTTCAACATCGGGATTACCAATAGAAAAGTCGAAGACTTTATCCTCACCGTATATGCTCTTTAACCGATTGCCTTCTTCGAACATCTTTCGAATCAGCGAACCGGCTTTAAGTTTTTCGGACATGCGATTGGAAATCATGACTTTACCCTCCGATTTACGAAATAATTCCATTATTATAGCACGTACACTTAGAAAAAAAACAAGTCTATGAGGCTTGACACAGTTACTCCTTACGTGTAATATGAAACCCGTCATAACAAGAAGAGGCATCCGCTTCTCACCTCAAGCCTATGCGAAGAGGTTCATAACAGAGACACGCGAGAGCGTCTGTTTTGGAGCGGATAACAATTCGTTCCATTTTTGTTTTTAGAGGAGGTGCGTTTATATCGCAAGACAAACAAACGGGCAATTTATCAACGATGCTATTCGATTTAAGGAAGTTCGACTGATTGAGTCGGATGGAGAAATGATTGGAGTCGTACAGATCTCCGAGGCTCTCAAGCGAGCAGAGGATCAAGGATTGGATTTGGTTTTGATTGCAAATAATGCAGATAATCCAGTTTGTAAAATCATGGATTACGGCAAGTTTTTATTCGAACAATCCAAGAGGGATAAGGAAGCCCGTAAAAATCAAAAAGTGACTGAGGTTAAAGAAATCGGGATGAGATTGACGACCGAAGATCATGATTTGAATGTCAAAACGAAGAATGCGTGCCGATTTTTAGAAGACGGAGATCGTGTGAAAGTGATTATCAAATATCGCGGACGCGAAATGGCTCACCAATCACAAGGATACCCCGTCATGGCAAAGTTCGCACAGGCTTGTGCCGAGTGTGGACAGATCGATAAGCCGGCCAGAGTCGAAGGAAGAAACATGGTTATGTTTCTCTCACCCAAAAAGAATTGATCAACAAGGAGGAATCGGCAGATGCCAAAGCAGAAAACACACAGCTCGTCTAAGAAAAGATTCAAAGTCACGGGAACAGGTAAGGTTCTTTATTTCCAAGCCTTCCGTAGACATATTCTGAGTAAGCGACCGACCAAGCGTATGAGACATCTTCGTGGCGCACTTGTTGCGAAGCCCTGTAATGCAAAGATTATTAAGAAGATGATTCCGTACAAATAAGAATTATTATCATTAAGTCAATTACGAAAGAATGCAGTCTAATGCAGGAGGTAGAATATGACAAGAGTAAAAAGAGGTGTTCGCACAAGAGCGCGTCATCGTAAAATATTGAAGCAGGCTAAGGGCTATTTCGGACATAAGAGCAAGCTGTTTAAGGTCGCAAACCAACAGGTTTTGAAGTCCGGCGTATATGCTTACAGAGACCGCAGAAACAAGAAAAGAGATTTCCGTCGCCTTTGGATTCAGAGAATCAATGCTGCTGCCCGTTTGAATGGCATGTCTTATAGCCGTTTTATGGATGGACTCAGAAAGGCTGAAATTGCCTTGGACAGAAAAGTTTTGTCCGACATTGCCATCACAGATCCCAAAGGATTTGCAGCGCTCTGTGAGCAAGTTAAGGCTACAAAATAAGAGAAGATAATGATGGATACAGAGCAGTTGATTTCCGGAAAAGATAACCCGAAAATCAAGTACATACGTTCTTTGCACAATCGAAAGACAGCCATAAAAGAAGGCGTCATATTTGTTGAGGGCGTCAGGCTCTGCGAAGATGCTCTGGTTTCAGGATTCTCTCCGATTATTATCGTGTATCAAGACTCAAAGAGATCGCTTGTTGCCACATGGCTCAAGCGATTTCATGTTTTTGAGAATACGCAGTTGCTGTGTGTGACAGAACCTGTTTTTTCTAAAATTGCCTCTACTGTTAGCCCACAAGGCGTCGCGGCGGTTTTTTTGACACCTAAATACATTACTAATACTGATGATACACGTTTTCAGAGAATTTTTGTTTGCGAGAATGTATCGGATCCGGGTAACCTTGGGAATATCATGCGAAGTGCGGAAGCGTTCGATTTTTGCGAATTGATTCTCGTCGGTCGTTGTGCGGATCCCTACAACGAAAAGGTCCTTCGATCTTCAATGGGTGCTTGTTTTCGTCTTCGAATTCGCCAAGAGAGTTCATGTGAAGAAGTGTGCTTGCAATTAAAGCAAGCGGGTGTACAATTAGTGGCAACGCATTTATCCGGACGCCCTTTGTCAGAGGCCGTTTTCAAATGCAAAGTCGCTGTTTTTCTGGGCAACGAGGCACATGGTCTCTCAGAAGAATGCAGTGATGCTTGTGATACACTTATAAAGATACCGATGCCGGGACATGCAGAGTCGCTTAATGTTGCTTCTGCAGCAGCGATTCTGTCTTATGTGCTAATGCAAGAGCATTCGCTTATGTGTACGGAGGATCAATAGGGGGGTATTTATGCAAATAATCGTCTTGGGGGCATCGAGAGCCGGGCTTGCATTGGTCAGGCGTTTGTTGGAGTTGGATCATGATGTCGTATTAGTTGACCCAGACGCGTCAGATGTCGCTAAAAAGCGCGGTGTTGATGTGGTCTGTGTCAATGGCGTTATTATTGATATAGATGTACTTAAGGAAGCCGGAGTGGAGATGGCCGATGCGGTGTGTGCTGTAAGTGAATTTGAGAATCAGAACCTTATGGCATCCCAAATTGCTCATGAGCTCTTTGGTGTTAATCATGTTATATCTCGTGTTTTTGAGACAGAAAGTTATAACCTCTTTGACGAATTGGGTTTTGTGACATTATCATCGCCAATTTTGACGGTGGATGCCATCATCAGAGAGCTTGAAGATTTAGGTACGGAGAAAGTTGTCGGTTTTTGTGATCAGAATGTGCTTGGACACCACGTTAAGTTCAGCATGATTGAGTTGGACCCGGATTTAATCGGAAGCCGTGTTCGAGATATTGAAGATACAGATGGAAGACATGTTTTCGGTATTATTCGTCATGATCATTTGCTGTTGGCGTTGCCGACAACGAAGATAGAAAAAGGCGATAGGCTAGTATTGGCTACACAGATTTCGTGAGGAGAGTCTTATGAAGATTGTTATTGTCGGTGCAGGTAAAGTGGCGTATTACCTCATTCGAGAATTTGTTCAGGAGCATGAAGTCACAATTATTGAGCAGGACGAGAAGTCTGCCAATAAAATGGCTAACCAACTGTCTGCGTCTGTAATCTATGGAGACGGCTCTATACTTTCAGTATTGGGACCGGCTTGCAAAGGTGCGGATATGATTGTCGCGTTGACTGGAAAAGATGAGACCAATTTGATTGCTTGTCAGATTGCGAAAAAATTCTGCGGTGTGCCGGTTGCAGTCGCACGAGTGAATAATCCTAGAAATATGGAAGTAATGTCTCGCTTTGGTGTCGATAAATCATACTCAGGCACACAGATTCTGGCAGAGTTGATTGAACAGGAGATAGATTATCAAGGACTTCGAATCGTGCATAAAATTAATGGATCGGACTATGTGTTGGTCGAGTTTGCACTATCTTCCCGGTCTAAGGCTTGCGGTAAAACACTTTCGGATTATCGATTTATCAATGGGTCGAAAGTTGTTGTTATTAATAGTGATGGCGATATCATCACGCCAAGGGGCGATACAGTGATGCATGCCGGCGACATGCTGACGTTAGTTTGTGATGCTAAGAGTATAGATCAGATATGGAAAGAGATGGTGCGCGAATAAATGTTGGTTCGTAAGAGCAGATCAAAGGAATTGTTTCGATGGCTTCTTACAAATCCGGCACGCATGATTGTCGGGAGTTTTTTGCTGATTATTCTCATGGGTTTTTTCATGTTGCTTCTGCCGATTGCGTCAGCAAATTCGAAGTCTATCGGCATGCTAAAAGCTTTATTTACGGCAGTTTCAGCAACGTGTGTGAACGGTTTGGTTTTGTCGGACACGGCGTCGACCTATTCTTCATTTGGTCGAGCGGTCATCATTGGATTAATTCAAATTGGCGGCTTGGGATTGGTTACAATAACAACATTCTTTCTTACAATTGTTCGACGTCGTGTAGGTTTAAAAACAAGATTATTGGCACAAGAAAGTTCCGGAAGCTTCACGTTTATGGAGTTGCCATCGCTTCTCAAATCCATTATTGCCATGACGCTGTCTTTTGAACTCTTGGGCACAGTTGTTTTTGCGACACAGTTTGTGCCGTTGTTCGGCTGGCGTGAAGGCCTAGCTAAGTCTGCTTTTCATGCGGTTTCTTCATTTTGCAACGCAGGGTTTGATTTGATGGGTGATACGTATCTCGGACCGTATTCAAGCATGACGGGTTTTTCCGACAATACCGTGGTATTAATGATGACATCGTTTTTAGTCGTTTCTGGTGGTTTGGGGTTTATAGTTTGGAGAGACATCATTAATGCCATCAAGACTAAAAAGATTCACATACATAGTCGAATAACATTGCTCGGAACCGGTATGCTCTTAGTCTTAGGCACGTTATTTTTCCTTGTTGCTGAATTTTCGAATACTGCAGAAGGCGCGATGGGGTTATTGCCTGTTGAGCATCGACTGACAAACGCATTATTTCAATCTGTTACCATGCGAACAGCAGGATTT
>LSQX01292518.1_pt1 | contig 16852 bp, 15 predicted proteins | sample 654561 | NCBI WGS metagenome assembly LSQX01 (sample SAMN04489861, study PRJNA283612) | anaerobic digester metagenome | isolation source: 4 biogas reactors fed with cattle manure at either 37C or 55C with and... | place: Denmark: Kongens Lyngby | collected 2014
GTATAAGAGACAGGCTGTACAAGGCGTTATGGTTAGAAAATCGCCTTTTATGGCATCTGTATATTCTTTACTTGCCAGTAAAAATTCTATAATGATTATTATAATGATAGTGCCTCTATTTTTGACTATCGTTTCTTTAGTATATAGATTAGTTGTTACTATTAAGCAAAAAAATGATGAGGAAGAAAAACCTACACCGTTTTCCGAAGAAGAATATAAACAAAAAGTTATTAGCGATTATTTAAAATCAAAAGATAACAACCAAGATGATGGTAATAATACATAAATAATTACCTAATTTTATTATGAAAATTTTAATTGCCCCAGATAGTTTTAAAGGAACCATGTCTGCAGTAACCGTTTCCGAGGTTATTACTCGTGCTGCTTACCAGGTTTTTAAAGATTGTGAAATTATTCAAATCCCATTTTCTGATGGTGGAGATGGAAGTCTAGAATGCTTCCAGTTAGCTATCGGCGGTGAAATCATATCAACACAAGTTAAGGATCCATATTTTAATAATATAGATGCCGAATACTTAATTAAAGACAATCTTGCAATAATAGAATCTGCTAAGGCTTGTGGCATATCTTTACTCAATAAAGATATACTTAATCCCCTTCTTACTACCACATATGGTGTAGGTCAGTTAATCCTTGATGCTTTAGCTAAAGGAGTAAAACAAATAATATTAACTCTTGGTGGGAGTTCTACAAACGATGGTGGCACCGGTATGCTCTGTGCCCTTGGTGCTGTCTTTTATGATGACTCTCATAATGCATTTGTCCCTACTGGTGGAACTTTAAAAAATATTGACTCCATTGATTTATCATGTATTAATAAGCATGTCTTTAATGCTCAGATAACCGCAATGTGCGATGTAGACAATACTATATGTGGACCCCTTGGAGCTACTTATGTCTATGGACCGCAAAAAGGCGCAAACGAGGAAGGACTACATTATTTAGAAAAAGGAATGTGTCATTATATAAATAAACTGATGGAGGCTTGTAATGACACAACTCTATTAGATTTACCAGGTGGTGGTGCCGCTGGTGGACTTGGCATTGCATCTTACGCATGTTTAATGGCGGATTTAAAAAAAGGTACAGACATAATGATTGAAACTTCAAAATTAAACCAGATAGCTAAAGAATCATCTCTTATAGTTACTGGGGAAGGAAAACTTGACAGTCAAAGCTTTATGGGCAAAGTAATAAGTGGGATTTCGAGCGTGGCAAGAAAATATAATAAACCCTTAATTGTTATAGCAGGAAGCGTTTCAACAGAAATAGCCGAAGACATTCTAAAGCAAAATGGTATTTTGTTTGCATTTCCTACTGGGGCTGATAGGACATCCTGGGATGACATTAAAACACATGCAGAAAAAGACCTGTTTAATGCTTCTGTCAAAGCATTTGAAAACTTTAAAAAACAATACCATTAAATATGTGGAATATGTTCCTTAACTTTTTTATAAAAACTCTCTCCATTTAATCCATAGTTGCAGTTGAAAATTTCTGCTATGGTTGCACCTATATCTCCAAATGTTTTCAGCGTGCCTAAATTAACATTTTTTCTAATCCTATAGCCATACATTAACATTGGTACATATTCTCTGGAATGGTCTGTCGATGGAGTTTCAGGGTCGCAACCGTGATCTGCTGTAATTATTAAAATATCATTATCTTTCATATTGTTTATAAATTTTCCTAACCAACTATCCATCTCAGACAAAGCTTTTGCAAATCCATCCACATCATTTCTATGCCCATATAACATATCAAAATCCACAAGGTTGGTAAAAACAAGCCCCTCAACATCCTTATCTAAGTATGAATATGCAATACTCATACCCTCATTATTATTTTTGGTATGAATTTCTTTTGTTAGTCCTTGCGATGAAAAAATGTCGCCAATTTTACCAATCCCTATTGTATCAAAACCATCTAATTCTAATATATCAAGAAGCGTTTTGCTAGGTGGTGCTATGGAAAAATCCTTCCTATTTGCTGTCCTTGTGAAATCACCTGGCTTGCCTATAAAAGGTCTTGCTATAACTCTTGCAACATTATGTTTCCCTGTAAGTATACGTCTAGCTATTTTGCAATATTCGTAAAGCCTTGGTACTGGGATAACATCTTCATGTGCAGCTATTTGAAAAACGCTATCTGCAGATGTATATACAATCAAATCTTTTGTTTGTAAATGTTTTTCCCCATAATCATTTATCACAGCCGTGCCTGAGTAAGGTTTATTACATAACACTTTTTTATTTGTTGCACTTTCAAACTGTGAAATAATATCATCTGGAAAACCGTCTGGATATACTGGAAACGGCTCTTTTAAAACTAAGCCCATTAGTTCAAAATGTCCAGTGGTTGTATCTTTCCCCTTTGACATCTCAGCTACTCTTGCAAAGCTTGCATATGGTCTATCTGTAGCAAACTCTTTATTATTTCCATCTATATTAAATAGACCTAGTTTAATCAAATTAGGTGTATTAAAATATTTGCTTTTAGAAATAGAGTTTAATGTATTACTCCCTTCATCTCCGTATATTTTGGCATCAGTAAGTTCGCCGATACCTAAACCATCTAATATGATAAGATGGACTCTCATACCTTTAATTGCAAGAAGATTAAATGGATCAAATGCTTTTGATTTGTTGCTTTTTACATACTCAAACTGCATAAGCTCAGAGTCTATGTTTTCTAAATTCATGCTATCTCTTGAATTCTCTACAATATTTGATTTTTCCATCCTGCACCTTGATATGTAATTAGCTAATTTTTGCAATTTCCATAGCAACTATAAACATATCTGAAAAAGATTTTTCTCTTTCTTCAGCTGTTAAGTTTTGTGCTTTTTCATCTACTAAGCTGTCCGATACTGTTGCAAGGAGTAATGCTTTTTTGCCTGCTTTATATGCATTCATGTACAAAGCAGCAGCCTCCATCTCAACCGCTATAATATTATGTTCTTTATAGTAATCAAGCTTGTCTTTTTCACCGTAAAATACATCAGATGAAAAAACATCACCTATTACTGGTTTAATGTTTAACTTCTTGCACACCTTAATTGCCTTTTCAACAAGATCTTCGCTTGCACTTCCTAAAAAATCTTTAGGCAAACCAAAGTTTTCTGCAAAGCTAGAAGTTGTAAATGCTCTTTGACCAATAATTAAGTCTCTTACATTAACACTTTTATTCGTGGCTCCGCATGAGCCAATTCTAATAATGTTTTCCACATCATAGAAGTTGAATAGTTCGTATGAATAAATCCCCATGGAAGGCATACCCATGCCAGATGCCATAACGGATACCCTACTTCCTTCATAGTAGCCTGTATAGCCTTGAATGCCTCTTACATTATTTACTAATACAGAATCCTTTAAAAAGTTTTCCGCAATATATTTTGACCTTAACGGATCACCAGGCATTAATACTGTTTTAGCAAAATCTCCTTTTTTTGCTGTTATGTGTGGAGTTGGTATCATAGCGTAGCCTCCTTGATTTATATATTATTTAAACGTTTTACTGCTTCTACAATAGAACTAGCTCCTATCCTTTCGCAGCCTAAGTCTAGGTACATCTTTGCATCTTCTAAAGTTCGTATTCCACCTGCAGCTTTAATTTTTACTCTTTTATCTATATGTTTTTTAAATAACTCAATATCCTTTACGGTTGCACCTGCGATAGAAAAACCAGTTGATGTCTTTATATAATCAGCTTTAGTATCACTAATTATTTTACACATAATTATTTTTTCTTCTTCGGTGAGAAGACAAGTTTCTATTATAACTTTCAATATGTTTTTTGATGCTATATCTTTAATTTTCTTAATTTCATCCTCGACTTTTTTATACTTTTTATCCTTTAAATCACCAATGTTAATGACTATATCTATTTCGCTAGCACCTTCTATCAACGCTTGCTCTGTCTCTTTTTCTTTAACAGATGTATTGTTATACCCATTGGGAAAACCTATTACTGTACAAATATTTAAATCTTTAGAATTGTTACTTGCAAAACGAACAAAAGATGGGGGAATACATATGCTTGCAACACTGTATTCCATACCATCTTGTATAAGCTTTAATATCTCTTTTTCAGTACTATTTGGCTTTAAAAGAGTGTGATCTGTTTTTGATAAAATATACTTAACATCCATGTTTTAATTTCTCATGTTTGATTATATTTATTAATGCTTAGGTATTATTACTAAAAGTTATAGTGTAGTTTTATGGATATATCTTTTTTAAGTAATTTAGGCTATATTCCATGCTTTTATATGGATTAGGAGAAAGGTCTAATTCAACAACTGCGTTCTCTACTCCTGCTTCCTCTGCCACTTTTAGTATATCTACAAAGTCAATATCGCCTTTACCAACAGCTCTAAATAACGGGATTCCTAGCGTCTTTTTATAATCTTTTAGGTGTAATGTGTTTATTCTTCCAGTTAGCTTTTTAATATACTCTTGTGGAACATATCCTCCAACTTTAATCCAGTATGTATCTGGTATGAACTGAACTGCTTTATCGGTATTATCTATCATCATATCGTAGATTATTTTATCATCATATTTATTAAACTCAAAATGATGATTATGATACGCAATCGTCATATCATAGGGAGCAAGTTTTTTAGACGTTTCATTAAGCAGGTCAATAAACGACATTAAACCCTCTTTCGAGCCCCTATATTCACTCGACATCATTCCAATACCGATATTTTTACACCCAAAATCAAGGTGCTCCTCTGCCAAACGCTCAAGATCGTTTTTGATTCTATCAATTGGCGAGTGGGTTATACAAATAGGCAATTCATATTGTTTTGAAATCTCTCCTAGTTTTTTACTGTCTATTGCACACATCCCAGAAACTTGTACGACCTCTGCGCCCATCTCTTTAACTTTTGCAAATACTTTGGGAACATTACTTTCTTCTTGTAAGTATCTTCTAAGCGAAAATAACTGTGTACCGATTTTAATTTTTCTCATTTTTACACCTGCTTTTGCTGTTTTTAGATTTTGATTTATGCTTTTTTCTCTAAATCTATTCTCTTTTGTAATTCACTTAAGAATAATTCTTCATCTAGGGGGAGCGTTATTTCTTTATCTAGCCAACTAGATAGATACACTGCATTTGATAAAGTTAGTCCATTTATACCATCCATACCTGGTGCTATTAACTCTTTACCAAAAAGCACAGCTTCTGTAAAATTACGAATGATTTTTATATGCTGTCCTATTATACCTAAATTAAATGCATTTCCAATCAAACCAATCTTTTTAACAACTTTTTTGTTTGGAATTCTTGGCATAAACACCTTATTTGTTTTATTAAACTCGCTTTCTTTAGTGTTTAGTTTGGTATATGTTAATTTTTCGGTTAATAGGCCTGTCCACTCAACTACTATTTGTCCACCATCACCATCAATTTGTAATCTATTGGTTCCAGGGAAATCGTGTGTACTTGTTACAAACACGCCTACTGCACCATTTTCATATTCCGTCATAAATGTGACATCGTTTTCTACATTGATGTTACGACCAACACCGACCCTGGCTTTCCCATATACTTTAGTAGGCATACCTCCTAGCCACTGGAACAAGTCTAATTGATGTGGACATTGATTGATTAGCACTCCTCCACCTTCTCCTTCCCAAGTACCTCTCCAGCCACCTTGGTCATAGTATGCTTGAGGTCTATACCAATTGGTAATAACCCAGTTAATTCTTTTTATTTCTCCAAGCTCACCACTTTCGATAATTTCCTTGGCTTTTTTATACATGGGATCTGTCCTTTGGTTATACATAATACCAAATGTGAGCTCAGGGTGCTTTTTAGCTTCTTCATACAGCTCTTTTACAGCTTTAGTATACACGCCAATAGGCTTTTCAACTAAAATATGCTTCCCTGCCTGTAACGCCTTTATACCAAGCTTAGGATGGTCGTAGTGAGGTGTTGCTATTATAACAGCATCCACTTCTTTACAATTAATTAGATCTTCTGCATTATCAAAAATACTAACATTTTTAAGATTGCTCTCAGCCCAATCTCTTCTTGTTGCATTTGTATCAGCAACTGCTGTTAATGTTGCATTTTTATCTTGTCCAAGAAGCAGCCTTTTTGCATGCTGACTCCCCATTTTACCAATTCCTATAACTCCATATCTTACTTTACTCATTATTTTCCTCCTATACTGTCTAAATGATTTATGTCACTCTAAACATATTATTCAAACTCAAAACCTACTTTTTGTAATAGGCTAGTTAAATTCTCGTATTGCCAAATAAAAACATCTTTTCTCGTCACTCTCTTATACCGTCTAATTCCTCTATCTTTATCAATTTGCTTAAATACTGCTCGACTGTTTTTAATCGCTTTATATAAAAATGGAAGCACTGTAAATAGTCTTCTGGTTAAAGCATACTTTGCAGTATGTGGTTCCATAGTGAAAAATCCTTGATAATTTCTTGCTTTCAAGTCGGCTAGAATGTCTTCGATTCTTCCTTGCCCAGTACCAAGAGGAACTTCTACACCATCTGTGCAATCCTTCATATGATAATACACCGTCCAGTCTCTTGTTTGCTCGTATGCATCAAATGGGTTTACACCACATTGAATATAGTTTGAAGCATCATAACAAAGTTTAAAGTTAGGGCTATCCATAGAATGGTATATTTCTAGAGCACGGCTAGGAGTATCTCCATAAATGCCTTTTTCATTTTCATGAAGTAAGATGATATCCGTTCCTTCTACAAGCTTTAAAAAGCCCTTCATCTTTTGCATTACCTTTGCCGAATAATTAGCATATTCTCCATTTTTATCTACATAAAATGAAAATACTCTGATATATTTGCAATCCATACTTTTTGCAATTTTTACTAGTTCCTCTAGCTTTTTAAGTTGTGCTTTATAGCCTTCTTCATCATCAAGATTAACTTTTCCTATAGGCGACCCTATGCTTGAAAACTTTATCCCTGCCTCGACTAACTTGGGTTTAACTTGTTCATTAAATGCCTCAAGTGTATAGTCTGCAATATTAGTGCCGTTAATAGTTCTTGGACACATATACTTCATGTTCAACTCTTTTATTAGTTCAATTTGCTTGTCTAGATTTGATCTATACTCATCAGTAAAACCGCTTATTTTAACCATCTCTAATCCTCCTATATTTATCTGACTTTCTCTATTAGGTATCCATAATTATCGTATTTAGATACCTTATTTTGCTTTATTTTTCAAGTATTTGGTCTGCTATTTCATGAATCTTAGACTCTATTTCCTTGTTTGCATGTTTATCATCATGCTTTTTAGTATCTTTTTTAAGTATTGCTTTTTCTTCCTCAATTTTTGCATTCAAGCGCTCGTCGTACTTTACTGGGTCAACAGGAACTGGCACCTTCTCTCCCTTCCAGGAAGATGCGTATATAGCATTTACAAGTTGCACTGCACCTAGCCCATCTTTTAGTGGCGATAAAAGTTTTTCCTTCCCTCTTATTGCATTAATGAAGTTTTTAATTAGGCATGCTTGCTCTCCAAAATACCAAATAAGTCTTAATATGAACCGCGGCATATAGTTATATCTTTTGGTCTTTCTGGTGACAAACCCGTATCCTTGTTTGGTCTCCGCATTAACTTCAGGTTCACTCTTTTTAAAGGTATATACCGTCATCTTAGTGTCTGATATTACAATCCTTCCTTTTTCACCTGCAATTTCAAATCTGTTTGTACCTCTTAACTCATGAGTATTTGCAGTCAGTTGAAGGTATACATTATCTGGATATGTAAATATACAGGCTATATCATTTTCTGTGGTTATATCTCTTCCTTTTGTACACAGTTTTGACTCTACAGCTTTGGGCATACCTAAAATCCACTGTAGTAAGTCTAGTTGATGTACACACTGATTAATGAGTGCTCCACCGCCTTCTCCAGAGAAACTAGCACGCCAGCCACCTTGGTTATAATATGCTTGAGATCTATACCAATTAGTTATTATGTAATTGGCTCTTATTATTTTCCCAATTGCCCCGCTAGACACTAATTCTTTTGCCTTCTGATGAATTGGGTTAGTTCTTTGATTCCACATAACAGCAGTGACTAAATTGGGCTTTTCATTTGCTTTTTTAATAACAAAGTCAGCTTCATATGCAGTAACTGTCATAGGCTTTTCAACTAAAACATGCTTGTCTTTTTCAATGCAATACTGCGTTATCTTTCCGTGCTCATAGTGTGGAGTTGCTATTATCACTGCATCGATGTCTTCTTTTTCGAGCATATCTTTATACGAAATGTATGTAGGAATTTTTTTATACTTCTTTTTGTGTCCTTCTAGAACATGTTTATCTATATCGCATACCGCGACCAAGCGAGCATTAGGTATTCTATTTGTTCTAAGGTTTCGGGCATGAATTTTTCCCATCCTCCCTATACCAATTACTGCTACTTTAACATACATTTCTTCTCACCTTCTTTTGTGTATTGTCGGTTAGTTGTTATTTACTATACACTTAAATATGCTAGCCAACATCTATTTGAACTACTGCTACAGGTATATAAACTTGTTATCACATATCTGTGACTATTTCTTACACGCCCGAATATGCGTTGAATCCGCCGTCTATTGGAATTACTACTCCAGTTATAAAACCGCTTGCTTCATTATCACATAACCAAGACAGAGTTCCTAGTATTTCTTTAGGTTCTCCAAATCTTCCCATAGGCGTTTTGTTTATTATTTTTTTAGACCTTTCAGTTAGACTTCCATCTGGGTTAAATAGTAATGTTTTGTTTTGATTAGTTGCAAAAAACCCAGGAGCAATTGCATTGACTCTTATGCCTGTTTTTGCAAAGTATACAGCTAGCCACTCTGTAAAGTTTGATACAGCAGATTTAGCAGCTGAATATGCTGGAATTTTTGTAAGAGGTGAAAACGCATTCATGGACGATATATTAATTATATTTGCACCTTTTTTATTAACCATTTCTTCCGCAAATATCTGGGTAGTTAAAAATGTGCCTTTAAAATTTAAATCAAACACAAAATCAACTCCTTCAGTTTCTAGCGAGAAGAAGTTCTTCCCTGTCCCTTCACCATGAAACTCTACATCTGTTGTTGCTCTAGGATTATTTCCACCAGCACCATTAATTAGAATATCTGGAACACCGTAAGCTTTAACTATCTGATTTTTAACATCTATAAGGCTTTGTTTATCAAGCACGTTTGCCTTATATCCCTTTGCACTAAAACCTTGATCTTTAAGTCTTTTTTCTAAATCTATAACCTTAGCTTCGTTTATATCAAGGAGCATAACCTTATCTCCTTTTTTTGCAAAGTGTTCTGCAATCGCTTCACAAAGCACTCCCGCGGCTCCAGTAATTACTACAGTTCTACTCATCTTTATCCTCCTTATTAGTCCTAATAAAATAATATTTTAGGATCCATTTTTATATGTTTAGGTTGCCTTATTATACATATAACAGCAAACTGCATAATATGCTGTCTATTTTTTACTACCTTTTTCTATGGCTTCAAATAGTCCGCCGATATATGTAGCTCCAAGTGCTCTATCAAAAAGCCCGTAGCCATATCTGCCTTTTTCACCCCATATCATTCTGCCGTGATCGGGCCGTATATACCCATCAAATCCAGTATCATGCAAGGCTTTTGCAATTTCATATATATCTAAACTCCCATACTCAGATGGGTGGGCTGTTTCTTCAAAGTCTTTTTCATTAGAATTTTTGACATTTCTGATATGTACAAAAGGTGTTCTTCCTTTTGCAAGATGTATTATATCTACAAGGTTATTATCTTGAGCAACGCCTAAGGAACCCGTACATAATGTAATGCCATTTGCAGGACTATCTACAAGAGATAAAAATCTCTTTATTCCTTCGTAGTCTGTTATTATCCTTGGTAGTCCAAAGATAGGCCATGGCGGATCATCTGGATGGATTGCCATCTTGATTCCAGCCTTTTCTGCTACTGGAATAATTTCTTCTAAAAACTTTTTAAGGTTTTCCCAAAGCTCTTCAGTCCCAACTTTTTCATATTTTTTGAGCAGTTCTCTTAAACCTTCTTTAGTATAACTACTGTCCCATCCTGGAAGTGAAAGTTCGGATTTTAAAGGATCCATTTTCATTATTCTTGCATGGTCATATGATAGTGCATTGGCGCCATCTTTTTGCACCGTTTCTAAATCGCTTCTCAACCAATCAAATACCGGCATGAAATTATAACAGATACACTTTACTCCGACTTCACCTAACCTTCTTATATTTTCTTTATAGTTTTCTATATATTTTTTCGCGCTAGGAAGCCCTAATTTTATATCCTCATGAACTGGAACGCTTTCGATAACCTCACATTCTAAGCCTTTTGCATGGCAACTATCTACCAGATCATTAATACTCTCTCTAGACCAAACTGTTCCGGGGGGCGTATCGTATACTGCTGTCACCACACCTCTAATAAGTGGAATCTGACGGATTTTATCAAGCGTTATTGGATCGTTTTTTCCATACCATCTAAATGTTAATTTCATAGCGTCCTCCTTTTTTATTTTAATCCTATTAAGTTTTTAATGTTGTAATACGATATATCTTTTGCGATTTTTATAATGTCATAGTAATCAAAATTAACTTCTCCATCATAGTAAAAAGATGATAAATATTCGGCCAGTATTTCTCTAAAATATGTATGCCTACTAAAACTTAAAAAACTTCTGCTATCCGTTAACATACCTGGAATTACTCCAATATGTGACAGTTCAGAAACTGCTTGCAAGTACTCTTTTATACCTCTTTCATGATCGTTAAACCACCATGCTATGCCAGGCATGCATCCTGGGAAAGAACCGCAAAGTGTAATTAGCGGATAATACATAGCTGGATTTAAAGTATATATGATTGCTTTTGGCCTTTTTTCTCCCATTTGGTCTAAAATGTCAGCTAATGCCCTTATCGGAATTACATCTCCTACACTATCAAAACCAGCATCTCTACCTATAGTTTCTAAAGCTCTAGTGTTAGGATTTCTAAGAGCTCCAATATGAATTTGCATAATTATATTGTTATCATAATATGCTCTTCCTAAAAAGACATATAAATACCCTTGTAACCCTTCTCTTGCATTTGAATCTATCGCTTCACCTGCAAGTAATTTTTTTATGGTTAAATCTGCTTCTTCTCTAGCTGCGATTCTTCTCGGAAAATGTTCGATACCTATGTCTGAAAAACTACACTTATGACTTTTAAAAAACCTTATCCTTTCATTTAACGCTTTTTCCAAGCTAGAAATTCCACCTATCTGCACACCTGAAACATTCTCTAATTTTTCTAAATAACTACTGTCTTTAAACTCCATCAGCATATCTGTTCTAAAAGTTGGTGTTACCAATATATCTGGATCGTCAATTTTTGCGTGATACTCTAAACTGTCACATACATCATCCGTGGTTGCAACATACTCTACGTTTGTTAATTTCAGACATTTCCTTGGAGACAACCTGTTCTCTTTTATATATTTATTTGCCCTAGCCCAAACCCTAGTAGCTGTTTTTTTACTCAAAGGCGTTTTTATCTTGAAAAACGTATATAGTTCTAACTCTAACCATTTTTTTATGGGGTTTCCGTAGGCAGTAGAAACAACTTCTGCAAATTTTTCAAACTTTTCTTTGTATGTAGTTTCAGAGCCAGTTATATATTTTTCATCCACCCCGTATGCTCTCATAAGCCTCCATTTATAGTGATCGGTTTTTAGTAGCATTTCGCCAATGTTTTCAAAAGGCTTATCCAAATAAATTTCTTTTGGATCTAAATGATTATGGTAATCAATGATACCAAGATCTTTGATTTCATCAAAAATTAACTCATCTACATTGAAGTCATTTAGGTATGCTTCTATATTACTCATACAAACCTCCTGTGTATTTATTCTCGGTTTAATACGCTATCTTTGTACCCTACCTGAGCCACTGCCTTTCATTAAGGATTCAACATCTTTAACTGAGGCTAAGTTATAGTCGCCTTCTATAGTTTGCTTTATTGCTGATGCCGCAACAGCAAAATCCAATGTTTCTTGAGGAGACTTATTCATTAAGTTGCCATAGATTAACCCTGCTCCAAAACTATCGCCACCACCTATTCTGTCTACTAATTCAACCTTATATTGTTTAGATTCGTAGCAAACTCCATTATCGTAATATATTCCTGCCCAGCCATTTGTGGAGGCAGAATAACTTTCTCTTAATGAAAATGCAATCTTTTTAATACCAAACTCTTTACTAACTTCTTCAGCTATTTTCTTGTATCCAGAAACAGAAAGTTTACCATCTTCTATACAACTATTATCTGCAGTTATGCCAAACACATCTTTACAATCTTCTTCGTTGGATATAAGTAAATCTACATACTGCATAAGGCGAGTCATAACAACTTTTGCTTTTTCTTGTGACCACAGTTTCTTTCTATAATTTAAATCACAAGACACTGTTATGCCTTTTTGTTTTGCTGCCTTTAGAAGCTTTAATGTTAGCTCTTCAGTTTTCTCTGAAAGTGCTGGTGTTATCCCTGTAAAATGTAACCATGTTGTATTTGATAATGCTTTATCTAAATCTATTTCCGAAAAATCCATTTCCGAAAACGCAGCATATTTTCTGTCATATGTAACAGTACTCGGTCTTTGTGCCGCACCTTTTTCAGAGTAGTATATACCAAGTCTCTCTCCACCACGCACAACTAGGGAGGTATTTACTCCTAATTCTTTTAAACTGTTTACAGCACTATCTCCAAGAGGGTTGTTTGGTACTTTAGATAAAAACCAGGCATCTAGTCCAAAGTTTGACAGTGATACCGAAACATTTGCCTCAGCCCCTCCATAAAAGATATCAAACTCTTTCGCTTGTACTATCTTTTTATACCCTTTAGGCTGCAAGCGCAGCATTATTTCTCCTACGCATAATACTTTCATACCGGTCCTCCATCTTAGTTGAAATCACTATTTATGTCTCCCTTACATTACATGTGTTGGGGAGTAAGATTTGATATTAGTCTTGTTTATTATGTATTTTATCTACCCATAGTCTTGCATCTATGGTTACGCCATCATAATCTTCATTTTTAGCCTTATATGTTAAATTAGATCCAGCCCCTACTGCCATTGCACCAGCTTGAAACCATTCATCTAAATTATCCACGCTGACTCCTCCAGTTACCATGAAGTTAGCATTGGGGAAAGGTCCTTTTAGTGCTTTTAAACCTTGGGGTCTTGCGATGTCTCCAGGGAATAGTTTTAAAACCATACATTCTTTTCTTAATGCACTGGCTATTTCAGAAGGTGTAAACACTCCAGGAACATACATCACCCTGTTTCTTTTACAAAAACTATTTAAGTCTACGTTATAGTCTGGACTAACAATAAATTCTGCGCCATGCTCAATTGCATCAGAAGCCATAGTATCATCTAAAACCGTACCTGCACCTATTATGATATCGCTATCCTTATACTTTTTAGTTAAAACCGATATGACTTCAGTTGCATTAGGAGTGGTATAGGTAATTTCTATTAACTTAATCCCGCCTGCTATACAAGCCTCTGCAGTTTTAAGAGCCGCTTCTCCACTACTTCCACGAACCACAACTACTAATTTTTCGGCTTTAAGTATCTCCAAAAATTCTTTTCTATACATATTTACCTCTCAAAATATCATCTGCTAATTTACTAACATTAACGTCTTTTTATGCGCATATCCTTGAAACTGCGTTTTAAAACTCCAAACCAAACAATGGAAAAGATAGAAGCTGCCAAAACCACAACACATGCTATAACGATACCTGCAATTGCACCCGCTGATAAGTCTGTTTTTTGCTCTGGTGCTAAAATGACATTTGCATCCTCGCCACCGACTATTACCTCTACGCTGTTATTTGAATAACTAGCTTCTATTTTCATAGGTCCTTTGACAGTTATTTCTTTACCTGCCTCATAAGTTTGTCCGTTAATTACCCAGCCTTTAAAGGTAAATCCTTCTTTTTCCGGACCTGCTGGTAAGGTGAATTTATTGTCTATATTGTATGTTCTAGTTTCTATTGTTGAAGTGCCAACGGTAAAAGTTATATTGTAATCGATTTTTTCATAATATAACTTAAGTACTAACTCACCATCTGCAGTAATTGTACCAGTTTTAATGGTTCCTTCATGCTCTATTACCTTATACCCTGGTACTGTCGAAACTGCCTTTATTTCTAGGTCAGTCTCACCTTGTAGTTTTTCTTCCTTTATGATTGTTCCATCAGCAGTACAGTGCATGACTGTATATGGAGTATCTTTTCTCGCCTCAAAAACTGCAGTCATTGTAATTGTATCCAGTTTGTTTCCATTTTCATCTTGAGGTTGAATTATTGTATAACTACTTCCCGGAGCAAAAATTTTATCTTTATCATCTACTCTCGTTAAACCATCTTTCCAGCCTACAAGTTGATAGCCTGGCTTGGATAATGAAGATCCACTATCTAGCGTTACAGATACATCAAATTTATGGGTACTTCCATCTGGAAGGCTACCTTCTATATCATCCCCTTTTGCATATGCTAATGTGTATGTATCTCTTTTATAATACAACTCTAAAGCGAGTGGATTCTTGGAATCCGCGGAAACAACACCCTTGTATTTATTTACCTCTGCAGTTTTAACAGGATCAAATGTAAAGCCTTTTATAGTAATTATTTTACCATCTGCTGTTCCTTCTGTTATATTTATCTCTACAGTGGAATCCGTTTCACCCTTAAATGATTCTACTAGTCCTATTCCAGGAGGAATATATCCATTTTCCTCATTTATAGCTTGTCTATAATGTTTTACCTTATACTCTGTATCGTTTCTAGGAGTCCAATTGGAAGTAAATGTTATTATGGCTTTCGGATCAACACTAAATGTTTTTCCTTCTTCAGGAGCATTAACTTCATTAGAATATTTAGTTTCAGTATCTCCTTCTAAAGTAAAGTGACTAAAATTATATCCTGCCTTTGCAAAGTTACTCGGTCTTTTCAAAACAGTACCTGTATATTTATTGGTTTCTTCATTATAAGTTATGTTATCGGTCAGTGTAGCCTGCTGAGTTCCTTCTCCTTTAAAAATAATTGTTGGCTTTGTCTCTACTATTACTTTTACAGCTCCTTTTTTAGCGTCTTCACCTTCAGTTAAATCAAAGTTGGCTTCTGTATCTCCAGTTGGAACCTCGAATGCAAGCTTAACATTTTCTATAGTTTTTGCTTCTGTAAATTTTCCAGTTAATCTCTCTTCATCTACTGCAACCTTCCACCCCATTGGAAATTCTACATCGCTTCCATTCATGCCTACTACCGCCTTAAACTCTTTAGGCGTATTGTCCGCATTTTTTATTAAATCCCTTGGTGCAAGAGGTTTAATTTCATATTCAACCGTAGTTATTTCCGCACCTTCTTTTTGAACACATGCGTCACCAATTATCGTTACTTCTCTTCTATATACTCCAGCAAACACAAAATTATTAACTTCGGTATTTAGCTCAATCTCAGCTTCTCCAGGAGCACGAAAGGACCATTTTGTATCTTCTGTAAATTTAAAATCTACCCCTTCTTTCAACGATATACTTTCACTTTCAGTTTTGTTGAAATTCGCATTAAAACCTTTGCCCAGCGCCTGACTTTCGCCACTATATGGCGGCTTGTCGACAAGACCTGATTTATGATATATAGTTCCAAACACTTCAGTTTTTTCTGTTGTTTCAGCAAATGCATTTTCCCTTGCACTTGAAAACACAACCATTGCCAGCATCATACTGACTAACATTAAAATTACTATGGGTAATAAATATTTTTTTTCTAGATTCTTACTTATCATTTTTACCATGCTTCCTTTTTACATTTGTTTTATATCTCAAAGTCAACTTTGATTAATTTTTATATCATTAAGTATTCTGCCACTAGACAAAATGCTGGACCTATTATTGTAATAACGTGAAATATTGTGTGTATAAATGGTTTTTTGATTTTATACATTATTGAGCCCGCTATACAAAGAATTGCCCCTGCTAGATACCACATTTTAGCTTCAAACGGAATTTTAGCACTATTTATAATATATGCCACCAAAAACAGCACACCAACTACAAAGTTATTAACAAACGATACGGTATTAAACACCTTAAAATTCACAAAACAACCAACATAATTAGCAACAGCGATTGCTAAAGAAAGGCTAAGAGCTATGTAATTATACACGCTAGGTTCAGTAGCAAGTGTAGTCCCCACTCCACATGCAATTACCACCAAAACAACGCTTGCGTGATCGGATTTTCTAACATACCTTTTTAGCTTTAGGTTATTTCTAATAGAGTGATACAAAGCAGAGTTTGTGTAAAGGACCAAACAACCTACAAATATTATTATTCCTAGCGCAATGATATTAGGGGTAGGTGATTTTTTAATCATCATAATCATAGCGACTAATCCTAGTAGCACTCCTATCCCATGAGTTATAGCATTTAATAACTCTTCTATGGGCGTGTAATAAACGAGACCAAGTTCTTTATACTCAGCTTTTAATTCTTGTATTTTCTCTGCATCCGGATACCATTCTTTTCTTTCTTTAACTTTTTCCAACTTTATTCCCAACTTTATTTCAATAAGATTTTGCCTTGTACGCGCATTAATTTAAATACGGATTTTTAATTACGCACACGACTTTATTATATAATAATAGTATCCAAGTGTAAACAACACACTTAACCTAAAACTCTTAAATCACACCTCTTTACATATAATTTACATAAAAACACCAGCAACAACACATAGTCATTAC
>LSQX01383000.1_pt3 | contig 16847 bp, 15 predicted proteins | sample 654561 | NCBI WGS metagenome assembly LSQX01 (sample SAMN04489861, study PRJNA283612) | anaerobic digester metagenome | isolation source: 4 biogas reactors fed with cattle manure at either 37C or 55C with and... | place: Denmark: Kongens Lyngby | collected 2014
AAAGCCTCCGTATCATCCTGATTCATCTTCAGTCCCAGCGAATGTTGAATGACAGATCGGGTAATGTTGAACCCGCTGATCCGCGGAATGATCTGCGATTCAAATGCGCCGCCAATCCGGCTGGCAACTTCATTGACGATAATACCGGATGATCCAATCAGAAACTGACAATAAATAGGTCCGTCCTTAATTTTAAAGCCGTTTACAATTTGCCGGGTGATGTCGATCAACGCTTGTCCGTACTGTTTCATATGGCGTGACGGGTATTCATGAGACAGGCAGATGCCAATCTGTTCAATGCTGTTAAAAGTCAGACGATCCGTTATGGTGAGAACCGTCAGATGTCCCTCATTAACCCACCCGCTGACTGTCACTTCGTCAGATGAATAATACTGTTCGACCAGGATTTCATCGGTTCGGCTGAACGCAAGAACTGAATCCATTACTGCTTCAATCGATTCTATCTGTGGCAGAACATAGATGCCGCGCTGACCTTGTGAATCAACCGGTTTGACAACAACAGGCGTGCCCAATGATCTTAGCTTGTTAAGCTGGTCTTCACTAAATCTGTTCTCTTTTGTTTTTTTGACAACAACATAAGGTGCGGTCGGAATTCTGCAATCGACCAGCAGGGCTTTCATAATCCGCTTGTCCGTCACGGATTGCGCTTGTAAAACAGTCAGCAGTGAAGGCAATCCAAGTTGTGATGCGACAATTGCCGCTGTCAGAACCGGCTGATCTGTCCCCATCGTCATAATACCGTCAGGTGCAAGATTCCCAGCCACCCGCAAAACAGCTTCAGCATCGAACGTACTGGCCGTTATCCGACCATTTGATGCATGATGTCCAATTGAATCCTCCTGGTCATCACAGGTGATGACTTCATGCCCCATTGCTCTTGCCATCTGAATACCAGGCAACTGTGCGAGTGAAGCACCCAGCATGATCAGCCGCATTCAATCACCTCGCCGATTACATATTGAGAACCATGCCTGCGAAATAAGCGACTGAGCGGACCTGATCCATATTCAATAAACAGATCTGTGAGGACGCGCAAAAGATGACACATCGAATAACCAGAGACTGCTGTGTTCTGTCGAGATTCTCTTACTGTCACAGATCCGATCCTGAGCGAATATTGTAAGATCGTCGCTGAAATATAAACGCGACGACGTGTCTCTTCAGTGACACGATCTGCAGTTGTCCGATTCATAGCACGAAACGCGGTTAAACGGATACCGGCCGGTTTCTGACATAATCGGCCAATCAAGTGTTCCTTGACTGTTGTGCCAAGTCGTCTCAGTATACTCTGAGATCGTTGTTCAGAAACACCATAGACAATGTCATATCCACTGATTAATGCTGATAACAATCGTTGAATTTCTTCCGGCTGATCTTTCCCGTCATCATCCATGGTGACAATAATATCCCCCCGGGCTTGCCGGATTCCCGCCAGGGTAGCATTTTGCTGCCCAGTTCGATTTTTCAAGACTAAACCACAGATCCTGCAGTCTGATGAAACGAGCGACCGAATGCAGTCCCGCGTACCGTCAGGACTTGCATCATCGACAAGTATGATTTCAAAAACACCATTTCCCGGAAGCTCAGCCTTTTCAAGGCAGCAAACGATACGCTGAATATGGCATCTTAAGACAGCAGCACGGAGGTAAGTCGGAATGACAACTGACAAGTCTGGTTTTTCCGTGTATATAGTTGATTGAACCCTGTCTGTCATGGCTTATGCTCCTGTGCACCGTTGGACTGACATAAAAATTGATCAACAGTATCTATGACATAAGACTGCTCAGAATCTGTCATGTCTGAAAAGACGGGCAGACGGACCAGCCTTTGGCCAATGTTCAACTCTGTTGAAAACTGGTTTTCTTGACGAATAAATTGTTGGCCAAACAAACTTTCATGGAGTGGAACGAAATGGTTTCTCGCATCAATATGTCTGACAGACAGAAAGCTTATGAGATTTTCTGCATCTTCTGCTTGCTGCAGCAACAGATAAAATAGGTGTCCATTTCCTGAGCAGCCAGGTCGTGGGGATGAACAGCCCAGCAATCGAGACGTCATGGGATTGCCCGGCAAGTCAGAAAAGTGTCTAAAATACCGGTCGAACAACTGGCAATGACGGTTGAGAATTTCTTCACTGGTTTCGAGTTGAGCCAGCAGCAAAGCCATTGACAGCTCGCCAGGGGAACAACTACTTCCCGCTGAAACCCATTCATAATAATTCACAGTTCCGTTTTCGAAAGCGTTGCGATTGGTGCCCTTCTGATGATAGGTCCGCGCTGTCTGAACGAATCGATCGTCATTGACCAGCAGCGCACCGCCCTCGCCCGCCACAACATCTTTCGTACCATGAAAACTAAAACAACCAAAATGACCTATGGTACCCGTCATTTGTTGTTTGTACTGCGACAAAAAGCTTTGCGCGCAGTCTTCAATAACCACCAGATCATGACGTCTGGCGATTGCCATTATCGAATCCATATCACAGCTGATGCCGCCGTAGTGAACAACGATGACCGCACGTGTTCGAGATGTTATATGACGTTCCAGCGATAGAGGGTCCAGCGTCAGATGTACCGGCTCCACTTCCGTAAAAACAACGGTTCCTTTGGCCAATAAAACAGCATTGGCAGCTGACGGATGTGAAAATGACGGTATGATCACTTCTTCACCGGGACACAGCCCAGCCAGTTGTATGGATGCCTCGAGTGCCTGGGTGCAGGAACTCATCATCAGAATGTTGTCAGTTGATAAGCGTTCGCTCAGCCAGGCGCGACAGCGTGCGGTCATGATTCCGTCTCCCTCTGTTCTACCTGACAAAATCACCTGTTGAATGTATGGATCAGCCTTCACGAGCTGAAAAGGTTTTTGAAATGGTATACGCATGTTTTTCGTATCATCCTACTGCCTGCTGATTTCAGGCTGATAGATTTTCGAATGCAGTCTGATCTATTTGTCTGTTTCACATAAGCGTCTTTGTCATTTTACACCAGCCATCGGTCATGTCAATTGATAACACCTTTAGCAACGTCTCTATACATGAGGACTCATTTTCATGTGTTCGAACAATCAATTATCCCGTAACCACAAAACAAAGCATGCAAAGATTCATCCAATGACGCTTTTGAACATAATTTCAAAATATTTATTGACGTATGCCACAATCATTCGTTATCATATGAAATTGAGTCATTGTTCGATCAACAAATAAAAGGAGACATCGTTATGAAAAAACATGTATTGATTTCATTGATGCTTGTTGTTGCTTTGCTGGCATCCGCCTGTGCTCAGACAGATACAGTTGTAACATCAGCCGTAAAATCGGTCGTCAGCAACATGCCTGATCACATCTATAAGATTGGTGAACAGGATTTTGTCGACAAAGTTAATGCAGGAGAAGATATGGTCATCCTCGATATCCGCCAGCCCGATGTATATGCAGAAGGTCATATCAAAGGTGCTGTCAATCTTCCCTGGGGAACAGCGATCAGCGATAACCTCGAAAAAATACCACAGGACAAGGAAGTATTTATCTACTGCTACACCGGTCAGACAGCTGGTCAGGCTGTTTTGACACTCAACGTTGCCGGCATCAAGGCACGCAGCGTAAACCTTGGTTGGAATCTTGGTATTTCTAAAGTAGAGGGCGTCGAAGATGTCACGGAAACTCAGGAAAACACCCTGCCTGATGCCTCAAATACCATCGATGAAAAAATTGCTGCTGCAATCGACGACTATTATACAAAAATGGAAGCCATTACAGATCAGTATAAAAATTACAAAATATCTGAAGCTGACTTAAAAGCGGCCATCGACAGTAAATCAGATATCGTTATTCTGTCAGTACGGAAGGCAGAGGACTACGCTGCCGGTCACATCCCAGGTGCTATCAACATTCCTTTTGGCAAAACCATGCTGGATGACTTGAGTGCCTTACCGAAAAACAAAAAAATCGTTGTGTATTGCTACACCGGTCAAACAGCCGGTCAGGCCGTTGCTGCACTTCGCCTGCTGGGCTATGACGCCGTCTCGCTCAATGGCGGAACAGGCATGCCCTCCAACGCACCTGCCGGATGGGTCAATTCCGGTTACGAACTTGTCACCGGTGATGAAGAGCCATCAGGCGGTGACAGCACAAGTGCTGCACCAAACAGTGGTAATGCCTCTTAAATACCGTTCAAGTTAATCGCAAAAGCGTGCATTCAGGAAACTGAGTGCACGCTTTTTATTTTGAGAGTGAATAGAAAACAATCATTGGCTGATCTGATCGAGCCACTCACCATGTCTTAAGTACCAGTCAATGGTATCCTCAAGCCCCTTTTTAAACGGAATCTCCGGCTGCCAACCCAGTTCACGCTTTATTTTTGTGCTGTCCAGTGCATATCGTTTATCATGACCAGGTCGGTCATTAACCATCGTCATCAATTCTCTCGATTGTCCCATATAGTCCAGAATCATCTGGACAACGACACGATTCCTTTGTTCATTATCTCCACCGATATTGTATACGTCTCCCGGAGATCCATGTCTCAGAACAAGGTGGATCGCATGGCAATGATCGGTCACATGCAGCCAGTCTCGCTGCTGGTTCCCGCTCCCGTATATTGGAACTGCATCTCCCCTCCTCGCCCGGTTGATTGTCATCGGAATCAGTTTTTCAGGTAACTGCCCAGGCCCGTAGTTATTGCAGGATCGCGTGGTGATAACCGGTAAGCCAAACGTTCGAAAATAGGAGCGAACCATCAGATCGGCAGAGGCTTTTGAGGCAGAATATGGATTGTTTGGCTGCATTGGTGACATTTCATCAAAAAGACCCTCTGATTCCAAAGATCCATAGACTTCATCTGTCGAAATGTAAATGAACCTCGGATGTGTTTCGTTTGATAAAGCAGTCCAGAACTGTCTAGCTGCTTCCAGCATTACTTGAGTTCCGATGACATTTGTCCGAAAGAAAAGTTCCGGATTATCTATACTGTTGTCAACGTGGGTTTCCGCGGCAAAGTGGACGACATCTGATATTGAATAATCAATAAATATTTTGTTAATGGCAATCTTATTTGTGACGTCGGCTTTGATAAAGATCTGTCGGTTCTTGGCATCTTCAAGATGCAAGGGCTGCCATTGGCCTGCATACGTCAAACTGTCAACATTAATGACAGAGCAGTCCGGTTCATGGTTGAGCAAATAGCGGATAAAATGACTGCCGATAAATCCGGCCCCCCCGGTTACAAGAACGTTTCTCATAGGAATGCCTATCCATTTCTGCAACTGATTGACGGTTGCCCTACGGTTAGAAATCTGCTGCCGAAAATCAACTTGTTCATTGGTAATGAAAAACCCCGGGTGCATAATGCACCTGGGGCCATCAACTGGTGATCCACCGGAGGCTCGAACTCCGGACCCCCTGATTAAAAGTCAGGTGCTCTACCNNCAAAGTCCCGTGCCTTACCGCTTGGCTACACCCCAATGACTTTGTTCAGGCAAACTTGCCAATATCCCAAGTCGTTTTGGGGTGGGATATGGGAATCGAACCCACGACCTCCAGAGCCACAATCTGGCACTCTAACCAACTGAGCTAATCCCACCATCTTGGTGCCGATTTTTGACACGATCTGAATTATACGGATTGGTACAGATCTTGTCAAGCTTGATAACACAAAGAAATGCTTTCTCTGACTCAATTTACCAAAATGTGTTTATGTCAAACTGTTATGCGATCAATTTGCGACACATTAAGCATTTCAGGAGAGCAAATAAAAGATTCAGGATTCACACGACAGACCGTTCACTGCTATACTAAAAAAGGAGAACTCTGGATAATCAGACAAGAACTATTCCGGCTGATTGATCGAAGGAGGTACGAAAATGATACAAAATAGTGTGACATCAAAATTACCGCTTCAAGGCCCGCGCATTTCTTTAACTGCCGTCGAATCGTCGGATATTCCCTTTTTGCGCGAATTTTTCCAGGACATGTCCTCTCTTCTCTATTATATTCCGACAACTGCCAGACCGCTTAACGAACAGCAGATCGAATCACTGTTAATGGACTGGAATGACGGAAAAGAAAACTTTGTGTTTGCCGTTCGCATCCAAGGCCGTCTGATCGGCCTCGTCAATCTCGACGGACTTGACTGGGTCAACAGTCATGTGGAGGCAGGCATTGCCCTGACAGATCCGGATGTACGCGGACAAGGGCTGGCATCTGAAACGTTATCTCTGCTGATTCAATATTGTTTTGAAGAACTGGGTCTTCATCGAATCTGGGCACGTATTATAGACAGGAACATTCCTTCTATCCGTTTGTTCCAGTCTTTAGGATTCCGGGAAGAAGGCAGGATGAGACAGCATGTCCTGCGAAATGGCGAATATAGAGATATGTTGATCATGGGCCTGCTGAATCAACCTCAAGACGGCTGCTGACAGATATGGGTCACTGCGCGAGCTTTAACAGCATCGTTTGCTTGATCAGACTAACCGTTCATGCTAATATAGGACTGCTATGCAAATCACATAATTGAGCGATAAAGATCAGGAGGAGAATCATGAGTAAATTGATTGGTAATGCTGTCTTTGGACAATCAGGTGGTCCCACATCCGTCATTAATGCCAGCGCTGCAGGTGTCTTCACAGAAGCACTGAAACAGACAGGTGTCATCAACAAGGTATATGGCGCCGCACACGGAATCGTTGGTATCCTGAATGAAATTTTTTATGACATGGGTCAGGAAGATCCCGCTGAGCTGGAATTGCTGAAAACAACGCCCTCTTCAGCCCTTGGCTCCTGTCGTTATAAACTGGCGGACCTTGAAGACGATGAGACGGATTACAAGCGACTACTGGACGTTTTCAAGAAATATGATATCCGCTATTTTTTCTACAACGGCGGAAATGATTCAATGGATACCTGCAACAAAATATCCAAGTATCTACAGCAGTCAGGTTACGAATGCCGTGTCATGGGGGTTCCCAAGACAATTGACAATGACCTCTTTGGAACAGATCACTGTCCCGGTTTCGCTTCGGCGGCAAAATACATCGCAACAACGATCATGGAAGTTTATCTGGATGCCCGTGTTTATGACACAGGAATGATCACAGTCATTGAGATCATGGGCAGACATGCCGGCTGGCTTGCTGCCTCTGCTGCTCTTGCCGCTCACAAAGGCTACGGTCCGGATTTGATTTATCTGCCTGAGATCGACTTTGATCTGGAGACGATGCTGACTGATGTCAAGCGAATCTATGAAAAAGAGAAAAAAGTCATTATAGCCGTTTCTGAAGGGGTCCAGACCAAAGATGGAAAATTTATTCCTGAATTGGTTGGTACGGTCGCAACGGACGCGTTCGGTCACAAACAGCTGGGCGGAACGGCTTCAGTACTAGCTGACTACCTCAAAGAAAAAATCGGCTGTAAAGTTCGCGGTATTGAATTGTCACTCATGCAGCGCTGTGCTGCCCATCTAGCCTCACAGACTGATGTTGATGAATCATTCCTTGCCGGCCAGACAGCGGTCCGCTGCGCTGTTGACGGTATGACAGATTTTATGGTGGGCTTTCAGCGCCCTGAGAGTGGACCGTACCAATGCGACATCAAGCTGATCCCGCTGAACGAAGTAGCCAACACAGAAAGCATGGTTCCTCGTGAATGGATCAATGCGGAAGGAAATTTCGTCAATCAGAAATTTATTGAGTATGCACTTCCCCTGATTCAAGGTGAATCAAAAATCGCTATTGAAGATGGTTTGCCTCGATTTGCCCGCCTGAAAAAAGTGCGAGTCAAGTTAGATTAATCACTTCTTTTGGACTGCAGATTCATCTTTTTCATTCGCTGTTTGAAAACAGCAGGTGAAGCAACAGAAAAACCAAAGAATCCTTCTGGATTCCCAAGTGAATAGTACTGTCCATGTTGATAGGCAATCAGGTCGGCTTTTTCAAGGCAAAGCCGGCCTTTTTTGTCGATCAGATTCGGATTCACCTCAACGGTGATGATTTCCGCAATATAACAGACGTGCGAGCCAAGCGTTATACGCTGGCGTACCGTACAACCGAGATGCAGCGGACTTTCAGCAACTGCAGGTGTCCATCGCATTGACTTTAACGCCAACGGTGTCAAGGAACAAGCGGCAAACTTGTCAATGTCACGGCCAGAGCGTACACCGCAGAAATCAGTTGCGTTCAGCAACTGACGATCAACGAGATTGATGACGAATTCCCCTGTTTCTTCAATTAACTGATAGGAATAGCGTTCGGGACGAATTGATACCGATACCATTGGCGGAGAAGAACAAACCATTCCGGCCCAGGCAACCGTTATCAGATTGGGCTGTGCGGCTGACTGATCCGGGTGCCCGCAACAGGAAAGCAGGACTACCGGCAATGGTGCTAATAGCGCTCCAGGTTTTAATTCATGTTTTGCATGCGACTGCCTGTCATTGTTGTCTGACTGCTGCATTCGTTACACTCCCATTATCTCATGAGCCAGTAAATATTCCTTTATGTCGAGACCGCCGCTGAACCCAACCAGTTTACCGTCTTTGCCGATAACACGATGACAGGGAATAAAAACAGGCAACGGATTGGCTGAACAAGCTGCCCCGACTGCACGTGCCTTTTTCTTTGCCTCTGCTTGATCACCTTGGCTGATCGCGGCGGCAACTGCCTCATATGTGAGGGTTGTTCCGTATGGTATGTGCTGTAGTTCTTTCCAGACAGACTGTTGAAAAGCACTGCCCCCATCTATCAGAAGCGGTAAATCAAACGGTTCCCTCTCTCCATTAAAATATGCCTGTGCCTGTGTGGCAGCCTGGTGCAGAACAGATGGTGCACCTTCAATCGTGAAATATCCGGTGTCACCGCTTCTCTGCAACAGTTCCTTACGATCAAGGAGACAGCCGTTCTGATCATTCAAATGCAGCCAGCTCAAAAACTCCTGTATGCGCAGCTGGTCAGCCGGTTCACCGTATCGAATGAAGTCGGCAGACAGGATCACGTCCTTTCGCCCGGTTATCGCAAGAACAGCTGTTGTGAATGGCACCAGTGCAATACAGACCTCTTTTTGTTCCGGCCTGAAAAAAACATAACGGTGTCGATCTTCATATTGGAACAAACGTTCACAGTAATAGGCTGACTGAAGCAGACCTTCATGGCGCCAACCGGCATCACGCAAGAGCTTGTGCATCAGATTATCTCCTGGAGCTACATCTGTTTCCAGTCGGAAAATGTCAAGGTCGTTGACCGCCTTATTGACGATATGATCTAACACCTGTTGATCAAATGCGTCTTGACTTGGAAATAAATGCAGCTGATACCGCCTGCTGCGCGCATCAATCGGTTGAAACGCACAGACAGATGTAACTGTATTCACTTCTTGATCTGACCGTATCGTTACCCAGACTGACCGTTCACATAACAACTGAAGATTTCTGAAGAAAGCCTTGATATCACCATAAAAACTGATCTGAGGAAAACGCAGATCGGATTCACTTATCTGTTTAACATCAGATAAGCGAAGACGGACCATTGAATCATATAGATCCATATCATTCACCTTCTTGCAGTATCTGCCCCGCTCCCGCTTGAATGTTGCGAAACAGCTGATCCAGATCAGCCGATTCATCAGCTGCCAGATATTCAAGCGCATCCTTGCCAAACACGTCTGTCATCATGTTATCCCATTGGGCAACCAATTGTCGACCGCTGACGGCCGCATTTGAAAACCGTTCTCGAAATGTACTGATACCGCTTCCGAATTGCTGTCGATCCACCAGCGCACTCCAGACAACTGGATCATCGACGACAGGGTAAAGGCCCTCATTAATCTGATAACGGCTTTGCATTAATAGCGAATCCGGATCAAGCGCTACAAAAGCAGCAAACCGTGCAGCCCATTCAGGCTCCTGCGACTGCCGGCTGATCACCAGACATCGAACGTCAACCGGCATCCTGATTTCAGCAGTCTTATCAGACGCAGCAGGTGTTTCCTGCAAGTTACCGTGTGGCATCAGACTTTCACCAACAACAATTTCCGATTGCTGATGCCAGTACGCCAAATCAGTTGAATCGATTGTCCAGCTGACAACACGATCTTCAAGCCTTAGTGATCTGGTACTGTTAAATGCAGTTGTACGTTGTGTATCACTCAGGTGTACAGGGCTCAATCCATATCGAACCCGCTCTCGCAGCCAGGATGCAGACAGTTTAAACGTCTGGCTGTCCAGCAAAAACGAGTAACCATTCCACGCAGCCCAACCTGATCCGCCAAGTGAGATCGGAATAAAAGGCAAAATATCTGAAAGATCATCGTGAACAAAGACAGCTCGCTGAAGACGTTCTTTTTGCACATCGCTGTCCTCTTCGATCAGCATCAGATCATCAGGCGTCGCACTCAGTTCTGCGTCAGTCAACGCTCGTTGAACGGATTCCATCCATTGCTGCCATTGAAACCAGGTCGGATCCAGTGGCAAGGAAGCAACGTGCAGTTGTTCAAGCAGGTTTTTGTTGAAGCAGATAAGTGGTATGGACGCAAGATAAGGGATCCCTGACAACTTTTCACCTTGCCTCAGTGTATCAACCGTTGTCGGGAATACCCAGTCAGGCACGATCAGCGGATGGTCATAGAGTAATTCGTCCAATGTCAGAAGATGATCCAGTCCCGGCGTTGCGGCAGCCCGGCTGCAATACATTAAATCAGGCATGTTTCCTGATGCCCGCCAGGAAGCGATCTGATCACCAGAGACACCTTCATCAGCTGATACCGTTTGCACATCAAGATGTAGCGGTGCATCAAAGCGGATCAGGTCATCACGTGACACATTTGAGCCGATGTAATTGCCTGACGAGTCAATCTCCAGCCCGGATTCACGAGCAAGAAAAAGGAGACGCAGCGATTCTGCCGCTTCTTTGCCAAACGGAACGGCGATGCTCAGATAAACCGGGGTAACCCACTCTTCCGGATCAGCAGGGTTCGTAACTGACGTTTCTGTCTGGTCAACAGGATTAGACGGTCTTGTTTCAAGTGTTGGGAATGACGAGTGACGTGGTGCTTGACAGCTGCTCATTACAACCATACTAAACACAACACTGATTATTACGAGGAATCGAATGAATGATTTGGAGACTGTTCTCATCTTAGTCCTCATGCGCCGGTATGTCTTGCCCGAATCGCTTTGATTGAATTTGCTGATAGAGCAGATACTGGAACGGGATGACCGTTTTATTTTCGTCTGATCGTGAGTAATCCGTGAGAACCGGACCTGACGCAATTTTTTTCCAGTTCGGCATGCTGTCAAGATCAGGGAAAAATGCATCTGCATTCATCCGTTGGTAGACACGGGTAACGTATGCCCTGTTGCAAAAAGGAAGCAGCTGCCGATATATGCTTTCGCCCCCGACGACAAAGACTGAGTTGCCCGGATGATGCAAGAGTTCTTTCTTTAATGCCTGGTGATCATGACAGATGATGGCGTCTGAAAGGACACGATTTTTATCACGGGTCAGCACGATATTCACTCGGTTACGCAGTGGTTTTTGTCCTGGAAAGGTATCAAGTGTTTTTCGACCAAGTACAATTATCCGGCCTGTTGTCAACCGTTTAAACTGTCTTAAATCTGCAGGCAAATGAAAGAGAAGATCATTATCTTTGCCGATTCCCCAATCCAGATCTACATTGACTATCAGATTCATTATAAAACGGCCTCCAGGCAACCAGCATTATACGGCGACTGGAATACCCGTAATTTTTTCGCCATGCTGGTAATGCTCCAATGAAAAACTATCAATTGTGAATGCATAAAAATCGTGGATGTCAGGATCAATTTGAAACTTTGGAGCCGGATAGGTTTCTCTCTTGATCAACTCCTGGACAACCGGAACATGTCGATCATAGATATGAGCATCAGCAATGACGTGAACCAGTTCCCCAGCTTCGAGATTACTCACCTGAGCAAACATGTGGAGAAGCACAGCATACTGTGTAACGTTCCAGCCATTGGCAACCAGCATATCTTGTGACCGCTGATTGAGAATGGCATTCAGCCGCTTGCCGGTCACATTAAACGTCAGACTATAAGCGCACGGATACAGTTGCATCTCATGCAGATCTGCATGATTATACAGATTGGTCATGATACGTCGACTGGAGGGATTGTGTTTCAGATCATACAACACCCGATCAACCTGATCAAAACAACCTTCCGGGTACTGGTGCTTAAGGCTCAGCTGATAGCCATATGCCTTGCCGATTGTTCCCTGCTCATCAGCCCAGCTATCCCAGATACGGCTGTTGAGGTCGTCTATCCGGTTTGATTTTTTTTGCCAGATCCAGAGCAGTTCGTCAACAGCAGCGTCAAAATTGATCGCCCGCAGTGTCAGAATCGGAAATTCCCGTGACAAATCGTACCGGTTGACCACACCGAATTTCTTGATGGTATAGGCAGGGGTTCCGTCTTTCCAGCGCGGTCGAACCGTTTCACCTGTCTGATCATATCCGCTCAATAGAATTTCTCGACAGTTTTCTTTGAAAATGTCATCCGCGTGGCTCATGACAGGGTCCTCCCTTTCGTCCGGCAAATCATTAACAGTCATTCTATCCAACAGTATAAATGAAAACGACTGATCGGTCGAGTGCGCTGAATTGAAGGATTCACTGCCCGTTAAAATTCATCTTGCTTTTTAGGGTAAGGGGCCTGGGTCGGCTCCCTGAACCGGTTCACCTTGATAATTCATGATGCCACCTGCATCCAGTATGACATGATAACCTGAGTTCATCAGCGTTCTGGCAGCATTAGCCGATCTGCTGCCACTGCGGCAATATACAATGATGATATCATTTTTATCTTTAACCACACCTTCAATATCAGTTTGAATACGATCAACAGGTATGTTAACCGCACCGCTGACATGCCCTCCCGTATATTCTTCAATCGTGCGAACATCAATTAAAAAAGTGTTGACCGGCAGATGTTTCATTATAGACTCAGCGCTATCAAATGATATGACCGTCGGACCAGCTGACAAACGCAGCTCTTTGGCCCCTTGTACATGACCCTGAAGCGGCCATGATTCTGCGACAGCAGAGTCGATCGTGAAGCGGTAGAGACTGCCTGGCGGCGGTACTGTCAGACCATCAGGGAAAGCAAGCGAAATCAAGGACTGCACCGGTAGCTGGACAGCAGAGGATCGGGTAACCAATACGCTCGTAGTGTTCAGGACAATCCCTTCAAACTCGAATGTGTCGTCGATTTCACTGGATGTCTGCTGCGGTTCGGCTTGGCAGGCAAAAAGCGTCAACCCTATAACGATCACAGCAGCCATCAGAATCAGCAGGCGATTTTTCATGTTTTTCACTCCACTCTTATTAGGCTTCTTTATATTGCTATTTTATCCTTAACACAATCAGCAGACTGTCGCAGATGTTACCTGCCTGAGCGGTATTCAGTGATTTTCTATCAGGAAATGAAAACACGCATCTTTGTTGTCTACAAAAATGCGTGTATACTGGTCGGAGTGAGAGGACTTGAACCTCCGGCCTCTTGGTCCCGAACCAAGCGCTCTACCACCTGAGCCACACCCCGACGACCTTGCTTATTGTACTGATTAGACCGATCAGTGTCAAGTCAAATAAGCAAGGCGATCCACCCTTTTTCAGATCCTGTTTCAGATCATCTAACATGTTGTTTTCGTCATCGAACGCGTTTTTCGTCTATTTCCCGTTTCAGCCTCTCGACGACAGAATCAACCGACAGACTCCCCAGATCTCCATCCAGTCTGGACCTGACCGATAAGCTGTTTTCTGTCACTTCCCGATCACCCAGAATGAACATATATTGGAGTTTATCCATTTGTCCTTCCCTGATTTTCTTGCCGATTTTTTCATTTCGGTCATCGACAGTCACCCTCAGGCCTGCCTGTCTCATCTGATCAGCCAGTTTCTGGGCATCATCAAAATGGCGCTCGGCTATCGGCAGCAGGCGAGCATGTTCCGATGCCATCCACAACGGCAGTGCGCCACTGTATTTTTCAATCAGCAATGCCAGCGTCCGTTCATAACAGCCAATAGATGTCCGGTGAATAATCATCGGATGCTGTTTGCTGCCATCCCGGTCAATATAGGTCATTTGGAATCTCTCAGCGAGCTGGAAATCAATTTGAATGGTAATCAGCGTATCCTCCTTGCCGAAAACATTCTTGATCTGGATATCCAGTTTGGGCCCATAGAATGCCGCTTCACCAAAACCAACTTTATATGGAATCGACAAATCCTTCAAGATTCCCTGCATGGCATTCTGTGCTAAATCCCACTGCTCAGCTGCTCCGATGAACTTTTCACGATTGTTGGGATCCCATGTCGAAAAACGATAGCTGATATCTTCGTCAAGGCCAATCGATTTTAACATAAACGAAGCCAGATCCAGTGAATCTTTAAACTCCGATTCCAGATGCTCAGGCGCACAGATGATGTGACCTTCAGATATTGTAAACTGGCGGAGGCGGATCAGACCGTGCATTTCACCTGATGCTTCATTTCGGAAAAGCGTCGATGTTTCAGCATAGCGGATCGGCAAGTCGCGATAACTTCTTGTTCGCGTCAGATACGCCTGAAATTGAAACGGGCAGGTCATCGGCCGCAGTGCCAGAACTTCTTCTGTATCTGCCTGTTCCTGGTCACCGAGGATAAACATACCGTCACGATAGTGATACCAATGGCCGGATATTTTGTAGAGATCAGATTTTGCCATCAAAGGTGTTTTTGTTAACTGATAACCGCGTTTTTCTTCTTCATCTTCAACAAACCGCTGAAGCTGCTGAAGGACACGTGCGCCTTTTGGAAGCATAATCGGCAGTCCCTGACCAATATATTCTGTTGTCGTGAAGAACCCAAGTTCCCGGCCAAGCTTGTTATGGTCTCTTTTTCTGGCCTCTTCTAACTGCTCCAGATAAATTTTCAGTTGCTTTTTATCCGGAAAGCTAACGCCGTATATTCGTTGAAGCATTTTATTCTTTTCGTTTCCCCGCCAGTAGGCACCTGCAGTGTGCGTCAGCTTAAACGCTTTAACGGGTTCAGTCGATGCCAAATGAGGACCCGAACAGAGATCGACAAAATCACCTTGTCGATAGAAAGAGATGATGGTGTCATCCGGCAGGTCATCGATCAGTTCAATTTTATATGTCTCGCCTTTTTCATCCATCAAAGCGCGGGCTTCCTGACGAGAAAGCTCGAAACGTTCCAACGGTATCTTCTCTTTGACAATTTGCTGCATTTCATCTTCAATTTTAATCAGATCTTCAGGTGAAAACGTGTCATCATGATCAAAATCATAATAAAATCCGTCTTCGATGGCCGGGCCGATCGCAAGCTTTACAGACGGATACAGTCGCTTGACAGCGTGAGCCAGAATGTGCGCTGATGTATGATGAAATGTTTTTCGATACAGTTCATCCGAAAAGTGTGGCATGTTTTACCCTCCCATTCAACCGGGTCCAATTGTTCTGTCCATAACATTATATCGGATGCTCTGCGTAAATCAAACTGAAGTTTTCCGTCTCTCACTTTCTTGACAACTCAGTCCGAGCGACATATGATAAATCTGCATTATAAATAAGTTAATCGATATCAGATATTGCAGATTCGTCTTGATTCCATTATGGTGTTTGGATTGTTTTATAGACGTATGGGAGGTCATATCATGAAAAAAATATTGCAAATTCTCCTGACCGTCGTCATTATTATTCTTCTTTTTTCGATTATCAGCGGCGGCGTTTTTCTGCTTTGGCGCACCGCTGCTAACCAGGAGATACCTTTTGGCCAGCAGATCCAGTCCTGGTTTGAATCATTCAAGCAGTCAGATTTCAAGTTTCACAACAACTATACGATTGATGAAACAAAAGGTCTCGATCTGGAAGGTGTTCGGGTCATCGAACTCAAAGCCGTCGCCGAGCGCGTCGAAATCATCACCACATATGATTCGGGGTCAGTTCGTCTACAGGGACAGTACCGTTCACTGAAGCCGATTCAATGGCTCGTTGAACGAACGGGCGATCGGCTGACGATCACGGCACGTTCACCACGTGTCGGGCTGTTTCACGATTTGACATTTTTCCTGCAATTGCCTGAATCATACACCGGTGCAATCGAAGCTTCATCTGTCTCAGGCCAGATTCTATTACCCGGAGACATGACGGCCCAGGAATCGATTGATCTAAGTACCATATCCGGCAGTATTGTCACCCGGAAACTGGCTGCCGAATCCATTCGGCTTAAAAGTGTTTCCGGAAGTCTGATTGTTTCCGCCATCGAAGGTGACCTTGTCATCTTTGATACAATTTCCGGCAGTGTTTTTCTGGACCGGATATCAGCTTCAGTTGACGGGAAAACGACATCAGGCTCCATCCAGCTGAATTACGATCAGTTTGTTGAGACAGACATACAGTCAGTGTCCGGATCAATTGAAATAGCTGTTCGTCCTGAAACAAATATGAATATCTCGTTTAGCAGTGTGTCCGGTTCGTTCAGCAATAAGGGACTGAACATTCAGATCAATGAGCAATCAAATCGTTCGTTTAATGGCTCTATGGGTTCCGGCGGCCAGACATTGACGATCAAGACGACATCCGGCAGCCTGCTTATGGACATTCAGTGACGCAAATCAGATCTTTCAGCATCTCAAACCTGGCCTCTTTGATCCCAGGCACCCGCATCAGATCATCAATCGTCTGAAACGGGCCATTTTTTTCGCGAAATGTGATGATCGCGCGGGCCGTCGCAGGACCGATGCCCGGAAGTGTTTCCAGTTGCCGCTGGTCTGCCCTGCCGATATCAACCAGCCTGT
>LSQX01271415.1_pt1 | contig 16845 bp, 13 predicted proteins | sample 654561 | NCBI WGS metagenome assembly LSQX01 (sample SAMN04489861, study PRJNA283612) | anaerobic digester metagenome | isolation source: 4 biogas reactors fed with cattle manure at either 37C or 55C with and... | place: Denmark: Kongens Lyngby | collected 2014
GATTGCAGCCCCAAGAGGGCATCCTGGTGCGACTGCGACAATTGGGCTTGCGCCTGTTGGCATGCGGTCACGTGCGCCTCCTCGTCGGCGAGACGGCTTTGCGCCGCCTCCCAAGACTGCGCCTGTTGCCGGTGCGCTTCTTCGCGTGCGTTCAGCTCTGATTGTTGCTGCGACAAGCGGGACAAGAGCGGTTGCTGGGCCCCGTCAAGTTCAGAGATGGCGTTGAGGTGGCGCTGCCGCTCCGCCTTGGGTTGCTGCAAATCGGCATAGACGCGCTGGTGTTCCTCGATCTTCGTGCGGATGTTTCGCAGCTCGATCTCGGTGCGCTGGTGCATGGCCCGGGCGCGCCGCATCTCGGTGTGCGCGGCCTCCAGTGCCTGTTGTGCATCGCGCTCCGCCTGGCGCAGGGGGGTTACCCGCTGGGTCAGCTCCGCCATTTGCGCGGCGAGCTGGGCGTTTTTTTCATCGTGGTCGGCCTGCAACGCGCGCGCATCCGCCTCGGTGGTGGCGACGCGCTCATCGGCTGCCAGCGCCTCGTCAAGGAGATGTGTCCCGGCGCGCTCTGGCACCAGGTTGTGACGCGCGGCTTCTCGCCCCAACGCCGCCAAGGCTTCGCGCAGGCGCCCCTCGCGCATCTCGGCTGTCTCCGTGGCCTGCTGGGATGCCGGCGTCAACTCCCGCAGCCGTTTTCGCACCCGCATGGCGTAGCGCAGGGTTCCCAGCATACCCGGATCTGGACGGCCGAAACCCGCCAGCTCCCGCACGTCTGCGTCGGTGATCTCCTGTGTTTCGAAGGCACCCAGCGCGGCATCGACGCGTCGCGCCGGCGGGGCTGTGTCGGCCAGCTCTAACGCCAACTCGGGGCCATCGTCGCCCAGGGTCAAGAGCCGTTCGCCGTCATCTTCGAAGGCGGCGGTGTCGGGCGGCACAGGGGTGGGCGCGCGGCCCGAGAAGTTGGCACCGCAGTGCGGACAAGCGCGGTTCTCGCTTGCCGACGGTTTTTTACAGGACGGACAGTACCTCATGTTGCGCGCACCTCGCGTTGGGACTCATGGGAAATTCTCGCGCGAAGCCCGTGGGCGCCGCAAGCGAAAATAAGCGATGAGCAGGGCCAAAAAAATGCACAGCGACACCCCGATGCCCTTGCGAAACAACTGGCGCCGCTCGTCGGACTCGGGCAGGAGCGTCACCACGCGCTGCGCGGCACCTTCGTGGGTGGGATCGGCGTCGGCGATGCGGCGGTACACGTGAATGTTGGCAGCGCCGCCTTGCAGGGCTACCTCTGCCGCCAACCAGTCCATGCCAGCCCCGGCCATGGCGCGGGTCATGGAGTCGGCGTCCGACAGGCGCAGGGCCAAGCGGTTCATCTCTTCGGCGCGCTGGAATGCCCCCGTTTTTTCGAGCTGCTTCGACCAGGAGAGGTAACTCGTGGCCATCTCGCCGCGCCGCACAAAGAGCGGCTCGTCCAGCAAGACGCGGCTGTAGTGCTGGTGCATCGCCTCGAAGTCGCCCGCCGTCGCCGCCTGCTGGCCCCGTTCAAATTCACGCAGCGCGTCCTTGATGCGCTCTTGGTCCCAGAAGTCGTAGAGCGCCTGGCGCCACTGCTCGAAGTCGGTGTCCCCCTTGGGCGGTTGGGAAAATGTATTTTCGTATTGCCGGCGGAGTTGCCAGCGCGCGTTGCGCCCGTAAGCGGCCAAGGCACTGCGGGCAGCGCGCCGCACAAAGACCGATTCGTGGTTGGCCATCGAGAGGGTGACGTCGATGGTACTCAGGTCGTTGACAGAGGCGTAGGCCTCCAGGAGCTGCGCCAAGCGCCGCGGGTTGCGGATGCCCTGGATTTGTTCGCTGAGCAGCGGGTTGCCCATCTCGCGGATCCACGCCACCGAGAACATGTGCAGCTCTTTGTCCTTGCTACCGCGCCCGTACACAAGCGCTGGCAAGGCGTCCAGGCCCCGGGTGACCATCATGTTGCCCACCAGTTGGCGAAAGGCCCCGGCGTGCCGCCCGGAAAACGCCAACATGATTTTGTAGCCGACCAAGCTGTTGAGATCGTGCAGGGCGAAGAGCATCGTCACCACCCGCAACGCCGCGCGCAGTCCCTCGCGGTGGGTTTCGTCGCTGGGGTTCAGCAGGAGCAGCGCGTGCAAGATGTCGTCCGCGTCTAATTTTTGTGCGAGGCGCATCGCCGCGCGGATTTGATCATTGCGGGCGCCCTGGTTGGCGTACAGGGCTTTGCGGATGGTGCTCTCCGAGCCCATGGCGTTGCGACGAATCTCCGCCGCCCCCTCCCGGCGTTGCGACACATCGGCGTGCGAGAGCTTTTGGAGCAGCGCCGCCAGCTCTTCGTCGGTCAAGCCGATGTCGTGTGACAGCGCCGCATCGGGCGTGCCGCCCCAGTCCTCGTGGGCCTCGGGGTTGGACGCCGGACCGACCCGCGGATCCGCCGCAGCCACGCCGGCGACGAACAGCAACAGCAGTGGTGTCGCGCGAATCATTAACAAGAGCAGGACAGGTCTCCGCGGCCGATGCCGACATAGTGGAGGTCGTTGGGGAGTGGTTGGAATGACCAGAGATTGCGGCCATCCATAATGAAATTGCCCCGCATGCGCGCCGCCACGTCGCGCCAATCCACCTGCGCGTACTGGGGCCAAGCGGTGACCAGGATCAGCGCGTCCGCGTCGTTTAGCGCGTCCATGGGGTCGTCGCAGAAAGACACCACATCGGTGACCAGTCGCCGGAAGGTGTCCATGGCGATGGGGTCGTGTACCGCCACCTCGGCGCCGCCCTCCAGCAGCGCCCGCGCGATGTAAATGGCCGGTGACTCGCGCACGTCGTCGGTGTGCGCCTTGAACGCGAGCCCCCAAATGGCGACGCGCTTGCCCGCGACAGAGCCGCCAAAATGCGCCCGCACTTTGGCAAAGGGGACGCGCTTTTGCTCGTCGTTGGTTTCGTTGACGGCGGTCAGCACCCGCATCACCGCCTCGTGGTCTATTGCGGTTTTCAAGATGGCCTGCACGTCCTTGGGAAAGCACGAGCCGCCAAAACCGCAGCCCGGTTGCAAAAACTGCAAACCGATGCGCGGGTCCATTCCCATGCCCTGGCGCACGTGCTCGATGTTGGCGCCCACGCGCTCGCAGAGGTTGGCGATCTCGTTAATGAAGGTGATGCGCGTCGCCAGGTAGGCGTTGGCGGCGTACTTGGTCATCTCGGCGCTGCGCGGGTCCATGCAGACAATGCGTTCGCGCGCGTCTTGGTAGCCGTAAAGCGGCGCGTAGAGCTGGCGCATCGCCTCGGCGGCCTGCTGGCTGTCCGTGCCGATCACCACCCGCGGCGGCTTCATAAAGTCTTGTACCGCCTCCCCCTCGCGCAGAAACTCGGGGTTCGAGACCACATCAAACGGATGCTGCGTCGTCTCGGCCATCACCGCGCGCACCCGGGCGTTGGTGCCCACCGGCACCGTGGACTTGCACGCGACAATGCGGTAGCCGTCCATGTGCTGCGCGATGGTCTTGGCCACCGCCAGCACCGAGCTCAAATCCGCTGAGCCGTCTTCGCGCTCCGGTGTTCCCACGGCGATAACAATGATGTGACCAAAGCGAATCCCCGCCGCGATGTCGGTCGAAAAAGACAGGCGCCCCGCAGCGCGATTCCGGTCGCAAAGCGGCTTCAACCCCGGCTCGTAGATGGGGATCTCCCCGGCGTTGAGGGCGTCGATTTTTTCGGCGCTGATGTCCACGCACATTACGTCGTGGCCGATCTCGGCAAAACCCGCGCCCGCCACCAAGCCGACGTAGCCGCTGCCGATAATGCATACTTTCATAAGGCCTCCCTGAAACAGACAATGCCGTCGCACTGAGCAGTACCGCGAACTGCGCATCCCTTCAATACTGCAAACGCCAACCGGTTTGACGCCGCGGGCAAAATCATTTAAAGCAGCCGCATCGTTTCGAATGTCGAAACTTACAACAAGGAGTACGACAATGGCCAAGACCACCGCCAAAAAAGAAAAACCCGCCTACAAGATTCAACAAAAGCGCTCCGGCCGCTACGCGGTTATCGGCAAGGACGGCAAGTACATCAACGGGCCGGAGAAAGTCGAAATTCTGCAAAAAGAGGGCAAGATCAAAAAGCTCAAGCCCAAGGCCAAGGCCGAAGCCGAAGCACCCGCCGAAGCGTCCACCGAAGCCTAGCTTCGTTTCTCTAAGCTGTTCTCTCCACAATGAGACCGCCTTTGGGGCCTGCATTCTCCACGCAATTGTTGCTGTGGTTCGACGCACACCAGCGCGCGTTGCCGTGGCGGGGGGCTCCGTCGCCTTACGCCGTGTGGGTCTCCGAGGTGATGTTGCAGCAAACGCGGGTCGAGAGCGCCCGGCACTATTACGAGCGCTTCATGCAGCGGTTCCCCGATGTGGCTGCCCTGGCGCAAGCCGACGAACAGGACGTCCTGCAGCACTGGGCGGGCCTGGGTTACTACGCGCGGGCGCGCAACCTGCACCGCGCCGCACAAATCGTCTCCCGCGAACACAGCGGAAAAATCCCCGATGACCCCACGCGCTTTGCGTCGTTGCCCGGATGCGGTCCCTACATCACCGCAGCGGTACAGAGCATCGCCTTTGGCGCCCCCCTGGCCGCCGTCGACGGCAATGTCAAACGCGTGCTCGCGCGCCTCGACGCCGACCCCTTTCCCGTCAACCACACCCGGGCCCATCGGCATTACCTGCCGCGCGCCCAGGAGCTGTTGTCGCCGCACCGCCCCGGCGACCACAACCAGGCCATGATGGAGCTCGGCGCCCTCATTTGCACGCCGCGCAACCCGGATTGCCCGCGCTGTCCCGTCGCCGCGTTTTGCACCGCCCGCGCACAAGACACCGCTCACCGCCTCCCCGTGCGCGAAAAAAAACAACGCGCCCCCCTGCGCCACTTTGTCTCCGTCATCCTCGTACACCGCAGGCGCTACCTGCTCTTCCAGCGCCCCGCCAAGGGCTTGCTGGGCGGGCTGTGGGAGTTCCCCAGCACCGAGCGCACCGCACAGGAGACCGCACAAGAGGCCTGCGCGCGCTACGTCCACGCGCTCACCGGACACTCCGGTGCCGTGCCCCAACACGCCACCCAACTGCAGCACGCCTACACGCACTTTCGCCTGCACATCGATGTCTATTACTGCCCCGTCCCAAGCCGCGCGCTCCAAGCGCCAACACAGCTACCACACCGCTGGCTCCCCCTCGACGACGTGGCCGACTTCCCCCTGTCCTCGGTCAACCAAAAGATCCTGCGCTGGGCACAGCAACACAACGCCCGCCCCTAACCCCGCGCCACAGATCCGCCGCCGGGAATGGACCGGGCGCCCCCGGCGTTTTCCCTAACGCCCGCGCGATTTCCAACGGCAATAAACGCTGTTGTCGCGGCGCGCTATCGGGTAAAAGGCTCCGCAACAAAGTACCGTGCATCATTAAATACAACCCGCACACAACAAGAGAGACCACCGACGTTCCAACGACAACCATGCGCACCCAAAGCAAAAAAACCCGCAATACCACCGCCAAGTCCCGGCCCCGCCGCTGGCAAAAATGGCTGTGCCGCCTGGGCATTTTTTCGCTCATCATCGCGCTGTTGGCCGGCGCCGCTGCAGGTGGCGCGCTCTTTTATTTCTCCCACGACCTCCCGCCCATCCACGGCACCTTGGCGGGCTACGATCCCCCGCAAATCACCCGCATCCTCACCGCCGACGGCGTCCTCATCGGCGAGATATTCGAAGAGCGCCGCACCGTGGTGCCCCTCGACGACATCCCCGAGGTCATGCGCAACGCGGTCATCGCCGCCGAAGACGCCAACTTCCACACCCACAAGGGCCTCGACTACCTGGGCATTTTGCGGGCCGTTTTCAAAAACATCGAGCACGGCCGCATGCACCAAGGCGCCTCCACCATCACCCAACAGGTGGCGCGCACGTTCTTCTTGAGCCGCGAAAAAACCTTCGCCCGAAAAATGCGCGAGATGCTCCTGACGCGGCACATCGAAGAGCGGCTCAGCAAGGACCAAATCCTCTTCCTCTACCTCAACCAAATCAACTTCGGGCACGCGCGTTACGGCGTGGGCGAGGCGGCGCGCTTCTACTTCGCCAAAGACATCGCCGACATCTCCCTGGCCGAGGCCGCCCTGCTCGCGGCGATCCCCAAAGGGCCCGCGATCTACGAGCCCATCGGCCACCCCGACAACGCGCTGGGCCGGCGCGCCTACGTGCTCAAAGAGATGCACCGCAAGGGCTTCATCTCTGCCGAAGCGGCCCAAGAGGCCCGCGACACCGCGCTGCAAATCCGCCGGGACGCCCGCCCCAAAACCGAGTTGGCCCCCGAAATTGTCGCCCTGGCCACCGAGGCGGCCCGCGAGCTCGTGAGCATCGAAAAACTGCGCCACGGGGGCTACACCATCGAAACAACAGTGAGCGCCAGCCTGCAAGAGGCCGCGCGCAAAGCCCTCAAAGATGGCCTCGTAGAGGTCGACGCCCGCAACCAGCGCATCGCCCCCTTCCGCAAACGGGCGTGGCCCAAGGGCGCCGACCGCGGCCTAAAAACACTGGTGCCCGGGCGCATCTACACCGCCGAAGTCACCGCCACCGACGACGAAAATGGCGAGCTCATTGTGCGCTTGGGCGCGCGAGAAGGCCGCATCCGCATCGCCAAGGAGACCCGCTACAACCCCAAGCAGCTCCCCGCCTCAAAGATGGCCGAAATCGGCGCCAAGGTGCGCGTCCACCTCGAGCAAGCACCGCCTGCCGAAGATCCCATCCCCCTGCGCCTCTCCGTGGGCCCACAGGGCGCGGCCATCGTCATGTCCCCGGGCACCGGCGACATCCTGGCCATGGTGGGCGGCGACGAGATGACCCCCGGCGGCTTCAACCGCGCCACGCGCTCTCTGCGGCAACCGGGCTCCGCCTTCAAGCCCCTCGTCTACCTGGAGGCCCTGCGCACCCGCCGCTACCACGCGGCCACCCTGCTCGACGACTCCCCCGAGGTGGAGGGCTCCTGGCAGCCAGGCAACGCCAGCCAAGCCCCCCTCAAGGGCCTGGTGCCCCTGCGCCAAGCGCTGGCCGAGTCCCTCAACCTGCCCGTCATCAAAGTGATCCGCGACATCCAACCCGAGTCGGTCACCGCCCTGGCCGCCCGCATGGGCATCGCCTCGCCCCTCGAACCCGTCCCGTCCTTGGCCCTGGGCGCCTCGGGGCTCACGCCGCTCGAGCTCACCCAAGCGTACGCCGTCTTGGCGGCCGCTGGACGCCACACGCCCCACCGCGTCCTCTTGCGCATCGTCGCCCCCGATGGCCGCGCCATCCCCATCCCGCGCAGCGAGGGCGAGCCCGTCATCGCCCCCCAAGAAGCCTGGATGACAACGTCGCTGCTGCGCTCTGTCGTCGAGGCCCGGACCGGCACCGGCAAAAAGGCCGCCGAAATCAAACGCCCCTGCGCCGGCAAGACGGGCACCACCAACAACGCCGTGGACGCCTGGTTCGCCGGGTACACGCCGGATCGCGTGGCCACGGTCTGGGTGGGCTTCGACGACCCGCGCTCGTTAGGCCGCAAGGAGTACGGTGGCAAGGCCGCGCTGCCCATCTGGGTCGCCATTATGCGCGCCGCCCACCAGGGGCTCCCGGTGCGCGACTTCGACGTCCCCGAGGGCATCATTACGGTGCGCATCGATCCCCAAAGCGGCCTCCGGGCCTGGGACGACATGCCGGGCGCCATAGACGAGTTCTTCATCGAGGGCTCCGAGCCCATCGAGACCGCCCTCCCCGACGAGGTGCTGGCCCCCGAAGACTTCCTCCTCGACCAAGCCGCGCTCGAAGAAGAAGCGGAAATGCGCGACACCGCTGCAGACGACGCCCCGCCCCCTAGCGCCTCCGCAAACCCGGTACCGCCGCCCGCCGCCTCCCAACCGGCGACCGCCGCCCCCGACAGCGCCCCGCTCCCGCCACAACAAAAGGTGGACATCCCGCAATGACATTGGGTAAATATTTGTTGGCAACCAACCCGCCAAGGAGCCACGCGCCATGGAAAAAATAACCTCGCGACTGTTCTGGATTCTGGGCCCCCTGCTCCTCATCTTGATCGCGTACTTTCTCGCTTCGGGCACCTCCGAGCTCATCGCCGCCAAGGTCTCCGATCTCCTGCCCACCCCCAAGGCCTCCGAGGTCCCCACCATCACCACCGCCGCCGTGGCCGCCGTCCCCAATGGCAACATCATCTTGCGCAACAACATCTTCGACCACACGGCCCGCAACCTCGACAAAGACCCCGAGCCGCCGCCCGCCGTCTACCTCCCCGAGGGCCCGATGCCCCTGGTGCCCTGCAGCACCTCCGCCAAGCTGCTCACCCTGCTCGCCTCCTCCTCCGACCCCGCCCACTCGTGGGCCATGCTCGAAGTGGGCGGCAAGCGCACCTCCGTACGCCCCGGCGACGGCTTCGAAGGCCGCACCGTCTCCGCCATCTCCTGGCGCTACCTCCTGCTCCAGGGGGCCAACGACGAGTGCTACATCGACATGTTCCTCGACCCCAATGCGCCGCCCCCGCCGCCGCCGCCCACCGCCGCCACCGCAGGCGCCACAGCCGACGCCGCCGCAGCAACAACGGACGCCGCCCCATCCGCCTTGGCCAACGAGATCCAAGTCGAGAGCGACACCGAGCGCACCGTCACGCGCGCCGTCGTCGATCAGGCCCTGGCCAACCCCACGATGTTCGCCAACTCCGTCCGGGTGCGCCCCTACCGCCAAGACGGCAAGGTCACGGGGTTTCGCCTCCGCACCATCGACAAGGGCAGCCCGCTCGAGCTGCTGGGAGCCCAGCGGGGCGACATCATCCATTCGGTCAACGGCGTCTCTCTCACCAGCGTCGACCAGGCCCTGGCGGCTTACCAGGGGCTGCGCTCCGAAAACCAGCTCACATTTACCGTGACGCGACGCGGACAACCGGTCGATTTAAAGATTAATATTAAGTAGCGCCGGGCCCCGCCCCAAGCCCGAACCGCACAGCACTAACCGCACAGCCCGAACCGCACAGCCCGAACCGCACAGCCCGAACTGCACAGCCCTAACTGCACAGCCCCACCAAGCCCTCAATGCGGCGGTGGATAAACTTGTCTCCGGGGCTGAAGCCGCGCGACAGCTCCGCCAGCACGCCCAAGTAGCGCGTCATCTCCGGGCACACGCGGTACCCGGTTTTGCGGATGTCCTGGTACAGGGCTTCGACGCCCTTTCGCGGCATCAAGCGGCGCATGCGCTGGTAAAAGGCAAACAGGGCGCTGATGTGCTCGGGATTTTTTTCGGCCACGGCCAGAGCGATGACCAGCTCGGTGACGTCCAGCAGGTCCGCCTCGTTGGGGGGGACGCCTTCCTGTGCCTGCGCCCAGAACCGCTCCAACATTGAGCTGAGCAACTGGCTGGTCTCGTCGTACTTCTTTTTTCCCAGGGCCTTGCTCGCCAGTTCGAGCAACATCTGCCGAGACGTGGCCGATGGTGCGGCGGCCTCGGCCCCCAAGCTGCTGGCCGGCTGCGGTTCTGGCGTGTCGCGTTCGCCGGCACCAGCGTCGGGGTGGCACGTGCGACAGAGGGTGTCCTCAGCGGTCATCCAGTCGCCACAAACCGGGCAGACGCGCAGGCTCATCGTGTTTTTGGCGCTGGTGTGCGAGCGGGCCTCCGAGGCCACCACCGTGGAGATGCGGATGCTCTGCTTGCCGATGGTGATCTCGTCGCCGTGGGCCAACGCCACCCGCCCCGAGACATGCCGCCCATTCACCACGCAACCATTCCGGCTGCCCAGGTCTTCTAAAAACAGCCCGTTCTCGTCGCGGACAATGGCCGCATGCAGGCGCGACACCCCGGGGTCGTCGAGGACGAGGTTGCACGCCTCGCTGCGACCGATCTCAAACCGCCCCATGGGGGCCTCGATGTTGGAGTTTTTGTAAATGATGCGATAGCGACTCATGCACCTGCCCTCTGAGATGATTGCGCCGCCCAGATTTGTTCCAATGCGGCGAGGGTTTCGCTGGCCGACGCGTCCCGCTTCAATCCCTGCAAGTACTGCGACAGCATGGCTGCGGCGCTGCGGCACTTGAGCAAGTCGCGAAACAAATCGGGCGGCACGGGGCGTTGGGCCCGCTGCCAACCAGACAACACCCACGCCACCTTGGTCGCGTCGTCCAGCTCCGCCGCCAGCGTCGCGTTGTACTGGCTGAGGCGCAACAGCGCGGCCATATCGCGCAGCCCCGACGCCCAGCGCAGATCGAAGTCCTCCATCTTGCCCAGCAACACGCGCGTCGCATGGGAAAAACGCCCCTGCGCGATGGCCTCGCGGATGAGCTCGGCGATCATATGCTCCGACCAATGGACGTCGTCGTTGCCGAAGCTGATGGGGATGGTGGGATCGCTGGTGCGTTGCCGCGCGCGACAGTGCCGACAATGCTGTTCGGAGGCCGGCATGGCCTTGCCGCATCTCGCGCATGTCTTTTGCGGCAGCAGGGTCACGTCGCAGTGGGGACAACGCGAGAGCCCCCGGGGCATGGGCACCTTGCAAGCGTGGCAGCTCACCATGGCGCCCGTGTTTCGCAGAGAGCGCGACAAGGCCGGGTTGTCGATGACGAAGAGAATTTCTTGGCTGCCGATGCGGAGCCGATCATTGTGGGCCAAGGGGTGCGCCGAAAACACCGGGACATTGTTGACCAAGGTGCCGTTGCGCGAGCCCAAGTCGTCGATGGTGGGCACCTGGGCGGCGGTGCTGATCCGCGCGTGGCGCCGCGAGACCAGGGGGTCCTCCAACACCAGGTTGCAATCAAGCCCGCGTCCGATGACGAAGTCTTGCGCGTAGATATCGACTTTTTGAAACATGAACTTCAAACGATATTTTAGCTGCTGTGTCACGGCCATTATCCAATCCCCCAGCAAAGATGCGCCAACAGCCGAAACATACTACAACCCCCACGCTGTTGACCACTTTCCTGACAGAACAGGGCCCGGCGCCCCGCTTCCCACAAGTGCAACGCCGTCGCTGGCACCTGCGGCATGGGGTTGTTGTTGGCGGCGTGAAGCGATGGGCGTGCGGGTGTCGTAGGGGTTACTTGCCTTGCGAGAAGCCCGCGTCCGCGTTGGGCGTGGTTCCGGTGTAGCTGTCGATCACAGACTCTTTGTGGTCGTCGAGATCAACGCTGGTGGTGACCTCTTCGATCAGGTCTGAGGCCGAAGATGTCGTTGGCAGGGTTTTGCGATCGGCGTTGGTGCGCAGCTTGGCGACGTGCGTCTGGGTGACGGCGCTGGTGAAGCGAAGCCCGTACACGCCGTAAAACGACTCGCCGTCGATGATGTCGACATAGGTGGTGGCGTCGCGCCACGTGATGCGATCCAGGTTGCCCTCGCGGTCGACAAACTCCTTGCCGGGGCCGCCCATCACCTCTTCGATGGAGGCGAGGAAGGAAGGAAAATTAAGCCCCTGAACTTGGTCCATGCGGAACAGGCGCAGGCGCTTCCAGAAGCGGCCGTTGATGAAGAACAAGTACTCGACGAATTTTTCTGCATCCCACACCAACATGGACTCGTCGTTGTTGTGGGTGAACTCCTTGTAAACGATGTTGGACTCGTAGCCCGTCGTTTGGCCTTCAAAGAAGACAAAGCTCTCTTTCAGCGTGCGCAGCTCGCGCATTTGCATGGAGCGGATGCGGTCCTCAGCCAGGAGATCGCCCGCCGTCGACTTGAGCTGCTCGGCGTACTTGGCGACGATTTTGTCCTCGAAAATTTTGTACACTTTTTTGATGCTCATGCCCCACTGCAAGTCCTCCATCTGCGCGGGGATGCCATCGGTGGCGGGCCAAAACTCCGGCTTGTTCAAATCGCTCTTCTTGGCAGGCTTTTGCATTTTGGGCGCACCGCCGTGCTGGGCACCGGCGATCTCAATGCGCTCATCTTCCGCCGACAGCTCGACGTACTCGTATCCAGCCAGCGTCGCCTCTTCGATTTCGGGCTCGGCGAAATTGTCGACTTGGCGCACCTGGCGCGCCGACTTCGCATCGCCAGAATCGGATTGCATTCCCGCACATCCCAACAGCCACAATCCTGCAAACAAAAATGAAATTACGAACACTTTTCTCATGCCAGATTCCTCCTCAAGGACATCGTGCCAAAATGCACTGCGATTGAAATACCGCCCATCCTATCACGTCGCAAAACGCTGCCAAGTTTCAATCGAACGGCGCGCGTTTTTTTGCCCCCGCGCCCGTCGCCCGACATCCCGCACTTGACGTCGGGAGCAGCGCTTTATAAACAAACGCACAACTTGTTCCGGCCACGCGCCGCAATGCCACCGGAGGTTCTCATGGCTTTAATCAACGCAAGCGATCTCAAAAAAGGCATCATTCTGGAAATCGATGGCGCGCCGTGGCACGTCGTGGACTGCTCGTTTCAAACCCCGTCGGCGCGAGGGGCCAGCACGCTCACCAAAATCAAAGTCCGCAATCTCAAGACCGGCGCGGTGCTCTCCAAGTCCTATCGCGGCGGCGAGATGCTCCCCGAGGCCGACTGCGAGAAGCGGCCGGTTCAGTTTCTGTACCAGCAAGAAAATGAATACGTCTTCATGGACGAAGAAAGCTACGAGCAGTTCTCGCTCTCCCAAGAGGTCCTGGGCGACGCCACCGGCTTTTTGCTCGAGGGCGCCCAACTGCGCTCGATGCTCCACAACGGCAATGTCATCAGCGTGGAGCTGCCCAACACGGTGGAGCTGCGCGTCGTGGACACGGCCCCGACCCTCAAGGGCGCCTCTGCCCAGGCCCAGCTCAAACCCGCCACCCTGGAGACCGGTCTCGAAATTCTGGTGCCCCCCTATCTCGAGGCGGGCGAACGCGTCAAAGTCGACACCCGCGACGCGCGCTTCATCGAACGCGTCAAATAACGCCCCGCGACGCGCCCGCGCCCGCAGTCGCACAACCAAGTCAATTGTCGCATTGTTGTTCTTGTGGTCGCTGCCGCGCTACTTGCCCAGGTTGATGCCGACCATGAAGATGGGCTGCGCCTGAAACACCCACAGCTTTATCCCGAAGTCGTCGAAGAGCTCTTTTTCCTCTTTGTCCGCGGGGCGGTACGCCGAGAAGGGCAGCATGTTGATGCCAAAGGAAATGGGCACCGACATCTTAAAGCCGCTGGGTTGTTGAAACAAAAACACCTCGACCTCAAAGCGCGGGAAGATCTCCAGACCCGCGTAGCGCTCCTGCCCAAAGGCCCCGGCGCTCTCTTCCTGCTCCAGGTGTAGCAGCGAAAAGCCCACGTCCGTGGCGCCGCCAATTTGCACGCGGCGGTGCATCTGGACGTTGTACCGCATGGAAATCCCCGCGCCGAAGTGGACGTGTTCGATATTGCGCAGCCAGCCATTGGCGTATTTGTCGACGCGCGCCCCCTTGCCACCGGCGACGCGCACATACGGACCGATGTGAAAACGCGGCCCCGCAAACAGCGTGGAAACATGCGCGCCACCAAAGGCACGCGTGCCGTAAAAAATGGTGTCGACTGAACCGATATCGCTGTCGCCAAAGCGCTCGCCAAACGACCCCACGCCCAACAAACTTTGCACGGCGAACTGCACGCGGCGATAGGGCGTAAAGCGGGGCGGCGAGGGAGGCGGCACCTGTGGGAGCAACGCCGGCGGGGTGTCCGCCTGGGACAAGGATGCCTCGGTATCAAATGATGAGGGCTCGAAGCTCTCCGGCGCGCTGTCGGGTGGCGCGGGCGCGAAGCCCTCCGACGCGCTGTCGGGTGGTGCGGGCGCGAAGCTCTCCGGTGCGCTGTCGGGTGGCGAGGGCGCGAAGCTCTCCGGCGCGCTGTCGGGTGGCGAGGGCGCGAAGCTCTCCGACGGTGGAGAGACGCAAATGCCGTCCTCGCAGATGCGCTCGCCCTTGCACTCCATGTCGGTGTGGCACTGCGCACGCAGCCCAAGAGACGCAAATGTCATCGCGCCCAACACCAGTAGAAGCAGTTGTTTTGGGCCCATTGGTTCCCCCTGGAGAAGCGTTCAAGGCGCCGAAATGGCGCTCGTTCTCAAATGCATGCCGCCGCGTTTACAGAAAATTTAAAGCAAAACGGAAAGCAAAACAACAGCGCCGCCCAAAATTACGCAGCCTCCGATGCACCGCAATCAGTAAGCGCGGGCCATGAGGACGCGACCGGCGGAGGGATTGCCGGTGCGAATGCAGCGACCGGGTTCGGGGGCCGGTCCTTGTCCAGGCAGGGGGATGCAGCGGATGGTGACGCTGGTTTCCTCTTTGATGCGCATCTCCGTTTCGCGCGTGCCATCCCAGTGGCACCACGCAAACTTCGATTGCCCATCTTGAAAGACACCCAAAAAGTCATCCCAGGTATCGACGGTCACGGTGTTGTCGTCGCGAAACTTTTCGGCGCGCGCCAACAGCATCTGTTGAAAGTCATCTAAGATGCCGGGGATCTGCGTGGCCAGCGTATCGATGGCGATTTTTTGCTTCTCTTCGGCGATGCGCAGCCGCGTCATGGCGGTGCCGGAGTCCACGTCGCGCATGCCCACCTCAACGCGCAGCGGCACCCCTTTTCGCTCCCATTCGTAGTACTTGTCGCCGGGGCGCTTGCCCTCCCGGTCGTCCACCTTCACCGCGATGCCCCGCGCTTTCAAATCGCGGAACAACCCGTCCACAACGGGCAGTACCTTTTCGCGCTCGGCGTCCTTGCGCGTAATGGGCACAATCACCACCTGCACCGGCGCCATCCGCGGCGGCAAAATCAACCCCGTGTCGTCGGAGTGCGTCATAATCAGCCCGCCGATGAGGCGCGTCGAGACCCCCCAGGACGTTTGCCACACGAACTCCTCGCGCCCCTGTTCGGTTTGAAAGCGCACGTCGAAGGCCTTGCCAAAGTTTTGCCCCAAGTCGTGGCTGGTGCCCGCCTGCAGCGCCTTGCCGTCGCGCATCATCGCTTCAATGCACATCGTTTGCAGGGCGCCCGCGAATTTTTCGGCGTCGGTCTTAATGCCGCGCACCACCGGCATGGCCATCATCTCCTGCGCAAAATCTCCGTAGACATTGAGCATGCGGATGACTTCGTCCTTGGCGTCCTCGTGCGTGGCGTGGGCGGTGTGTCCCTCTTGCCACAGAAACTCCGTGGTGCGCAGAAACATCCGGGTGTGCATCTCCCAGCGCATCACGTTGGCCCATTGATTAATGAGCAGCGGCAAATCGCGGTAGGAGGAAATCCACTTGGAAAAGAAATGCCCGATGATGGTCTCGGAGGTGGGGCGGATGCAGTACTGCTCGCCCTCGGGCAGCGCCTTGCCGCCCGCGTGTGTCACCACGGCGATCTCCGGCGCAAACCCCTCGACGTGCTCGGCTTCCTTGTTGATAAACGACATGGGAATGAGCAGCGGGAAGTACGCATTTTGGTGTCCGGTCTCTTTAAAGCGCCGGTCGAGATCGGATTGGATTTTTTCCCAAATGGCGTAGCCGTGGGGCTTGATCACCATGCATCCCTTGACGACCTTGGCCGCCTCGGCCAGCTCAGCCTCGCGCACCACATCCTGGTACCAGGCGGGGAAATCTTGGGACTGGGGCGTGATTTTTCCATTTTCAGCCATACGCATTGCTCCTACGTAAAAGAAAGCGCGCCACGCGCCTTTCGCGCCGGGCCCTTGAACGACCGCGGCAAAATTGCAGCCCTAGGTATCACGAAACAGACCGCGGTGAAAGATGGGGGCGCACCGCTGGTCGCGAACACGGCCCGCGCTTCCCAAATGCTTCCCGAATCACTCTGATGGTGGTTCCCAAATGCTTCCCGAATCACTCTGAACGCCCCGTTTTCGCCCCGTGTTTTGTCGTCCAAAACGGGACAATATCTGTCTCGCTACGGGACAGTATTTGGCCGAATTTCAAAAACCTAAAACAATGTGCAATAATTTCAAGGAATTAACCTGCGCAACGTCGTGCGCACCTGTTTTCTCCCGCGCGTCTAACTGCGCCCAGACGGGTTTTGCGGCTACAGAATCTCCTCAAGGGTGGTGGCGGTTAAAATGCGAGAGAAGGCGTGGGTGATTTGCTCGTGGTCGAGCTGCGAGAGGCGTTCTTTGTCGTCGTCAGAAATGGCGCCGAACTTCATTTCGACGAGCTTCAACAGGCTCGCCAATGCGCCCTCTACACGGCCCTTGGCGATTCCTCGGGCTTCGCCCTCCTGCAGGCCCTCTACACGGCCCTCTACACGGCCCTCCTCGCGACCCTTCTCGTGTCTTTCGTCCAGGATGTTACCCAAGGTTTCGGCCAACATGGTCTGCTCTCCCTCCAAGTTCTCAAACCGGGGAATCCGCTCAGCGTCGACTCCCCGAGAGGTTAGCGTCGTGCGAAACACGCCGTCAAACCAAGCCCCGATAGCCGGCAACAGCGTCTCCGCAGTGGGTGACTGCCGCACCAAGGCGTGCAACTCGATCGCTCGTTCCAATATAACACCCTCGGTGCGCGCATGCTCAACCCGAAACAACGCCGCCACAAAATTTTCCGGCGACATTTCCGCGAGGTCCTTTTCTTTCAGGTCCTTCATTTGCAGCAAGAAGAACGCCATCCGCGGCGAAAAGCGCGAGAGCGCCGGGTCCATCTCGTAAATGAGGCTGGCCACCTCGCAGCTATAATTCCAGGGCTGCTGCCCGCTGTAGAGCACGAATGGCAAAATCGGCGGAAAGAGTCTGCCTCTGTCGGTGTCGATCATCTGCTTGGTTTCGCGCAGATGTTCCATCAGCAATCCCACGTACGTCATCATGCGCTGGGGCATGTAGCGGTTTGGCGTGGATTGAAACTCCATCATCAAGCACACGA
>LSQX01296206.1_pt1 | contig 16845 bp, 16 predicted proteins | sample 654561 | NCBI WGS metagenome assembly LSQX01 (sample SAMN04489861, study PRJNA283612) | anaerobic digester metagenome | isolation source: 4 biogas reactors fed with cattle manure at either 37C or 55C with and... | place: Denmark: Kongens Lyngby | collected 2014
TACATTGGACTGAATTTCCTGTTCTAATCCAAATCCCTTGTTCTAAGGAGGATTATTTTTGATAGTCCTCCTTTTTTTATTTCTCCATCAAGGCTTGTACAGCTTTGTAAATGGCCATCTTGGCGCAGGTCTCATACACCTTCAACTCCTGATCATGAATAGTGCCACTGACCCTTCTAAAATCGATTCCCAGCTCACCAGCATTGTCTATTTTGTCTCCGGTATGAAACACCCCTTCAACATCCTGGATAAGATTTTTATCAGAACTATACACTTGAATTCGACACCTCATTTTGACTATTTTCTTCTGCTGCTCAAGAGGATCGGTCTGGTTACTGCCATCCAGTGATAATGAACTGATATCTTTGAGGTGAATGCGTAGATACTGATCGGCAACCTCAGTGGCTACTGCCTTTGAGAGATTCGCAGAGGGGAACCCATACCGGTTAGATTTGACTGAGGAGAGCGTGTCCAAGGGAAGGAGGTCCATTCCGGATTTTTCAAGTTGACTGATTAAGAAGGGATTAACTACTTTATAAACATATTCCGGTCCGCGTTTGATCCCCTTCACACCATAGTTTTTTAGGTATTCTTTTGTGGGCATATCACCCTGATCACTCGTCAGCTCGATCTCGACTGTGTAGTTAAAAACTGCCGTTTCCTGGGCGTTTAGGTTAACACTGGCGATCAGTAGATACAATACCAGTGCAGCGATTCTGGTAAGTTGTCTTTTCATTGCCGGAGTATTTTACCCTAAATATACGTTGCATTTCTTATTGAATCTTATGAAACGCAATAATTTGAAGGATTTTCTCAGCAACAGTATCTGGGGTTATAAGTTTCATGCATCGCATAGGATCGCTTCTCAGATGACAGGGGCTCTCTCCGTAAACTGAGCATGGCCTGCAGGGAACTTCATCGCAGGAAGCCTGGATGAGATAGTCCGGTGGTTGATTGAGAGGTGAAAAACCCATTTCTGGATGTGTCGCACCCCAGATTGACAAGGTAGGGACCCCGGCCAGGGAGGCTAAGTGCATATTGGCGGAATCCATGGATACAAACACATCCATACTGGCAATAATCCGCAGCTCGTCGATCGGGTTATGAAGACCAGCTTCCACCCGTTGACCCTGGCGAGCCATTCTCTGAAGAGCCTGACGTTCATCACGACCACCGAAAAGATGAATTTCAAAATCCTCCTGCTTTCCAAGAATCTCCAACAGCTGGATGACAGATTCTTCTCCCCACATTTTAGTCCGGTGCTTGGCCATTGGAGCTATACCGATATGGTAAGACCTTGATCTTCTAACCCTCTCTTCAATTTCTCCTAGGATATGATCCATTGGTCTTGTCTCCATGGCAACCCTGAACCCCGCCTTGCGAAAGACATCCAAATACCGGTTGGTGGTGTGTGGCATGAGGGGAACCTCTCGACCTTTGATTATCTTTCTTCTCTGAGAACGATATTTTCGGACGATCCTCACGGGCCGGAGGCTTATAATAAAAAGAAAATCAAGAATATACGTCCTTAATACTCCGTGTAGATCGATAACCTGATCAACCGATCCACCTCTCCGGATTTTTCCGAATAACCTCAACAATCCAATCAAACCATTAGGTTGATGCCGATCAAAAGAGATGATTTCCAGGCGCTGAATTCCTCGAAAATATGGAGAGAAACAGGTACTGGTCACCAATCTGATTTGAATGTCCGGATTGGCCCTCAGAACCCCGCGAACGACCGGGAGGGTCAATAAAACATCACCCATGGAAGAGAGTCGGAAAACAACTAGGGTTCTCATGCTTAATAGGCCGAATAGGATTTTTCCTCGTAAAGATCAGAATTGGTTGCCTGGTTTATTTTCTTCTTGATGGCTGAGCGTTCATCGTTTAACCGATACACCATTCGTGCAGCCTCAATAAATCCGGGCCCAAAATCAGCCTTGCGCTCAAAATCACGGATGTTGTCCTCAATGTCCCAAAGTTTCCGATTGACTCGGGCAAGGTCATGATACAACGTCCCAATTTGTCCAATCAGAGGCTGTGCTAAAGGATTCAGAGCCTCAAATTCCTGCCGGATGTTACAGACCTTCTCCTGATCATGAATCCGTTCCAGCTTGATTTCCAGGATCGTAATTTTATCGATCAATTCACCGTTACTTACCTCGATTTTCATTGTGAAAAGATAATCATTATTCAAAACGAATGAAACCACGAAGCTGGCAAGGATTTTATACATTTCTTAACAAGGACTGAAAGTTGTTTTTGTTTATTTTGTCCTTGATATGGTTAGATTCGTTGCTTTGCCCATTGCTTTTATGGTGATTTTCAGTTCGATCGGACTGAGGGTCATGCATCATCATTGCATCTGGTGCGGAGATCATCCGATTGAGGTGATGATGGAACCCGAGGATTCCTGCTTGGCGGAATCTTGCTGTTCGGCTGTAAACATGAGTGCCGAAAAGAATGCTGACCATCATCAGTGTTGCGTGGAAATCCTGATGAAAATCGAGAATGCTATTCACCAGGTTGAGAATCAGGATTTTAAGCTTCCGGTGATCAATTTTCGAACTATGGATGGGCTCGCCATCGATTTTATTCAATCTGCTGAGTCCTCCTTCAAACAGGTGCGGTTTACCATCCTGCCACCACTTTTACCTTTCACAACAAATCTGCAATCCTTTAATCATGCCTGGCTCTGTTGATTAGTGTAATCCTTTCCGGTCAAACCGGCTTTTTCATCGGATTATTCACAAAAAAATCAACCTATGTCAATAAAATCTTTATTAGTTATTCTGTTAGCTATGTGTCCGTTACTCCTACAGGCACAAATGGTTAGCGGCACTGTTTATGAACAGAGCAGGGAAGAAAAATTTTCACTGCCGGCAGTTAATGTGTATTGGGCTGGTTCTCAGATTGGCACGACAACCAATGCCGATGGCAAATTCGAATTGTATAAGCCAGATAAGTATAACAAGTTGGTAATCAGCTTTGTAGGATTTATGCCGGATACTTTGTTCTTGGATAAACCAGTGAGCAATTTAGAGGTGATCCTGAAGCCCGGATCTGATCTTGATGAGATCAGGATCGTACAGCGTGCTCCCGGTACGATTATCGATCGCCTTGATCCGATTCAGACAGAGAAAATCACCTATGCAGAACTATGCAAAGCTGCCTGCTGTAATCTCTCAGAAAGCTTTAATACCAACGCTTCAGTGGATGCTTACTATTCGAACGCAGTTACCGGTGCACGCCAAATCAGACTCCTGGGCCTGGATGGAACCTATGTTCAGCTACTGACCGAAAACATCCCCAATATGAGGGGGATCGCCACCTCTTATGGCCTTACGTACATCCCAGGCCCCTGGATGGAAGGAATCATGGTTTCCAAGGGAACCTCATCAGTAAAAAATGGCTACGAATCCATTGCTGGACAGATTAATGTAGAGTATTTGAAACCCAACGTGGCCGACCGACTGTTGCTCAACCTGTTTGGAAGTAGCGCTGGTCGCTCGGAAGCGAACATCGTTGCTTCTCACAACTTTAGTTCCAAGCTCAGTACGCTGATACTCGGCCATTTTAGTAATGATTTCGTCAAGGAAGACCATAATGGTGATAATTTCCTGGATGAACCTCTTTATACCCAGTATAACCTCTTGAACAGATGGTACTATGCTACCGATCATATTCGGATGCACGCTGGATGGAAGCTGCTGAGCGAAGAGCGTACTTCCGGCTCGCTCGACTTTATTAAAAATGAGCCCCGGGATGTCGATCATCCGTATGGTATTGGGATCACAACCAAACGGGCAGAAGCTTTTCTGAAGCTCGGCTATGTGTTTAATAATGAGCTTAATTCTAGTTTTGGTAGTATCAACTCCTTCTCTTATCACAAGCAGAAATCGTTTTTCGGACTCCGTTCCTATATGGGCGATCAGTTCAATTATTACCTCAACCTGATGTATCAAACCGACCTGGTGAATGCATCCCACAACTTGACTACCGGGTTCAGTCTAAATCTGGATGATTATACAGAACAGTTGGATGGAATTGATTCAGGTCGTCGGGAGGTAGTGCCTGGAATTTATTCGGAATACAACTACAAACCATCCGAGCATTTGACTCTGCTAGCCGGTCTTCGACTCGATTACCATAACCTCTATGGCCTGATGTTTACTCCCCGGATTCATACCCGTTTTGATATTCAAGGGCATACCCATTTTCGCTTGTCGGTTGGTAAGGGCTACCGATCCCCACTCATCCTGGCGGAAAATAACCACTTCCTGGCGAATTCGAGAGAAATAATAATCGGAGAAAATATCCGTCAGGAAGAGGCTTGGAATTTCGGTGCAAGCATTACCCATTTTATACCCCTGGGGGTGCAACCCATGTCGATATCCCTGGAAGCCTACCGGACCCAGTTTATCGAACAGGTTATCGTAGATCTGGATTCAGATGTCAACCAGGTCAGATTCAATAACCTGGATGGCGAATCCTATTCTAATAATCTCCAAGCCGAAGTGACGACCCAGTTTCTAAAAGGCCTCGAAACAAAAATTGCCTTCCGCTACTCTGATGTTCGCTATACTATTGGTAATGAATTGATGATCAAACCATTGGTTAGTAAGTACAAGGGACTTTTGGTTGCTTCTTATCAAACACCGTTAAAAAAATGGCAATTTGATCTGACCTTTCAGCTGAATGGCCCGGGCCGAATTCCTTCAACCAAGGCAAATCCCGAATCTTATCGGATGGAAGAGACATTTGATCCTTATGGGATAGTTAATGTGCAGGTTACCAAATATTTTCGGACTTGGGAGCTCTATCTCGGGGTGGAGAACCTGACGAATTATCGCCAGATTCATTCGGTTTTAGCAGCTAACGAACCATTCGGAGAGTATTTTGATTCCTCCCTCATCTGGGGACCGCTGCACGGACGAAAAATCTACCTGGGACTTCGTTTGCGAATTGAAAATCCAGATAATTAGTAGTTTACGTAATACAATCATCAAAAAAATTAAGATCATGAAAAAAATGTTGTTTATCCTGATTGCACTATTCACCACTACGCTCATCTCCATCGAGGATGTTCAGGCTCAGGAAAAAAAGAAAAAGGATAATCAGAAAACCATGAAAGCATGGGTTTCGATGGACTGCGAAAATTGTAAGGCAAAAATCGAGAAAAACATCGCTTTTGAAAAGGGTGTTAAAAGTCTTGAAGTTGACCTGAAAACTAAAACGGTGACTATTGATTACCGCACCGACAAGACCAATCCGCAGAAACTCGAGAAAGCTATCGAAAAACTGGGATACACTGCGGAAATTATTGAGGAGGAGAAAGAAAAAGAACAGAAGACGAAGTAAAATCAACCCCAGGCGATCAAAAACAGGCTGCCCAGCATTGGGCTGGCCTGTTTTTTTTTGTTGATTTTTTGGTGTATTCATAAATTAGTAATAATTATGCACCAAAATTGTAAAATTATTCATCATGGATCGTGATACAAGACAAGAAGCCGTAGCGATAATTCTCAGGGAAGAATGGATCAGGAATCAGGAAGAGCTTCAGAAATCATTGGAAAAGAAGGGTTTTGAAGTTACACAGGCAACACTTTCCAGAGATCTGCGACAATTACATGTCATGAAGATTATGGATCCGATTCGGGGATCACGGTATATTCTTCCAGAGGATAAAGATCTTAGGGAGGCCATGACCCGGGTGCCGGACCACATGGATGGAGTCTTGTCGGTCGAATTCTCTGGACAATTTGGCGTGATAAGAACTTTACCTGGATTTGCCAATGGTGTAGCCTTCACCTTGGATTATCAGCAGATCCCGGAAATCATGGGGACTATTGCTGGGGATGATACGATCCTAGTCATTCTCAAAGAAGGGGTTACAAAAAACCTAATATCCGGTGTAATCAGTAGCCGGTTTCCTGGTATCTCAACCAAACTAATTGGTTGATTTTATTCAAATTATCTCATTTAAAAAGTATTATGAAAAAGAAGGTGGTTCTGGCCTACAGTGGAGGCTTGGATACTTCAGTCATTCTGAAGTGGTTGATTAACAAGGGGTATGATGTTATTTGCTATGTAGGTGACGTAGGACAAGTGGACAATTTTGATGAGGTCAAAGAGAAAGCTTTGACGCTGGGAGCCACAAAAGTCTATGTTGAAGACCTCAAGCGTGAACTAGTGGTGGATTACATTTTCCCGGCTCTGAGGGGAAATGCTTTGTATGAAGGAAGGTATCTTCTGGGCACTGCCATAGCGCGTCCACTGATCGCTAAAAGACAGGTAGAGATTGCCTTGAAGGAGAATTGCAATTTTCTGGCTCATGGGGCCACCGGAAAAGGCAACGATCAGGTGAGGTTTGAGTTTGTATTCTATGCTCTTCACCCAGAGGCAACCATCATTTCTCCATGGAAGGATCCAGAGTTTTTGCAAGAGTTTAAAGGCCGTACCGATATGATCCGGTATGCCGAAAAGTATCAGATACCAGTAAAGGTTACCGCTGCTAAAACTTATAGTGAAGATGATAACCTACTGCATATCAGTCATGAAGCCGGTATCCTCGAAGATCCTGCTGCTCGTTGCCCCGAAAATGTTTACTCAAAAACGCTTTCTCCTTTTATGGCTTCCGACTCAGAAACACTGGTTGAGATTGAGTTTGAAAACGGAACTCCTGTGAGGATACTGAATTTGGAGGATGGAACCGAGAAAACCGATCCGCTTGAATTATTTGAATATGCCAATCATATTGCCGGAGTTAATGGAATTGGCCGTTTAGATATGGTAGAGAACAGGTTTATTGGAATCAAATCAAGAGGTGTTTATGAAACTCCTGGTGGCTATCTCCTGTGGGAAGCTCACCGTGATCTCGAAGGAATTGCCATGGATAAGGAGGTGATGCATCTGAGAGATATGCTGATTCCAAAATTCTCGGAATTGATCTACAACGGTTTGTGGTTCAGTCCGGAAATGGACTTCCTCATGGCTGCTTTTAATAAGAGCCAGGAGCAAATTACCGGTAAGGTCGTACTGTCTCTTTATAAGGGTAATGCTCAACCCGTTTACCGCGAATCACCAGTTAGCCTTTACGACAAAGACCTCTCATCCATGGATATAGAAGGAGGCTTTGATGCAACTGATACCAAAGGGTTCATTAATATTAACGCGATCCGCCTAAAGGCCCACCATCTGGTTCTGCGCAAACAACAGCCTTACCAGTGGCGTCCGACTTACCTTAAGCCATGATTCGATGAAACTTTGGCAAAATACAGAGTCGCTTGATTCACTGATTGAATCATTTACTACCGGGCTTGATCCACAGCTCGATATGGAGTTGATTCCCTACGACTGCCTGGGCACCATCGCTCATGTGAAGATGCTCGGTAGTCTTGGGTATCTTACCCATAACGAAACAGAAAGCTTGGTTTTGTGCTTGGAAGAGATTCGGGAGCATCATGCAACCGGCCACTTCCATATCCACCCAGATCAAGAGGACGGTCATACTGCAATTGAATGCTATCTCATTGAAAAACTTGGTGATACAGGAAAGAAAGTGCATACTGGTCGATCCAGAAATGATCAGGTATTAACAGCGATCCGACTATACGAGAAGGACTTCCTGTCAGAGTTATCAACCTTGCTGGAGAAGCTAATCTCCTCCATGAATATTTTCGCTACCGGGGCAGGGTCAGTGCCCATGCCTGGCTACACCCACACCAGAAAAGCCATGCCTTTTAGCGTGGCCGAATGGATCGGAGCAACCGCTTTGGCATTGGGCGATGACCAGAAAATGATTCAAAGTACACTGGAACTGATCGACAGAAGTCCACTGGGTAGTGGGGCAGGGTACGGAGTTCCCTTGCCCCTCGATCGTCAAATGACGGCCTCCCTAATGGGCTTCAGCCAGGTAATGGATAATCCGGCGCACGCGCAAAATAGCCGAGGAAAGCTTGAATCCCGAATCCTTAATGATTGTTCCATGATCCTGCTTGACCTGAATCGCTGGGCTTCTGATATCATTCTCTTTACGCTCCCAGAGATTGGGTACTTCGGCCTGAAAGCTGATCTGGTAACAGGTTCTTCTATCATGCCACACAAGCAGAATCCTGATGTATTGGAACTGATTCGTGCTTCTTATCACCAACTGAATGGTTATGAGTGGCAGATGAAAGCTTTACCGGCTAACCTGATCTCCGGATATCATCGCGATATGCAGCTCACAAAAGAACCACTGATGCGCGGATTGCACCTAACCAGGGATGTGATAGCAGTCAGCGACCGCGTCATAGATGGGCTGGTCATTCATTCCGCGAAGCTGGAAGAATCTATGACCGAAGAGTTGTCATCCGTCAGAAAAGCCATTGAACTGGTGAAAACCGGAATGCCATTCCGGGATGCTTACCATCAGATTTCCAAAGATTTCCGGAATAATCAGGGTTGATTTTGATAATACCGGCACCACTCCTTTAAACCGCACTCATCGCATTTTGGTTTTCTGGCCTGGCAGATGTACCGTCCGTGCAGAATCAGCCAGTGGTGCGCAATGGCGTGCAACTCCTCTGGAATGTGACTAACCAGTTGTTTCTCTGTTTCAAGCGGAGATCGTGCTTTCGTAGTGAGTCCCAGCCGGTCAGATACCCGGTGGACATGGGTGTCAACAGCGAGAGCTGGTTTCCCAAAAGCAACCGAGAGGATCACATTGGCGGTTTTTCGCCCGATGCCCGGTATCTGTTCCAGATTCTCCAATGTGTCCGGAATATTCCCATTGAATTCACGACAAACTTTGATAGCCGCAGCAATCAGGTGTTTGGTCTTATTATTTGGATAAGAGCAGGAACGTATCAGGTTAAAAACGTCCTCTACCGGGGCCGAGGCCAGATCGTGGATGGTCGGAAATTTCTTAAAAAAGGCTGGCGTGATGAGGTTCACCCGTTTATCCGTACACTGCCCAGAAAGAATCACTGCTACCATCAACTGGTAGGGATCATCGTAATGCAGTTCCGTCACGGCAATAGGCCTGTTTTCTTGAAACCAGGCAATGATACCGGCATATCGCTCTGAAAGAGTCATGTTTTATAGACTCCGACGCGTAAATTTACCATCAGGTTAATTAGGAATGAAAAATCTGCGACCGCGGAATACGTTCTCAGCCATCCGGTTAGTCTCACCGTTAAAAAAGGTTTGCGGATTAACAGAAGATTGCATCACCATTCCAGCAGGATCGTTAAAGCCTTTGATTTCTACCGGAGCCATATTGATTCCTTCAACGGTTATCTGGTAAGTGTCACCGGTAAAGCCAGCCGTGTCAAAATCATCACGGAACTCAGTGCCTGTCAAATAAGCCAGCGTATTAAGGAATTGCATCGTTTTGAGCGAATCAGCTTTTTGTCCACCATCCAGCACCCATTTAGTACCCTCCTTTATCAGGGTGAAAGAGCTATCAGCTGGATAGAAAGCGGTAATTTTTGTGAAATCATTCCTGTTGCCACGGAAAATGGATTTGTCGCGCAGGTCAGCCAATCCTCGGGTGAAAGAGAGTCCCAGATATCCTTCAACCGCAAATACCTCATTGTCATTTGCTAAACGTACATAAGTTATTGGTTGCCTGGATGTTTCGTTATAGGCAAATCGGCCAACGATCAAGTCAGTGGTGCTGTTTTTTGGACCGCTGATGGTCATTTTTATTCCCGCTGAGTCGGTCACGTCATAATCGCTCCAGGCCTCTTTTCGGTTAGCGACTAATCGCTCCGGTTCCAGGATGGCCAGCTCCCCGGCAATTCCTTCGGCCAGCGACTGGTCGGCCGGATACTCTTTACCTTCTGAACGCAGTCGCCAGAGGGTATCTTCTTTAAATAGCTCGATGCCTTCAGTAGCAAATCCTGATGAATGAAAAATTATTTTGGAAATATCTTCGGCAGGATACTCGATCAGATCTTTTCGAAAGGTTCGGTCCCCCCGGGATGATTTGACCAGTTGGTTAGCAACGACAGCTACCAGGAGAATACCGAAGATAATCAGTAACAGGCGGTTGTTGCGATTTCTAGACATAACCTTCCTCCATTCGTTTGTTTCGCAGATTTCTGTTGTATTGCATTCTAAAGAGACCATAAATCACCACCAAAAGAATTGGTAGCAGGAAGTTTAGGTATTTAAGAAAAGCCTTTTTCCCGTCTTCCAATTGATCGAGTGGACGGTTGGAGACCCCTTTAGTTCTCAGTTCGATCAACCCGGTATCATCAGAGAGGTAATCGATGGCATTAACAAAAAGGCTGATGTTATCGGGGGTTTGTTGCCTCATTTGTTCTCCGGATCCATTAACACTAAAATCTCCATCTCCAATCAGCACAATTCTGGCATCCCGTTCACCCGTGATTTTCCCCGATAAGATTCCCCCAACCGTCAGGTTCTTCATGGGAAAATCGTTCGGTGACCACTGTTTGCTAGCATCAAAATAGACCGGCGAGGGCAAAGTCCCTGAAAGATCAGAGGTGCTCAGCAAGGGAGTGAAAGTCCGGGTGGTATCACCTGAATAGTAAACCGTACTGGCAAATGGTAACAGCACTCCTTCCAGTCCGGTTGTGATCGGATGGTCGGCAAAGGTCTGAATTACTGGTATATAGGGAAACTGTATGTTGGTTGAATAGGTAAACATCCCCTGTTGTTGTCTCACCTGGATGGATCCACATCGGTTGTCAATCACGAAGTTATCTTCAACGACCAATCCTTTAGAGAGGAGCCAGGATTCAAGACCGGTGGTTAAAGAGAGTCCGCGGGCAACATTCAGATTGCCCATTACTCGATTAATCCCAACATAGAGGTTGCCTCCGTTAGCCAGATACTCATCCAGCTGACGGAAATGTTCCTCGGGAATAGAATCAGTTGGTGCGAGGAGAACAACGGTGTTGTATTGAAGTAGTTGATTAACAGTATCTTCAAGATAAACGGGTTCAGATTGATACTGGATCTCCAGCATAGCTAAGGATTGCGGGAGAGCCTCTAAAGTAGGTTCACCATGACCCTGAATGAATCCAACACGAGCTTTATCCTTGACTGCCAATTTTTTAATCGCAGTTGAAAGAGCATATTCCATGGCTGATCCGGGTGGCATGAAGGGTATGGACTCAGCTTCATCGCCCATGCTCACCACCGCACCGATATAGACCTTCTGCTGGGTCATCTGGTCTTTATCACGCACACCCACAATCCTTGGTTGGATTCCGGCGGAGGTAGCTTTCTGCTCTAACTCCTCACTGGAGCTTGGATCGATGAATTCATAAACCAGATGGCCTTTTGAAATGTTCTGATATTCAACAAGAAGTTCTTTGAAATCCCGGTGGGTCTTCTTTAGTTCATTGGGAACCTTTTTGCTGAAATAGGCTGTCACTGTTACCGGTTCATCCAGCGTTTTTAGGATATTTTTGGTAGCGCGACTGAGGGTGTAACGCTGATCGGAGGTCAGGTCGAGGCGCAAGAAGAAACTGTCTGATAAAATGTTAACCAGGATAAGAATTCCAACGACAGTCAGCAAATATAGGGTAGTCTTTTTCATGATCATTCCGCTTTTTGAATTAGAAACGTCTTCTGGCCAGAACCGATTCCGTCAGAAGGAGCGCCAGGCCGATGAGGCTGAAAAAGTAAACCAGGTCTTTGGTATCAATGATTCCACGGCTCATGGAATCAAAATGGGTTGCCAGGTTCAGGTAGTTGAGGATGCTTCCCGTTGCGCCGGAAATGTTGCCGGCAAGCACTCCAAAGACGATATGGAAGAATATCCCGATTAACAGGGCGAGCAGGAATCCAACAATCTGATTTTTGGAGACACTGCTGGCAAAAAGCCCTATGGCGATATAACTGGCCGACATCAGGATCAACGCCAGATAACCTGCCCAAACAGCTCCATGATCCACCGGACCAAGAGTGGATATGGTAATGTAGTAAGGCAGGGTAAATGCCAGAGCAATCAGGATCAGTAAAAGAGTTGAAAGAAACTTTCCGACTACCACCTGCCAATCGTTAACGGGCTTTGTAAGCAATAGTTCGATGGTTCCTGAACGTGTTTCTTCTGCCAGCAGGCCCATGGTTAGGCCTGGAATAAAGAAAAATAGCGACCAGTAAGCTATAGCGAAGAATACCTGCAGACTGGCCTGTCCGACCAAAAACACATCGGCGCCAAATATCCAAGTAAAGAAACCGCTGAACCCGAGAAAGGCTACAAGCAGGATGTAGGCCATCAGGGAATTGAAAAAACTTCTCAATTCACGTCGGGCGATGATCCATATTCCATTCATAATTTGAAGAGCTATTGGTTTTGTCTTAAACTTGTTAGTTCATAGTAAGTTCGTGGAATATATCCTCCAGTTTTGTCTCTACGATGCTCATTTCTGTCAGGACCCACTGGTTTGAAACACAGGTATTAAAGACTTCCCGACGGGAGCTTTGGTTGGCGTGACTCTGGATTTCAAAACGGTTATCAGAACCGGACAAGGGGTTTACCCAATCCACCGTGCTGATCCCGTCTAAAGCTTTCACTATTGCATCTTTTGTTCCGCCTTCAATGGTCAGTTTGAGCATCTCCTGTCCCTGGGCTTTCTTACGCAGATTATCAGGCGTGCCGTCTGCTACAATTTTCCCTTTATTGATGATTAGAATCCGGTCGCAGGTGGCCTCTACCTCTGCCAGGATGTGCGAACTGAGGATTACCGTTTTTTCACGGCCAATGGTTCGAATCAAGTCACGAATCTCAATGATCTGATTGGGGTCGAGACCTGCGGTAGGCTCATCAAGGATCAGGACATCAGGATCATGAATGAGGGCCTGGGCAAGTCCCACCCGCTGGCGGTATCCTTTCGATAATTCCCCAATTTTTTTGTGTTTTTCTGTCTCTAGGCCACACACGTTAACCATTGCGAGGATCCTCTCCCGGATCCTGCTTTTATCGATTCCTTGAATTTCCGCCACAAACCTTAGGTAGTCCAGAACTCCCATATCATTATACAGTGGATTATTCTCAGGAAGATAGCCGATGCGCTTTTTGACCTCCTCAGCCTGGTCAAGCACCGAATAGGACCCCACTCTGATCGATCCGGATGTCGGAATCAGATAAGTAGTTATCGCCTTCATAGTGGTGGTTTTTCCTGCCCCATTAGGCCCCAGGAACCCCAAGACTTCGCCCGTATGTACTTTGAAAGAGATATTGTCCACCGCGCGCTGGGTCCCATAAACCTTGCTCAGGTTCTCAACGATAATGTCCATAACAACTGATTGTTTAGAGGTTGTTTAAGTGTGGTACAAAAAAATAAAAACAGGGGATCTTTTAAAACAGCTGTTAAATCTAATTATCAATCGTTAAGAAAATTTAACAGAAAGTCCCTGATATGCCGATAGATCAAATATTTATAAGGTCGTTGGAAACTTTTATTTCCAAAATTCTCTCGGTAGCCTCGGTGATCCTGAACCGATGGTCGATGCGATGTCCGATGATCCAGACAATTTTCTCTCCACTGGTCAATATCCAACAAGCCTGCTTGTCGAACAGGTTGAATTTGTTGTCGATGAAAAAATCACTCAGCTTTTTTGATTGCCCCATTCCTAATGGAAAGAAATAGTCGCCAGATTCCCACTTCCTTAAAATCAGAGGAAAACTCACCTGATCATAATCCAGCCAAGCTTGCCAGGGATTATCCGGAATCTCCTCAGGACCTTTGATTTTTTGTCTGATACTCATTGCAATAGGCAGGTTGGCCAACTCATCTGTGTGATCGGTATCTATATAATACCGGCGATTCTCGGATGATTCTTTCTTTTTGATAATCAGCAAGTCACGATCTTTAACCAACTGGTGGCTGACGCTGTCGAATTGTTTACCCGGAGGGCTGTTAAATGATTGGATAATTTGTGGTATCTGCCGGTTCAAGAATCCATAAGGTCGCAGTAGTTCACTCAGCAGTAGCTCTTTGATCGGGTTGGCATCCAGGACCTGGATGTTGATTTTCACCAGTTCGGCCTCATGAGTTACCAAGCTGGGATAGAGGTTGTTGATGTAATCATCGATTAGTTGCTGAGCTTGGCCGAAAATCGTTTGGTGGGTGATAGCTACCTGCCGGAAACCAGGATTTATGGATAGGATATCTTTAAGCAGCGTGTGTCGAATTTTGTTTCGTGTGTAGTAGGTGTCCTGGTTGCTTGAATCCTCTTTCCAGGGAAGGTTTCGATACCGGAGGTATTGCAGAATCTCATCGCGCGTAGCAAATAGAATTGGCCTAATGATAAAGCCCTGCTTTTCACGTATTCCGGCCATTCCACGTAACCCGGTTCCTCGGATGAGATTGATTAGAATAGTTTCGGCATGATCATCTGCCTGATGAGCTACGGCGATTGAATGACACTCTGATTCTTTTCGGATTATTTCAAACCATTGATACCGAAGCTCTCTGGCTGCCATTTCAATTGAGATGCCCCGCTCCGCAGCAAACAATTTCGTATCAAAATGTCTGACATGGAATTCGATCTTGAAAGCATCAGCCAGGTTAGCAACAAATTCCTCTTCTGCATCTGATTCATCTCCCCTCAGGTGAAAGTTGCAGTGGGCTATTATCGGTTCTACCCCGGATCGGAGCAATAGATCTAGCATGGCTACGGAGTCACTGCCCCCGCTAACGGCTGTTAAAACCCGTTCTCCTTGTTGGAATAGCCGCCTGGATTCAGCGAATTCCCTGAACCGGTTTAACAGATCGGATCTCATCATTGTTCTTTATAAACCCAAGACGGAAACTCCCTGTTTGAAAACAATATCTTTTGGAATACCCAAACTGTTGATCCGGTCGAGATCTTTTTGAAGGACCTCGGGGACAACCCCTTTTTCGCTCATTAGATCTTTCACTCCCTGGTAGTTCCCATCTCCCTGGAGGGTGAGGATCAGAGCGGCCAGATCGTTGACGGCGACTTTCATCTGATCGAAGTTGATGGTATAATGGCCTGTGGTCTCATCACGTGTAAAGGCTTTATTTTCAAGGAAATAGTTGAATTGAAGCATGTTTCCTTTCCCATGGGAACTCGTTGCTCCAAAACGAACCGAGCGGAAAATTCCGGCGATAAAGGTGACATAATTATCCATCAGATCTTTCTCTCCCAGTTCGCCCATTTCGGCCAGTTGGGATACCAGATACAAGCCCAGAATGTCCGCCTTTGCCTCCTCAATTGGACTGTATTGTTCGCTGAGGGCTTTTCTCACAGAGCCCATTCCATTGATGGTATTTTTAATTCCCAGTCCGTGGGAGACTTCGTGGAACATCACGTTTTCGAAGAAAGCATCAAATCCGATATGCTTCTGTTGGTCGGGATTAATCAATTCGGCCGAGATAGGAAGCAAGATCTTTTCGAATTTCGCACGCATGGAGTTCTTTAGCTGCAACTTCCGACTCCCTTTTTCGATCTGAACCCGTTCGTCGTTGGGCAAGTTGATGGCAATGGTTTTGCTGCCTGAGTTGCAATCGCCAGCATAATAAAGGGCTTCATAAACTCCAAGATCTGAGTCACTTCCGGGAACCTCTTTTTTGTACTCATCCGTAACCGGGAGCGTTAATTGCAAAGTAGGTAGAAGGGCTGCGAATCGGGCCAGTTTGCTGCTCCATTCCTGGTCTTTTACAAGCACAAATCCTTCATAGGCAGCCTTATAACCAAACAAAGCATCTTCGTAATTCTCGATCGGGCCGATAACAAAATCTATATTGTTGGTTTTCATCTCCATCCAGGCGATGTCGCTGGGATAGTAGTCGTCGTTCAGGAGAGCGTCTGCCCGCAAGGTTAGATAGCGCTTTAACCCCTCATCTTCAGCAAGTTCTGCTGCCTGTCGGATCAGGTCTGCAGCCCGGGTAACCTCTTCGTTAAAAAAGGTATGGTAGGGAATGGAGATCAGTTTTCCGTCTTTACCCCTACGAATCATGGTATAAAGGCTGGTTTTATCAGGGGCATCCGACTCCTCGAACTCCTCTTTGGTCATGTCGGCAGGATAAAACTGTGCGCCGGGGAATTTAGGACCGATTCCTTCGACAAATGATTGGTTAGCTGCCAGTCGTTCCCAAGGCCCATAATTTATTTCAACAAATTGTTTAACGGAGCGATCAGTGATTTGAGCCATCAGGGATTCTTTATCGCCGTACGTTTGTTTCCAAAAGATCTCGTTCATGATATCAGCAGCCTCGATCAGAATCGGAATCATTTTTTTCTCGTTGGCACTCAATCTGTTGAGATCAGCTTTTAATTCAAAAGAAGCGTAAGCATTGACTTTTTGCTGGATTTCAGAGTCAGCTTGCTCGGTTTTCTTTGGTTGACAGGCCATGACCACAAATACTAAAATGATGGTTGTGAGCAGTGTATTGATAATTGTTTTCATGATGGTGTGTTTTGGAGCTCTCCTTTTGCGGTGGAGCAAGTTAACATCTTATTGATCAATATCATCCGACCGGAATTGATATCCTAGTCGTTTGCCAGTACGAATACGGGATTCTGAGATACTTTGATTGACTTGTCCAACGGTGATTAGCTTGACGGCATCGTAAGGTGGCACAAGTAAATCAAAATCAAGACAGTAGCGAATGGCAGCAAGGACAATCTGATAGACATTATTCCGGTCGATGGCTTTTGAACCAAGGGTAGTGAAATTAAAGCCAGATTGTCTTTTGCACTGAACAAAGAAGTGATTGTTTTTATTGATAAAAATCCTGGCAATCAGGTAGCCCAGGTCTTCATTTCGGCTGTACTTAAATGAATCGGACAGGAAGTTATAGATGTTGATCACTCCAGAGTAGCCTGCCGTAACATCATTCTAGATATAGG
>LSQX01140545.1_pt1 | contig 16843 bp, 15 predicted proteins | sample 654561 | NCBI WGS metagenome assembly LSQX01 (sample SAMN04489861, study PRJNA283612) | anaerobic digester metagenome | isolation source: 4 biogas reactors fed with cattle manure at either 37C or 55C with and... | place: Denmark: Kongens Lyngby | collected 2014
GTTTTGGGCGGAGTGAACCGAGGCCTTAGTGACGATGGCAGCTGCCAGGGGTGCGGACCGGTTTACACCGGGCAACGTGAATATGCAGTCATCCAGCAGATCCTGGCCGACTGGTTCGGACCCGAAGAGCAGGAAATGGAATATATAAAAACCCGGGGCCAGGACCCGGCTTCTTTTCCGGCTATAGACCAGACATCAGGGCTCGGTCACATGTTCCCGATGGTGGTGATAAACGGGGAGAGGAAGTGGTCGGGGTCGATACCCCTGGGAGCAATCATCGAGGTGGTTAAGGCAGAATTGGCCGGTGCACTCTGCGCCCCCTCGGAGTTGAAAGGATGAAGGGCCGGTCGAGCTAACAAGGACTAAAACCAACGAGTTGGGGTTATCATATCCGATTATTGGTATAATAATGATGAGCAGGAGAGGGGACCGGGCATCGGGGCGCTGGGGGGCTTTGAGGATACAATGGTAACGTTATCATCTCTGCACCCGGGTTTATGAAAACAGTCCAGCGCAGCAGCCGCCGAGCAATGAAGCCAGGAGCTCGCTGATTGATGGGCGATTGGGTCACTGGGAACAGCGGAAACACATGCAGAAGGGAGTTTCGCTGGCCGGGAAGAAATCCTGTATAATAAGGTGTTCATTATTTATTATAATACATATCAAAAAGGAGGTTGGCTATGGCTCAGCAAGCCCAGTCTTTACAAGTTGAAGGAATGTCCTGTATGCACTGTGTCAGTGCTGTCAAAAATTCGGTAGGCTCATTGCCTGGTGTCAGTAAAGTGGAAGTAGATCTAACCGGTAAAAAGGTAACGATCGATTTTGAGTCTGAACAGGTGAGCCTTGATCAAATCAAGGCCGCCATCGAAGATGCCGGCTATGAAATAGTGTAGCGGCGCAGAGAAGGAGGATTCGAGATGGCTGAACAGATTGTCACCTTTCATGTGGAGGGAATGACCTGAATGAGCTTCATCAACACGATCCGCAATTCCATGAAGAAACTCCCGGGCATCATCCGTACCGACGTAAATCCTCAGGGCAAGAACGTAAGGGTCATTTATGAAGATGACCAGGTAACGATCGGAGAAATAGAGGGACGTATAGAAGCAGTAGGCTGTCGGGTCGTATAAATACAAGTATCGGGGATGCTTGCCGATTTTAAAGGCCTCGTCATTACATGGTGACGGGGTTTTTGTTTTGGGGTCTGCCAGGAAAGCTTTGGTTTTTGCAGAGACCTGGCACTATGGGGCGGCGGCCTAAGCATCTCGAGGACAAAAAACAAGTTGCCCCTGGACATATTTATGTGATTTAATGGACCTATAAATACATGAACAAGTGCTCATATGAACAGACGCTTGAAGGGGGGCAATGCCAATGCAGTTTGATCGTTGTGAGTCGCAGTGCATTCATGAAGAAGCGGTAGCTGCGGTGAGCGGAAAAATGCTTTCCGGGGAGGAGGCTCAATCCCTGGCGGATACCTTCAAGACCCTGGCGGATCCTAACCGGGTGAAGATAATATTTTCGCTGATGCACCAGGAGCTATGCGTATGCGACTTGGCTGCCGTGATCGGAGCCTCGGATTCGGCCGTATCCCACCAGTTGCGTATGCTGCGGAACCAAAAGTTGGTCAAATTCCGCCGGGAAGGCAAGATCCTCTACTATTCGCTGGCTGACGAACATATTGATACCCTGTTGAAGCAGGGATTGAAACATATAAGCCACAGCAAGGAATGGGCGGCCCGTTTCTTGGAATTCATTTGAACGGGTCGGATACCATTCAAAGCGGATTGAAGCGGATTGAAGCGTATTGGGGGGAAAAAGAATGACCCAGGCCATGAAGATAAATGAATTGGATGCATCGATAGTCCTGCAGGTGACCGGCATGGATTGCGCTGATTGCGCTGGCAAGGTGGAAAAGGCGCTGCAGGGATTGCCGGGTGTAAAGGCAGCCCGGATTAGCTTTCCACAGGGCCGGCTGGAAATAGAATATGATGCCTGGCAGGCCAACACCGCCATATTTACAAAAAAGATCCGTTCCCTGGGATACGATGTAGCCAAATACGCCAGCCGCCATGAGGACCGGAAAGATCAAACCACATTCATCATTGGAGGACTGGATTGCGCCGATTGCGCCGCCCAGTTGGAGAAACGCATCTCGATGGTGCCGGGGGTGGAGAAGGCCCGGGTCAGTTTCGCCGCCTCCACCCTGCTGGTGGAGCATCAGGGGGACAACCAGGCTATCCTTAATGCGATCCACGGTATGGGCTATAAGGGCCAGTTAGATCATGGGCAGCACAGCCGCCCCGTCCCGGGGCCCTTCTGGAAAACCAACAAGTACGTGCTCCCTACGGCCATCTCGCTGGTTATGCTGGTGCTGGGGCTGCTCGCCTCCCGGGCGCCGGTGCCGCAGTATGTTCCCATTGCATTCTATATGAGCGGGATCATACTGGGAGGCTACCTGGAACTAAAAACCGGGCTGGCGGTATTCTTTAGCATCCGCGAGCTGGATATGAATATTCTGATGAGCATAGCTGTCATCGGGGCGGTTTTCCTGGGTGAATACACGGAAGCCGCCACCGTGGTCTTCCTTTTTTCCTTGGGCAACGCCCTGCAGGGTTACACTCTCGACAAGACCAGGAACTCCATCCGGGTCTTGATGGATCTGACTCCGGCGGAAGCCCTGGTCCGGCGGCACGGGATAATGATCACCCTGCCGGTGGAAAAGATAGTAGTTGATGACATCATTGTGGTCCGCCCCGGCGATAAGATTGCCATGGACGGGGAAGTGGTCGGAGGGGTTTCCACGGTCGACCAGGCCTCTATTACCGGCGAATCCATCCCGGTGGAGAAGAATATTGGGGATAAGGTCTATGCTGGCAGCATCAACCAGCTGGGGTCGATAGAGGTCCGGGTTACCAAACTGGCCCAGGACAATACCATCGCCCGTTTGATCTCCATGGTGGAGGAGGCCCAGAGCCAGCGGGCGCCGTCCCAGCAACTCATCGATCGCTTCGCCCGTTACTATACCCCGGCGGTGATAGCTGCCGCGGTGCTGGTGGTGGCCATTCCGGTGTTATTTCTGGCTCAGCCCTTCCATAAATGGTTTTACCAGGCCATGGCTATGCTGCTGGTGGCTTGCCCCTGTGCCCTGGTGATATCAACCCCGGTATCCATCGTCGCCGCCATCGGGGCAGCGGCTCGAAACGGGGTATTGATCAAAGGCGGGGTTTATCTGGAGGAGGCCGGCGCGCTGTCGGTAGTGGCCTTTGACAAGACTGGCACCTTGACCACCGGTCAGCCGGAAGTAACCGATGTGGTGGCGTGGCAGGGCACCGAAAGGGAGGTGCTGCGAATTGCCGCTGCTATCGAAACCCTGGCTGGACATCCGTTGGGTGAGGCGATTGTCAAACATGCCCGCCGTCAACAGGTGCCGATCCCGGCGGTGAGCAACTTTCAAGCGGTGTTGGGTCAGGGGGCCCAAGCCCAGGTGGGGGATCATTATTACCAGATAGGCAACTACCGCTTTTTTGCCGGGTTGGGGATGGACTTGGGGGGAGTAGAAGAACAAATCGAGGGATTGCAGGATCAGGGCAAGACAGTCATGATTCTGGGCAATGACCGGCACCCGCTGGGACTAATTGCGGTAGCCGATGAAATCCGGGAAAATGCCCATGTTGCGGTGGATAAGCTTAAACAGGCTGGCATTCGCAAAGTGGTCATGCTTACCGGCGACAATGAACGCACCGCCCGGGCCATTACTGAATTGGCCGGGGCAGATGAATACCGGGCCGAGCTGCTGCCCGAAGATAAAGTGGCGGCTATGCGAGAACTGCTGACCGAAAACCAAAAAGTGGCGATGGTAGGGGACGGAGTCAATGATGCCCCGGCCATGGCTCTGGCCACAGTGGGCATTGCCATGGGCGCGGCGGGCACTGACACTGCCCTGGAGACTGCTGATATAGCGCTGATGGCCGACGATTTGACCAAAGTGCCCTATGTTATTCAACAGGGCCGCCGCACCATGGCCATCATCAAGCAGAATATTGTGTTCGCCCTGGCGATCAAGGCCTTGATCCTATTGATGGTGGTGCCAGGCTGGCTGACGCTGTGGCTGGCGGTGGTTGGTGACATGGGTAGTTCGCTGCTGGTGACCCTCAATAGCATGAGATTGCTGCACACCCGGCATGGTGAATAGTCTATTGGTGAAGGGTGCACCGACCTCAGGGGAGGCGTTAAAAGACGGACCATGATACCGCGAGGGTGCGCAATGGAAAGAAACGACCATCTCTGGAATTCGTGATTGATCAGCGCGGCGTCAGCACCAGGGCTGTTGGTCAATTGCGGTCAGCCAGGTTGGTTCAGCGGCCAAATTATGAAAGTTGATGGAGGGGGTAAGAAAGTGGCCGTTAGACGCCCCGCTCCTGAGGGGCGACCAAGTCCTTTACCACCTCACCGGCCAGGATTAGCCCGGCGGCGGCGGTGACGAAAGCGATGCTGCCCGGAATGATGCGTTTGAATCCATCTCCCGAGTTCATCTCCAGTTCGATTTCGGGCTGTCCGATAGGGCAGTAACCCGCCGATTTATGCACCGGCGGCTCCGCGGAATACACCACCTTGAGCCGGTCCACCCCCCGTTTGCGCAGTTCCCGCCGCATCACCCGGGCCAGGGGACATACCGAGGTTTCATAAATGTCGGCTGCTTCGAAGCGGGTCGGATCTAATTTGTTGCCGGCCCCCATACAGCTGATGACCGGGATGTTCATCTGCCGGGCTTGCATGATGAGGTCGATCTTGGCCCCGATGGAGTCTACGGCATCGACAACGTAGTCCAAGTCAGGGCCTACCAGATCAGGAGCCTGTTCGGCACGATAGAAGAGTTGATGTACTGTCACCCGTGCCTCCGGGTTGATTTCCAGGACCCGCTGGCGCATCACCTCCACCTTGCTTAGGCCCAGCGTCTTATGGGTGGCGTGGATTTGGCGGTTGATATTGGTGACCGTAATCTGGTCATGGTCGACCAGGACCAACTGGCCCACGCCGGAGCGGGTCAGGGCCTCGACCACGAAACTGCCCACCCCGCCGATGCCGAATACCGCCACCTGGCTGGCGGCCAGCTTTTCCAGGGCCGCAGGACCCAGCAGCATTTCGGTTCTGGTAAATTTGTCCGACATATGGTCCCCCTAAAAAGTTCATATTTGTTCTAGTCTAGCGGAATTGGACCGGAAATCAAGCCGGGACGAGCAAGTAGGTGCCGGTCGGCGCCTGCTGTCGGTTCCATCGTTGCAAAAACCGCCGCTAATGTTGGCAGCCCTGACCGACTGCGGATCGACAGGAGGATACGAGTTGAAGGCCAGGGCAGGTGAGAATGGACAGGCATGAAATACTTGGACCGTCAGCCTTGTTACTGGAGCGTGGTGGGTGAGGAGTGAGTGAGAGGCATCAAAGGATTGAACCTATTCCTTGCGTTGCCACCTGGCGGGTGAGGATTGAGGTGAAGGGGATAATATTATAATATGAGATGAATTACAGCCGGGATGGGAGCAAGATAACATGTATCCACGGGATATGGGATATAGGATGCCAGCAGAATGGTCGCTTCACCAGCGCACATTTATCTCCTGGCCGGTGCAGGCTACCATGTGCTACCCGCAGGATTATGAGCAGGTATGCCGGGGTTATGCAGCCATTATCAGGGCGGTGGCTGAATTCGAGCCGGTCACGGTGGTGGTCCGGCCCGATGATCGGGATACCGCCAGCCGTCATGTGTACGGAGAACGGGTGGAATTTCTGGTAGCGGACCACGACGATGCCTGGCTGCGGGACAACGGCCCCACCTTTATAGTTGACCACCGCGGCGGGGTGGCCGGGATCAACTGGCGGTTCAATGCCTGGGGAGAGAAATACCCGGTCTGGGATAAGGACGACCGCCTGGCCGCTCTCATCCTGGACACCATCAAGGTGCCCCGTTTCGATGCCCCGCTGGTCATGGAAGGTGGTTCCATCCACGTGGACGGAGAGGGTACCATGCTGACCACCGAGGAGTGTCTGCTCAATCCCAACCGCAACCCCCAACTTGAACGGGGCCGCATCGAGGAATACCTGTCCTTGTATCTGGGGATAGACAAAGTGATTTGGCTTAAGCGCGGCCTCAGCGGGGACGAGACCGACGGGCACATCGACAACCTGGCCTGCTGGGCGGGACCGGGCAGAGTTTTACTGCAGGTGTGCGATGATCCTAAAGATTACAATTATCTAGTTACCGCCGAAAGCCGGGAGATCCTGAGGCAGGCCAGTGATGCCCTAGGTCGAAGCCTGGAAGTAATTGAGATCCTTCAGCCCCCGCCCCGGTACCACGAAGGCCGACGTTTGACCCTGAGCTACCTTAATTTCTATTTCGTCAACGGCGGGATAATCCTGCCGGTTTTCGGCGGGGAGGCCCGATCCACCGATATCGAGGCTGGACGGATCCTGAGCCGCACCTTTCCAGGGCGCAGGGTCCGCACTGTGGATGGGCGGGCCATTGCCAAAGAAGGCGGCAACGTCCATTGCATGACCCAGCAGATGCCGGCCGAGCCTGGTAATTGGAGCCAGCCGGGGATGTTGCGTCGGCAGTGATCATCCCGGTCAGGCCGCGCAGGCAAGTCTGGCGGACATGCAAACATGGGCCGCAGAACGATGCGTTTCAGGCAAGGCCAAGGATGATTTTATTCAAGCAGGGAAACAGGAAGAGCTCAGGTTGTATTTTATAAACATCTGCAACACGATCTGGTGGTGCCGCTAGGGTTATATGAAATGAGGGAGTAATTGATGAGACAGGTTACGGTAGCCGCGATTCAAATGAGTTGTTCTCCCGATCCGGGCCAAAATATCGATAAAGCGGAGAGGCTGGTCCGGAGTGCCGCCCGGGAAGGGGCGGGGGTGGTGCTTTTGCCGGAGTTGTTCGAGACCACCTATTTCTGCCAAAAGGAGAAGCCGGAGTATTATCTATGGGCGTCCACCCTGGAGACCAACCCGGCCGTACAGCGATTTAAAGAGGTTGCCCGGGAGCTGGGGGTCGTGCTGCCGATCAGCTTTTTCGAAAAGAAGAACTATGCCCGCTACAATTCGGTGGCGGTCATCGATGCCGGGGAAATGCTGGGAGTGTACCGCAAGAGCCACATCCCGGCTGGACCCGGCTACCAGGAGAAATTTTACTTCAATCCCGGGGATACCGGTTTCCAGGTTTGGGAGACTCGTTATGGCCGGATCGGGGTGGGCATCTGCTGGGATCAATGGTACCCGGAGGCAGCCCGCTGCATGACCCTGATGGGGGCAGAAATGCTGCTTTACCCTACCGCCATCGGCTCGGAACCCCAGGATCCCTCGGTGGATTCCAAGGATCACTGGCAGATCTGCATGCGGGGCCACGCCGCCGCCAACCTTATACCGGTCCTGGCTGCCAACCGGGTGGGTCAGGAGTGTGAGGATGATTCGGCCCTCACCTTCTACGGTTCTTCCTTTATCACCGGGCCGACTGGGGATTTGCAAGCGGCTGCGGATCGGACCCAGGAGACGGTCCTAACGGCCCGATTTGATCTGGACCAGCTGGAGTATCAGCGGCTGGAGTGGGGCATCTTCCGGGACCGCCGCCCCGAATTGTACCGACTGCTGGTGACCAGTGACGGCCAAACGATGTTTTGAGCTAACGGTAGACCACGATCTCTTCCCAGTCCTTGCGCTTCTTGATGGGGGGCGGGGACGGGAATAACCCTCAAGAGAAGGGAACAACTCATAAATCAACCAGGGCCTGCTCCAGGTCAGCCTGCAGGTCGGCATAGTCCTCCAAGCCTACCGAGAAACGCACCAGCTGGCGGTCCAAGGCCAATTCCCGGCGCATCTCCTCCGGCAGCGCGCTATGGGACATTAAGGCCGGCAGGGAGACGATGCTTTCCACCGCGCCCAAGCTGGAGCCTATTACCGGCAGCCGTAGGCGGCCTATGAAACGGCGGGCTTTCTCTGCATCGGAGAGACGGAAACTGAGCATGGCCCCCGGTCCGTCGGCCTGGCGGAGATGGATCTTCCTCCCTCCATGGTCAGGTAAACCAGGATAGTAGACTTCACTTATATCAGGGCGGTCAGATAACCATCGGGCCAGCAATCCAGCCGTTTGCTGCTGCTGTTCGATCCGTACCTTGAGGGTTTTGATTCCCCGGGCAATGATCCAACTATCCTGGGGGCTCAACACCGCCCCCAGGCTCACCTGCAGGAGGCCGAACTCCCGGGCCAGATCAGGTCTGTCAGTTACCACCAGTCCGGCCAGACAGTCGCTATGGCCGCCCAGGTACTTGGTGGCGCTGTGGAGCACGATATCTATACCGGCTTCCAGGGGACGCTGCAAATAAGGGGTCATGAAGGTATTATCGNCTATGGTGATCAATCCGTATTCCTTAGCCAGCGCCGCCATCGCCTGCAGATCGGTTATCTTCATCAGAGGGTTGGAAGGGGTCTCAATAAAAATGGCCCGGGTATTGGTGCGAATTTTCTCGCGGATGCAATCGGGATCGGTGGTGTCGGCAAAATCCACCTGGATGCCGAAACGGGGCAGCAACCGATGGACCAGGCTGACGGTACCCCCATAGACATCGCGGGAAACAATTATGTGGTCGCCGCATCCAAATTGCAGGAAGGCGGCAGCAATGGCGGCCATCCCGGAGGCCAGGGCAAATCCGTGGCGGGCTCCTTCCAAGGAGGCGATGGATTGCTCCAGGGCGGCCCGGGTGGGATTGCCCAGGCGCGAGTATTCCCATTGTCCCGGGGTATATACATCCGGTCGGGCGAATACCACGTTTTGATAAATGGGGGTGCTGACCGCCCCGGTATGGGGATCCCCCTCGCTGCCGGTGTGGATCAAACGGGTCCCTTTTTTCATAATCTCATCCCTTTTTGCTATAATTCAAACCAAGCCCAGCTAAGTTGGTGAGCGTTTGACAGCGCTCTGGCAAGACTTATTGTATATTATAACAATACTACTCTCAGCGGGAAAATGAAGAACCCCGCCGGTGATAAGGCAGGCGACGCCTAGGATCCACCACCTTCTTCAAGATATTATTGTACCCAGATGCTGAAGGATATGGTTGAAAGTTTCGAGGATGGGTACTAGTTTGCGTTTGCGGATGTAAAACACCATCGAGTCAAGGTAGAGAGGATTCCGGTGACGGGGCTTGAGTGGAAACGCATGAATAGAGGGCGGCCCGGGCAGCATCATAATCCTGGGATAAAAGGAACAAAGTCGAATGGAGAACAAGTATAGAAAACTGCAAAGCCGACTGCGCTCTCTGGACGGGATAGCGGTCGCCTATTCAGGGGGAGCAGACAGCACATTCCTGCTGCAAACTGCAGCTGACCTGTTGACTGACTGCGCCCTGGCGGTAACGGTGGTTTCCCCAACCTTACCCGCCGGGGGACTGGCAGCGGCGGTTGAGTTTACCCGCGGTGGGGGGATCAGGCACCAGGTCATCGAAATAGATACATTTGCGGTGGAGGGCTTCGCTGACAACCACACCGATCGCTGTTATCTCTGCAAACGGGCTTACTACCCCCGCATCCTGGCCCTGGCCAGGGAAAGAGGCATCACCACCGTAGCGGATGGATCCAACGCCGGGGATGGAGCAGATTTCCGCCCCGGCATGCGAGCGGTGAGAGAATTGGGGGTAATAAGTCCCCTGCAGGAAGCTGGCCTGACCAAGACCGAGATAAGGGAGTTGTCCCGGCTCATGGGTTTGTCGGGCTGGAACAAGCCCAATGAGTCTTGCCTGGCTACCCGCATTCCCTACGGGCAGCAGATTACCCCAGGTAAGCTGGCGAGAGTCGATGCAGCTGAACAGTATCTCCGGGGATTGGGGTTCCGGCAAGTGCGGGTGCGCCACCACGAGGACATGGCCCGGATTGAAGTAGGCCCGCCAGAGCGGGCCGGCATCGGCGAGCGGCTTATGGACGAGATACATGACCACCTGCGGGCTCTCGGGTTTGCCTATGTCACCCTGGATCTGAAAGGTTACCGGATAGGCAGCCTTAATGAAAATCTGGATTTTGATCTCTAAAAATAGAAATGGAGGCAGATGGAATGACCAGAATAGCCCATAGCCTGACCGATTTGATAGGCAACACTCCCCTGCTGGAGCTAAACAATTTCTGCCTGGCCAATCAACTGGAAGCCCGGTTGGTGGCCAAATTGGAGTACTTCAACCCAGGTGGCAGCGTCAAGGATCGCTTGGGCCTGGCTCTTATCCAGGATGCGGAGGACCGGGGGCTTATCGGGCCGGGGACGGTGATAGTGGAGCCCACTAGCGGCAATACCGGTATCGGCCTGGCATTGGTGGCGGCAGTCCGCGGATACCGGCTGATGATAACCATGCCCGACAGCATGAGCCCGGAGCGCATCAAAATACTGCAGGCACTGGGGGCCGAGGTGGTACTGACCCCGGGGGCCCAGGGTATGGCTGGGGCCATCATCAAGGCGGGGGAATTAGCAGCCCGGCCTGGCTATTACCTGCCCCAGCAATTCGAGAATCCCGCTAACCCAGAAGTGCACCGCTCTACCACCGGTCCGGAGATATGGGCCGATAGCGGCGGCGCGGTAGATATGTTCGTGGCCGGGGTAGGCTCAGGGGGCACCATAACCGGAGTGGGGGTGTACCTCAAGGCTCAAAATCCAGCAGTGGAGGTAATTGCGGTAGAGCCGGCCGGTTCCCCGGTTTTATCCGGAGGCCGACCCGGTCCCCACCAACTGCAGGGCATTGGAGCCGGATTTGTCCCCGACGTCTTCGATCGGGAAGCAGTTAACGAGATCATCCCGATCAGCGATGAGGACGCTCTACAGACAGCCCGGGAACTGGCCCGTCGGGAAGGTCTGCTGGTGGGGATATCGGCCGGAGCAGCGACCTGCGCAGCCGCCCGGCTGGCGCGGCGTCCAGAGAATAGAGGAAAGCTGATAGTGGTGCTGCTGCCGGACAGCGCTGAGCGTTATCTATCCACCGAACTCTTTGGGCAGAGCCTGTAAAGCAGACAGGCCAACCTTGATACGGGTTGGTGGCCGGCGGCTATAGCCAGACAGGGGAAACGATATGTGGAGGACCGGGCGCATAGCCCGGGACGGTCTACCCCCAAATGGGTTAAACAAATAAATCTCTTGGTGTAGAATTAGGTGGTGCAGAGCAAATAGGAGGTGCTGAGTAGATTTGCGCTTGATCAATAAAGGAGTTTATTTTATCAATGGTGATACTTTGGTTGAGGTTGGTGAGCAGGGGCAGGTGGAAACCCTGGCCGGCAGCAGTAAACCCGGCAGCCCGGGGTTGGAGGGCAGCATCCTGGTACCGGAGCGAGACCGCCAGAATACCATGGCATATCAAATACTGACCCAACACAACACCAGCAGCGACCCGGACCACCTGCGGATCCGGTTCGACGCCCTGGCATCCCACGATATAACCTACGTGGGTATCGTGCAGACCGCCCGGGCCAGCGGCCTAAAGGAATTCCCATTGCCATATGTTATGACCAACTGCCATAACAGCCTGTGCGCGGTGGGGGGGACCATCAATGAGGACGACCATCTCTTCGGTCTGTCGGCAGCTCGCAAATACGGAGGAATCTATGTCCCGGCCCACCTGGCCGTCATCCATCAATACATGAGGGAGATGATGGCGGCCTGCGGCAGCATGATCCTTGGTTCCGACAGCCATACCCGCTATGGCGCTCTGGGCACCATGGCCATCGGCGAAGGAGGCCCGGAACTGGTCAAGCAGCTGCTCCACAAAACCTATGACATTGATTATCCCGAGATTATCGCGGTTTACCTGGAAGGCCGGCCCCGCCCGGGGGTGGGTCCCCAGGATGTGGCCCTGGCCCTGATAGGAGCGGTATTCCAGAATAATTTTGTTAATAATAAAGTCCTGGAGTTTATCGGTCCCGGGATCGCCAACCTGTCGGTGGACTACCGCAATGGTATCGATGTCATGACCACCGAGACCACCTGCCTCAGTTCCATCTGGTGCACCGACCCGTCGGTACAAGAGTATTACCGTATCCACGGGCGGCCTGAGGCCTATGCCCGGCTGCAACCGGGTCCGGCGGCCTATTACGATGGGGCGGTGATAATCGACTTGGAACAGATCGAGCCAATGATTGCTCTGCCTTTCCATCCCAGCAATGTATATACCATTAGCGAGTTAAACCGCAATACCGGGGATATTCTGCGCATGGTGGAGATTGAAGGTCAGAAGCAGATGGACAATCCTAACGTCCGCTTCAGCCTTACCGATAAGATAGTCTCAGGCCGTCTGCGGGCCGACCAGGGCATTGTGGCTGGTTGTGCCGGAGGCACGTTCGAAAACCTGAATCAGATTGCGGCTATGGTGGAGAACAAGACCATCGGCAACGGCCAGTTGGCCTTCAGCGTTTATCCGGCCAGTCAGCCCATATATCTGGAGTTGATAAAAAATGGTGCTGCCGCCAAGATGATGATGGCTGGTATCATCATGAAGACGGCCTTCTGCGGTCCTTGTTTCGGGGCTGGAGATGTGCCGGCCAATAACGCCCTGAGCATCCGCCATGCCACCCGTAACTTCCCTAACCGGGAGGGCTCCAAACCGGGTGAGGGGCAGATCTCTTCGGTAGCCCTGATGGATGCCCGCTCCATCACCGCCACCGTCCTCAACGGGGGACTGCTGACCCCGGCTACCGACCTGCAATTGGCGGACGTACCCAGTATCTACAGTTTCAACCGGGAGGTCTACGACAACCGGGTATACAGTGGCTATCGACAGCCAGTCCAGCATTATGAACTAAGATTTGGGCCCAATATTGCTGACTGGCCGGAGATGGTGGCTTTGCCCCGCCATCTGCTGCTGCAGGTAGCGGCTGTGATTACCGATCCGGTCACCACTACCGACGAACTGATTCCATCCGGGGAGACCTCTTCGTTCCGTTCCAATCCCTTGAAACTGGCGGAATTTACCCTCTCCCGGAAGGCTCCCGGCTATGTAGGCCGGGCCAAGGCAGTGGATGCCCTCGAGCAGGAACGGCGACGGCGGCTGGCAACCACCGAGGGGGAAATATCAGTGAATTTGCAGGCTTTGGTGGAACCGCTCATCGAAAAAGGGGTAGGCAGCGACGCTGGGGAGATTTTGCAGGAAACCGGTATTGGCAGCGTGATCTATGCCGTCAAACCAGGTGATGGTTCGGCTCGGGAACAGGCCGCCTCCAGCCAGAAAGTGCTGGGCGGCTGGGCCAATATCGCAGTCAGTTACGCTACCAAACGCTATCGCAGTAATCTGATCAATTGGGGCATGTTGCCCTTTACTATTGATTCCGGGGCTGAACCCTTCGTGGTGGGAGAAATGATCTTCATACCGGATATCCAGGAGAAGCTGGCCGGGGGTGATGAGAGTTTTCCGGCCCAGGTGATGGGCGCCGGAGCGGTGCGGGAGGTCGAACTCCGCTTGGAGAAAATATCCCGGGATGAGCGAGAAGTGATTCTCAAAGGAAGTTTGATCAACTATTATGCCAATTGATTACCCGCCGCAGGCCCGCCATCGGCGCCAGCCTGCGGTTTTTACGGGAGTGAAATGCAGGCGGGTCCAGCCGGGCCACTGGATTAGATGGCAGCGGGCTGATATCTACCGGGTTGAGGTGGGCAGTACCAATGACCAGCGTAGACTCCAGATGGTTTTTGACCGACCTACCGGCATAACGGATAGTCACACATGGCGATTCCAGACCAGAAAGAGAATACTGAGCATAGGAAAGGGCGCAGGAGGTGAGGACCATGCGGCTGCCAGATCATGTGGCGGAGATAATGGCGGTATTGAAAAGCCAGGGCTATGAATCCTACCTGGTGGGCGGTTGTGTACGCGATCTCTTGCTGGATCGGAAGCCGATGGATTACGATGTGGTTACGTCAGCTCCTTTCGAGGTCATCTGCAGTGTCTTTCCCCGCACCGTCCCCCTGGGCGCCCGTTATGGGACCCTGGCGGTGGTGACCGCTGCCGGGCCGGTAGAGGTATCCACCTGTAAAGGACCCTTTCATTCATCCCTGCCCGGTCTGACCGGGATCGAAGCCGATCTTTTCTGGAGAGACTTTACCATCAATGCCATGGCTATGGATGCTGACGGAGAAATAATTGACCCATTCGGGGGAATGCGGGATTTGAAGGGAAGGATTGTTGCCGCCCCGGGCAATCAGGCTGCCCAGCGTTTTCGGGACGACCCCCTGCGGATGGTGCGGGCCATACGCCTGGGTTGCACCCTGGACTTCACACTCCACCCGGCTGTCAATGATGCTATTAGGGCTGTGGCGCCGTTGCTGCCCCGGGTGGCGGCGGAAAGGATAAGAAGCGAGCTGGAGCTGATTTTGCTGGCGGAGCGGCCAGATCAGGGAGTAAAGGCTCTGGCGACTGCCGGTCTGCTGACCTACATCCTGCCGGAAATGATGCCGATGCTCGGTTTCGACCAAAAGAACCCCCGCCATGATAAAGACCTGTTTGAGCATACCATGGCCGTGCTGGCAGCGGCCCCGCCTCGGCTAACGGTGCGTCTGGCCGCCTTGTTGCATGATGTGGGCAAGCCGATTTGCTTCACCGTGGACGGGAACGGCCGGGGGCATTTCTATAACCACCATATAGAAGGCAGCCGGATGGCGACCCTCATCCTACAGCGCCTCAGGTACGATCACCATACCATCGAGGTAGTGACCCGGCTGATTTATGACCACATGAGCCGATTCCCCCAGGTGCGTCGGGAAAGTTTGAAGAAGCTTATTAGTCGGGTGGGGGAGGAAAACCTGGATGACCTTTTTGATTTGCAGCGAGCCGACATCTTAGGGTCAGCCACCCCCTTCGACACATCTTTACTGGACGCCATGGAGGAAGAAGTAGCCAACATCCTGGCGATTCAGCCGCCCTTGTATCGCAAGGATCTGGCCATCGACGGCAACGATCTGGTGGCCCTGGGTTGGGAACCGGGCCCCAGGATAGGCCAGGTGCTGGAACACTTACTGGAAGTAGTCCTGGAACGACCGGAGATGAATCAGGCGGGGCTCCTGCTGGAAGAAGCGCAGACCTACCTTAAGAGAGGGAATAAATAGTACGGTCGGAGCGATTATATTAGGAAAACAAACTGCCTTTTAAAATGCGGTCTGTCTAAACCGCGTTCTGATGGGTGTTGACCTCGATGTATTCAGCTATTCGGCGGTACTCGTTGGCAAATTTCAGTTTGACGCTGATATTGCCGCTTTTCTTTGGGGCTGGAGTTGTCAAGCCCCAATGCGCTTATATCAGCCAGCTTTTGGACATTTTTCGTTTCCATAATCTATGCTCATGAAAACATCCATCATTTTGGGCGTAATTATGACCATGCCGCCCCTGATTCGGCATGATTCAATATATCCGTTTCGGGGTTATCCCGTGAGGAAGCATAAGGAAGCCACCACTTTACCAGAAAAAGTGATGGCTTTTTATCTCTCCTCACACTTCAGGCCAAGTTGGCCCGAAGTGTCACTTGATATGGAACTTTGGACTCATAGAGCATTGAGTGTTATTGTCATGCAAGTACAATAAATACGAGTCGCCAAAATCTCACGTGAAGAATGGCATAAACTGCTTGAATTTACGATGGAGGGACACCAATATGAATAACGCTTTGGAGGTCAGAAACCTCTGTAAAACCTATAATGACTTCTCGCTGGATTCCATTTCGTTCACCCTGCCCGCTGGATATATTATGGGGTTTGTCGGGCAGAACGGCGCGGGGAAAACGACGACCATACGGCTTATCCTGAATATGGCGAATCGAACCGGCGGCGAGGTCAAAATTTTCGGTTTAGACAACATAGAGGATGAATTGACCGTAAAGCAGGAACTGGCAGCTGTCTTTGACGAAATCTGCTTTGTAGACGTGTGGCGTGTCCGCGAGGTTGAAAAAGTTATAAAGGGGTTTTACAGCCAATGGGACAGCGAGCAGTTTGCGGCTTATCTGAAAAGGTTCAAGCTGCCTCCCGATAAAAGGGTTAAGGACTTGTCGCGCGGTATGAAATTGAGACTGATGCTCGCGGTGGCGATGTCGCATAACGCTAAACTGCTCATATTAGACGAACCGACAAGCGGGCTTGACCCGGGTGGCTCGCGGCGAGTTGCTCGATATCTTGCGCGAGTACATCTCTGATGGGGAAAAAAGCGTGTTTTTCTCGACGCACATAACATCGGATTTAGAGAAAATCGCGGATTACATTACGCTGATTGACAACGGCAAGATGTTCTTTACTGGCGCAAAGGACGATTTGGAGACATATTTCCTCATTGTGAAGGGCGGCGCTGACGACCTGACGGACTCCCTGAAATCGCAGCTCATCGGACTGTCGTCAAACACTACCGGCTTCAGCGGACTGCTTCCGTCCTCCAAGTCGGTACTACTATCGGACAGGCTTGTGACGGAAACATCGACGATTGATGAAATCCTTGTGCGCATCAGCAAAGGGGGAAGCTGAAATAAATAGATTATGGAATGCCGTCAAGTTGGACCTGTACACCGCGAAGGCTTCCCTGCCCACATTTGCCATCACTATAATCGCCGTTATTTTCATTGGTGCGGCAATCAAGCAGCCGTCAGTCATTACGGCGATAGCGATGATGTTTGCCACAGCGTTAAGCAGCACGATATTTCAGGTAAATGAGAAAAACAACCTTGATAAGCTCTACGGAATACTGCCGCTCAAAAAGCGGGAACGTTTGCTGGCGCGTTATCTGTATGCTTTGATTTTGGGAATATGCTGTGCGGCTATTGTGACGATTGCCGCCCTGATTCTATATCG
>LSQX01351020.1_pt2 | contig 16843 bp, 11 predicted proteins | sample 654561 | NCBI WGS metagenome assembly LSQX01 (sample SAMN04489861, study PRJNA283612) | anaerobic digester metagenome | isolation source: 4 biogas reactors fed with cattle manure at either 37C or 55C with and... | place: Denmark: Kongens Lyngby | collected 2014
AAGTCATTTGTTGAATTACAGGTATGACACCAGGATTTTTCACTGGTGTCCAAATTAAGGGCATCAGTGACAGACAATATAAAAAGATCTCTAATCTTAACGCACTCTGTCCACTTGGTTCACTGATTCACCATAATTGCTCTGACCCTCACCCGAGCCTCTCCCAGAAACGACTGATTCCCCAGAAACGACCGATCCCTTTAAGTCTCTTATATGCCTTTCGTCTTTCCCTATCACCTATCACCTATAATACACCCACCCACACGCCCCAACCTTCCCACGCTATAACCTCGACCTCCACGCCACACCTCCGTCTTTCCGGTTTTTTTTTCGCGCTGGTACGTCTCATAAGGTGTGCCCTACAACAACGCAAAAACAGACGGTCACCCAGGCTGGGGAGACTTTGAAGAACCTATCTCGCCTTCTTCTTCACCACAGAGGCACAGAGAGCACAGAGGAAAAAGATAATTGAACCAGGTCATTAACTGAAATGCACGGAAAAAAAAGAGAAAGATTTAGAAAAGATCTATAGTCTTGAATCGTTCACTTTGTCCACTTGGTGCTACCCGGGCGAAAGATTTTTCGCCCCTACCAACGTTAAGTCTCAGCCCTTCCCGACACGTCCACTTGGTCCATTCCGTCCACTTTGTCCACAGCCCCACCGCCAAAACCTCACAACATACTTTCAGCCCTCCCAGATACGTCCGATCCGTCTGATCCGTCCGATTAAAGACCCAAGGACATACTCACAGCGCGATCCTGTCTCCTGCAGAATCATTCATTCCCATGGAAAACGTTACTGTTTCCGAATCTCCAATACCAGTTTTCTGAAGTCTATTTCCAGCTAGCGAGATCTTCTTTCATCTCTTAATCTCTGAGCTTCCATTCTTTCCAGTTCCACTTCTACTTTATTTTCCAGATAGGAAATTTTTTGGTCAATGTCAATTATTCGTTCTTGCAGGATGGCAACATTTCTATTTAAGACTGATAAGTTTTTTTCTGAACTCTCAATTATTCTAAGCTTGGAATTGATTACTGATTGAGATTTGGTTCTTTCAATAGCAGACTGGGCTTCTAATATCTTCTTCTCTATTATAAGAGCCTTGCCCTCTTCTCGCACTTGATCCATTAAAAGTTTGAGTCTTCGTTCTTTTCCGCGTAATACTTGTCGCCTGTAATTGTCAATTAACGCCATCTTGAAATCCTCCTTTGTAATCACTTACATCTATCTTTCCTGTTACTGCATGAGAAATTAAACTGGTCCTGTATTCCTTTATCAGCTCAATTGGTTGCCTGTATACGTTAATGATCTGGTCTATTCGGGATACTATCGCTTCTTGTTCGTTCAGGGTGGGGTAAAATTATCATTAAGTTCTTATATTTTTCAGCACTTATATTTTGGATCGTTGATTGAATAAAAATACTTCGTACCCACAACTTATAACTCCCAGACTTAGTATATTTATCTATGGTGGATTCAAGGTTGAGATGCAAATTTTCAATTGAAGAAGACTTCAGCTGGAGTTCGGTAGTTTAAGGTTTTTCTGGGTCTGTTATTTAACTTATAAACAGCATCTTGCAGTTGTTCATCTGTGATTGTATCAAAGCGTATCTTTTTTGTGAAATATTGTCTTAACACGCCATTTGTATTTTCATTATAGCTCTGTCATTGGAACGATAAGACCTTGCAAAATAAATGGCTATGTCCAAGGCATTCCTTTTATCCTGCTGATCCATAATTGCCTCCTTGTGGGATTTTTCAACCGCCTATGATTCCAAAAGCTCTTTCATGCACCTCCATGAGAAATGAATACCCAATGATTCTATAGTTCTTGCGTCATGCTTTTCAAATGTATAAATTCCTTAAGATTCAGGGCTGTAGTGAAGGGTTGAGAGAAGAAAAACGGTTGTGGTTGGAAAAAAAGTATAAGGCGTGCAATATAATACTTTTGACACGATCAAGCCTTGGAACAACCAAGGTCGGTTTTGGAGTGCGGAAGCCATGCTTCCGCTTTAGTGCTGATTTGGGACATGCGATATCTTTAATAAAGGAAGCCATGCTTCCGTATTTAAAGTCTGGGAGAAAAGAAGGTCTTTTAAGAAAATGGCTTCACATAATTTGCGTTCTGGCAGTGGCAAGCATGGCTTGCTCTGTTACAGTCAGTTATAAGTCTCTACTCCCGAAAAAGCGGAAGCATGGCTTCCGCACTCCAAAAATTGGAAATTGGCGTTCTCAGGGGGCGAACTCACAGCTCATCGCCAAATTCAGGCAAACCAAAGTCATTTTCTTTCAACCAATCAACAGCATCTTCTATCCCATTCACAGCGGCCTGTTGCATCCAATAGACCGCTTTTTCAAGATCACGGATGTATTCGTCCCCTTCAGCATAGAGCCATCCCAGATCGAATTGTGCCGGTGGATATCCTTGTTCTGCTGACAGTTGATACAATTTTATGGCTTCCTGAATATCTTTTTTCACCCCTACTCCTCTGACATAAAGTTGGGCGAGTCGTGCCTGCGAGGAGGCATATCCCTGATCTGCGGCTTTACGATACCATTTTGCCGCTTCCTGTTGGTCATGCTTCACTCCCTCTCCGAATTGATACCGCATTCCGAGCATGTCCTGAACTTCAGCCATGCCCGAATTGGCCGCCCGGCGGTACCATTTCAGCGCTTCCTGCCTGTTGGGTTTCACACCATCGCCGTATTGCCAGGCTTCAGCGATTCGCAATTGCGCCTGGGCATGGCCTTGGTCCGCAGCCTTACGATACCAGTCCATGGCTTGTTTCATATCATCTTTCACGCCTATCCCCTCTTCATAACAGGCGCCCAATGCAAATTGCGCTTCCGCATCACCTTGTTCAGCCCCCATCCGGTATATCCGTGCGGCTCTGTCGTCGTTCTGCTCCACCTCCCAGCCTGTTTCGTAGCTGTAAGCCAAAACGTGGAAGGGCTTCTGTCTTTCTTCTGCAACTTTGCGATACCAATATTGCGCCTCTTCAAGATCTTTTTCCACTCCCACTCCATCTTCATAACACAGTCCCAGATGCAGTTGCGCTTCCTCACAATTGTGATCAGCAGCCTCACGATAGTATTTCAGCGCTTCGTGAATATCCGATTTCACACCGCTACCATACTCATAACACAAGCCAAGCTTCCAGAGTGCATAGTACTCTTTCTGTGCCGCTGCTTTCCGGTACCAACGGACCGCTTCTTCCGCATCTTCCTCCACCCCTATACCCTCTTCATAACAGCGCCCGAGTTCATATTGTGCTGTGGCCCAGCCCTCCTCCGCAGCCGCGCGGTACCATTTGGCCGCTTCTTCCTCATTTATTTCCACCCCTATACCCTCTTCATAACAGCGCCCGAGTTCACATTGTGCCAAAGCGTCTCCCTCATCAGCCAACAGGCGATACACCCGTAACGCTCTCCCGTAATTTTGCTCTATGCCCCATCCGTTCTCGTACTGCTCTGCAATGTAAGCCACTGAAGACAGATCATCCCACTTCAGGGCTTTTTGAAACCATTTTTCCGCCTTCTCAACATCTTTGTCGACGCCTGTACCTTCTTCATAACAGAATCCGAGATGTATCTGTGCCTGAGGATGATTCTGATCCGCCGCCTTGCGATACCAATTTATCGCTTCTGTCGGATCGGGATCCATTCCGTATCCATATTCATGGAATAAACCCATCTTCCATTCTGCAGAAGAATTTTTTGCTTCCGCAGCTTTGCGATACCAATTCACAGCCTCCTGACCATTTTGTTCAATCCCGATTCCGTACTCATAACACTGAGCAAAATGCAGCTGTCCGGTTATGTTCCCCTGATCGGCTGCAATGCGCAATACACGTGCAGCCCGTTCACGATTCTTTTGGTTATTTGCGTCGAGTTGCCATAAGAAAAGAGCGTCGCAGGCATCTATGTTAAGGATAGCTTCCTTATACCATTTCTCAGCCTGCTCAGGATCAGCATCAAAACCAATGCCTTCATCATAACAACGACCGACTTCCAATTGTGCATTTGTATCGCCTTGTTCAGCCGCTTTGAGATATAAGCTTGCCGCCTTTTTCAAATCAGCTTCGACGATCTCGCCCGCTTCGTATATTGCTCCAAGTACAAGTTGTCCTTCAGGGCTTCCGTGTTCTGCTGCGAGATGAAACCACTTCAGTGCTCCTGCAACATCGCATTCCACTCCTTCACCTTTCTCATAAAAAATTGCAAGTGTGAGCTGTGCGTCAGCCAGCCCCTGTTCCGCAGCGAGAGACAACCATTTCATCGCTTCGCCGATATCGGTATCGACTCCTGTCCCTTTATAATAATGATATCCGAGCTCATATTGTGCCTCCGCATTTCCCGCTTCCGCTTCCTGAAGAAGTTTTTCGATTGACCGCTCTGTTATATCCATCTTGTCTCCTTTGATACTGTTTTCAGTGCTGCTCTCAGACAGCATTTTAAACTTTGAAGATTCATTGAAACAATAAGCTTCAAGACAGGCGTTTCTTTTTTGTCATAGTCTGTATAATTTACCTTTGCTGTCCGGACTTTTTCAACTCTTGACACTCTTAAAATTGCACCTCTGTACTCCACTGAAAACTACTCGCTTCCAACTCCAAGAATTCCGCCGTGGAGAGGGCCGAAAATTCCCTGCCCCCACTGGATCGTGGCTTGAGATCCGCCCCGGCGTCCGGACTCGGGTCTATGGAGCTGAAGCAAAGGCTGATCATCTTGCAAGAGGATGATATTTTCCGGGGTGATGACCACTTCAAAAGCGACAGGCTTTCCTGTCCAATGCATGGGCGCTTCCCCGTGTCCGGGGAGGGTCAGTCCATAAAAAGCGCCATATTCCTTTTCGGCGCGGGGATCAATGAAATCACGGGCCTCTTCCAGAAGTGCGCCGTTCTTGCTGGCCGTGGAGGCATACAAGGTATCGCCATAGGAGGTGAGGCTGGTCACACGCTGTCCCCAGATGTTGTAGACCGGGGCTTTTCGTTCGTTCATTTCTATTTCATAGGGTGCCGTAATGTCCGCACTCATGGGCGGTTGGGTGAAGAGGCGGGCGGCATAGTGCCAGTCGGCCCGGGCATGAGGCCGACGCCATACTTCGCCCCAGGGCCAGATGCCCACATACAACTCGCCACGATAAATAGCCATGGCTTGGGCTTCCCGGGCGGAGGGAGATGCATTTTCCGGGCGGGGCGGTACACCTTCCAAATGCACAAGCCGATCTCCCTGCACTTCAAAAAGTTCGCCTGTGGGATATTGTCCCAGGAGCAGCCGATCGTAATAATTGATCATGGTATAAATCTGAAAACTTGTGCGCGGATCGGCCTCACGCAGAGAAATCCACCTGCCTTCATCAAAGCGAAAGACTGCACCATTGTTGGTTGCAATGATCACATCGCTGTTCAACTGACCATAGGCATAGGGAAATTCGCCGGGGACAGTGAGATCCTGTACCACGGCCTGATGAAGCGGTACTTCTTCTCCCGATTCAGCATCCCAGGGGCAGGCATACAATTGTGTTTTGCCTTCCGGGTCAGTGAGTCGCAGATGAAAAAAGAGGTGGCCTCCGCCATAATAAAAAATACCGGTTGTTCCCGCCTCGCTGTCAAAGGAAAAGACTTCTTTATCGCCCAGACGAAGGCTATTATTCCCTGTCTCATAATGATGAGCACCTACCTGAAAGGAAAAAGAGCCGTCATTTTCCCATTCCTGTGTGGCGGGCTTCCAGCATTTCGGACTGTTTCCCAAAGTGGCGTGAACTCCGGAATCCGTGGCATAAAGATAATGCTGCGTACTCTCCGTCGCTTTGGGCAGCACTTTAAATTCCAGTTCTTCCTCTTCCGCAACCGGTCTTTCAAAAAGTTGCAGGGAAAAGCGATTCCCGGGAAAGCGCGTGTTCCATACACCCTGAAATCCCGCTCCCATACGGGCCTCCCCTTTCTCATCGCTGATCTCGAAAAGCGTTCCCGGATTCTGGCCCCGGTCCTTGCCGAAATCCACAAGCATACGCAGCCGGGTAATGCTGTTTTCCGAAAAGGAGATGGGACGGCTCAGCTGAAAATATCCGGTTTCTTTCACTTCATCAACAAAGGGTTTGAGCCCAGCCCAGGCGAAGGCTGCAACGCCGGGATAGCCCAGCGATCGGGCTGTGGCCAGATAACGGCTGATCTCCGTAGCATCAGGGATGGTGCCGTGGCTGGTGTGAACACCGAGGGCAAAAGACAAGTCCACGGCGGCCGATGCATTGCGGGCGAGCAGGGCGGCCTCTTTCAGTCGTCTACGGAAAGCCTCCATATAGGCATCACCATAATTGTCGGTGTAACAGTAGCCGGAAATATTGATGTGGTCGAGATATCCGGCGGCCACCCACTCTGACCAGGATTGGGCAACAGGGTGATTGGCGACCACATGGGGCCCCCAGCTGTAAATTCCCAGAGAGAGCTCTTCTTTTTTCTGACGCAGCCCCTCTGAGATTTCGTTCATGAGATTTGTGAGGGCCGCCTCTTTGGCCTGTTGAAGTTTCTCCGCTTTTTGCGCTTCTTCCAGATGGCCATATTCTTCCAGAAAAGGATCCAGATTTTCTGTATCCAGGGTCACACCGCTTTCATTGGGAAAACGCATATAATCCAGCATGATCCCGTCGGCATCCACATGATCAAGCATTTCGCTCATGCGGCTCAGTATCCAGGAACGCGCTTCATTGTGAGCCGGCGAAATCCATCCGAGGGCGGGCTGCGATTCTTTTTGCAAGGCCCATTCCGGATGTTCGAGGAGGATACCCTGAGGCATTTTGAGTCCGGCCGAGAGAACACAATAGACGGGCATGATTTTTATCCCGCGGGAGCGTGCCTTGGTACAAAGGATTCCCAGAATATCCCGCTGCGCCTTTTCCTCTTCAGGAAGGGATCCGGCGAACCATTTCTCCTGTCCGGAAGTGGTATTGGCATAGGGCAGGAGTGTGGTGAATCCGCAAGCCTGAATCTCATCCAGCGTCTCATCCAGAAGTCTTTCCGCTTCGGCCCGTGTCAGGGCTGGATCAGAAAAGACAGTGGGATGCAGGTACAGAGCGGAAAAAGGCTCATGAGCTGCCGCGCTTGTGACAAGCATCAGAGAGAGAATAAAAAAACTCAAGCATCTTCGCATGGGACGTCCTCCTTTCCCTATGCCTTGCTCGTAGCCATTGCCGCATAAAAACGGTTTACACAATCTTCCCGCCGTTGCATCACTTCAATTGCGTCGGGCCAGGTATTCCAGGAGCCTCTTTATACAACGGGGCAGAATCTCAGTCTGATTCAGGCAGGTCGGCACAGTCCAGCATACGGGCGGCTTTCACTTCGTCGAGCCGTCCCACGGGCAGGGTCTCGGGAGCACGATGAAGGGCGTCGGGATCTTCCTTCGCCAAACGGGCAATATCCATCATGGCATCGCAAAAAGCATCGAGCGTTTCTCTGGACTCTGTTTCCGTGGGCTCGATCATGAGTCCTTCTTTCACTGTGAGCGGGAAATACACTGTCGGTGCGTGGAAGCCTCTGTCCAGCAGCGCTTTCGCAATGTCCAGTGCGCTGATGCCCGATTCCTTTTCCATCTTTTCCGCTGTGAGCAGACATTCATGCATGCACAGCCCTTCATAGGCCGCCGGAAATTCTTCTTTCAGCCGATGCAACAGGTAGTTGGCATTGAGCGCCGCCAGCTTACTGACCTCTTTGAGTCCTTCGCCGCCCAGCGCTCGCAGATAGGCGAAAGCACGGACAACAACCAGAAAATTCCCGAAGAAAGGCGTCATAGGGCCGATCGTTTTTTCCGGCTCTTCCAGAACAAAGTTATTACCGGACTTGACGACCCGCGGCCCGGGCAGATAGGGTGCCAACAGTGCATTCACAGCGATGGCTCCCGATCCGGGACCGCCCATGCCGTGGGGTGTTCCGAAGCTTTTGTGCAGGTTATAGTGCATCACGTCAAAGCCCAGTTCGCCCGGGCGAGCCCGTCCGACAATGGCGTTGAGGTTGGCGCCATCGTAATACATGAGCGCCCCCGCTTCATGGGCCAGAGCGGACATCTCCGCCACGTGGGGCTCAAAGAGACCATGCGTATTGGGGCAGGTGAGCATGACTCCGGCCACATCATCAGCCAGGCATTTTTTGAAATCTTCAAAATCAACAATGCCGCAAGAGGTGGACGCCACTTCGCGGACTTTGAATCCGGCAATGGCCGCACTGGCGGGATTGGTACCATGGGCTGAATCAGGCACGAGAATGGTATCACGGCCCTTATTGCCATGATCCCGGTGATAAGCCGCAATGAGAAGCACACCGGTGAGTTCGCCATGAGCACCGGCCATGGGCTGGGTACAACCGGCATCCAGACCTCCGATTTCCGCCAGTAATTCTTCCATCTCATAGATGAGCCGCAGTGCGCCCTGACAGGATTTCAGATAGGATTCGCAACTGATCAGCTGGGGATGCAGATCCGTAAAACCGGGATGGGACGCGGCCACCTCGGCAATCTTGGGATTGTATTTCATGGTGCAGGAACCCAGAGGATAGAAATGGGAATCCACACCGAAATTCTTGCGTGACAAGCGGGTGAAATGGCGGACCACATCCAGCTCGCTCAGTTCAGGGAGGGCAAGAGGCGTACTCCGTTTCAACTCTTCCGGCATCTCCGCAAGAGGGACATCCAGCGGAGGGGGCATGATGGCCTGGCGTCCGGCTACACTGGCTTCAAATACAGTACGCTTATCCATGACAGCACTCCTTCATTGCCGCTGCAAAAGCATCGAGCTCTTCCCGGCTCCGCATTTCCGTCACGGCGATGAGCAGATCACCGGGTTCTCCCATGCCCAGTTCATGCAAGGGGATGCCCGGCAGAAATCCACGGGGCTGCAAGGCTTCGATGACCTCCCGGGCGGGTCGGGGCAGACGCACCGCAAACTCGTTGAAAGTGGGATGCTCATTCAGCAGCGGCAGAAAGTCGAGCTGTTTCTTCAGATATTCCGCTTTGGAATGGCAGGCCCGGGCCGTGGCTTCAATACCGGCCTTGCCCATAAGACAGAGATGGATGAGAGTACGCAGAGCACAGAGGGCCTGGTTGGAACAGATATTGGACAGCGCCTTTTCCCGGCGGATATGCTGTTCCCGCGCCTGCAGGGTCAGGACAAAACCGCGACGGCCCGCATCATCAGTCGTGGCTGCTGCAATGCGTCCGGGCATTTTGCGTATGTGTTTTTTCTTCGCCGTGAGAATACCCAGATAAGGACCGCCGAAACCCAGGGGCAAGCCGAGGCTCTGTCCTTCAGCCAGGGCTATGTCGGCACCCATGGCGCCGGGCGTTTTCAAGATGCCGAGGGAGACGGGGTTGAAGGCGACAATGAGAAGAGTTTCCTGTGCGTGGCAGGCTTCCGCCAGATCACTGAAGTCCTGTACGTCGCCGAGGAAGGAAGGATTCTGCACAATGAGGCAGGCACTGTCGTCCAATGGATATTCGGCTATTTCCATCTCCAGGACAGATCCATCCGTGTGGGTCGCCAACATCTCTTTCCAGACGGGATTGACGGATGGATGGATCACCACACGGGAACGTCGGGTGATACGGCACGCCATGGCCGCCGCTTCGTAGACGGCTGTGCCGCCATCATATAAAGAGGCATTGGCACATTCCATATCGGCCAGGCGACAGACAGCGGACTGATATTCATAAATGGCTTGCAGGGTGCCCTGGGCGCATTCGGGCTGATAGGGCGTATAGGCCGTATAGAATTCGCTGCGCCCGGCCAGCGCATCCACCGCCGCGGGAATATAATGCTCATAATAGCCGCCGCCCAGAAAAGAGATGGCTGATGTCCGGTTCTCTCCGGCAAGCAGGGCCAGACTCTGACGCAAGGTCTGTTCGCTCTGGCCATCAGCGGGCACTGTCCAGTCTTTCATCCGCAAATCAGGGGGAATGGCATCAAAAAAAGCGTCCGTTGAAGCCAGGCCGAGAGCAGACAGCATGGCCTGCTGCTCATCCGTTGTGGCTGGGGTCCAGTTCATCCGACAGTCCTCCGGGGTGGGGGTAAAATGAAGAAACGAGGCTCCGGGATTATTCCACTGTTTTCAGATAGCCGCGATAACTGCGCGAGTCCATCAGATCCTCATATTCTTCCAGATCCACATCTTTCAGTTTCAGGATCCAGCCTTTACCATAGGTATCACGGTTGATGAGATCGGGCTCCATTTCCAGGGTGTCGTTGACTTCGGCCACCACGCCTGTCACGGGCGAGAGCACGTCGCTGGCCGCTTTGACAGATTCCAGAACAGCGGCATCTTCTCCACGTTCCAGACGCCGACCGATTTCAGGAAGCTCAACAAAGGTGATTTCGCCCAGTTCTTCCACGGCATATTCCGTGATGCCGATGACATACAAACCGCGCTGTTCAACGATCCATTCGTGGTCTTCTGTATATTTGAGGGTATCGGGATTCATGGTTTTCCTCCATTCAGTTTACAATTGCTGTGCTTCAATTTTCTTCCGTCCTGTAGACTCTTTATAGAAAGGTGCAGTTTCGATTTGCACCGTCATATTTCGGGGTCCGGCCTCAAAAGCGACCCCCGGAGTGGCCAATGAGCAGGGTACATAGCCGAGGCCGATACCATAAGCCACTGTGGGGCCGAAAGTGCCGCTCGTCACCACACCCACTTCTTCGCCCTCATGTTTCAGGACAAAGCCATTGCGGGGAGCGCGTTTGTCGGCACTTCTCAACAATACCAACTTCTGATAGTCCTGAGAATCGCGCTGCTGTTCCATCCGGGCCTTTCCGGGAAAGTCCGTATCCCAGGCGATAAAGCGGTCGAGCCCCGCTTCCAGAGCTGTCCGGTCGGCTGTGAGATCCTGACCGCTCAGGGGATAGCCCATCTCCATACGCAAGGTATCGCGGGCACCCAGTCCACAGGGCTTCACAGAAGGATGGGCGGCAAGCATCTGCCAGAGAGCCACAGCTCCTTCGGCAGGCACAAAAAGCTCGTAACCCCATTCTCCCGTGTAACCGGCACGGGCCACGATCAGTTCCAGCCCCTTCCACTCATGGCGCATGCCCACCCAGAATCCCAGATGGCGCACACATTCAAAACCGAATTCCAGAAGAATACGGGGAACCAGAGGACCTTGTATATCAATCTTTGCCAGAGTGGCGGAAAGATTTTCCACAGAAGGTACCTGAGCACCCAAGAGGGCATCAACAGTATCCAGCGCCCCGGCATTGGTCACAAGAAGCAGTTCCTCTTCCGACAGGCGCAAGGCGACGCCATCATCCAGAATACCGCCGTCTTCATGAAGAAGGGTGGTATAGCGGCATTTGTTGACGGCCAGCGAAGAGAGATCGCCGATGACCAGCCGGTCCAGTGCGGCAAAGGAATCGCGGCCCCGTATGAGGAATTCGCCCATATGCGAGCAATCAAAAATACCTGCAGCCTCACGAACCTGTCTGTGCTCTTCCATGATACCGGAAAACTGAAGGGGAAGGGCCCAGCCGTGGAAATCAACTACACGGCCATGATGCTCTGCGTACTGACTAAAAAGCGGTGTCTGCTGCATGGTTCGCCTTTCAATAGAATGGATAATTCACCATGTGTCAAGCCGGATGACGACACACTGTTGCCCAGGCGAACGGCACAATACTGGTGCCCGGCCGCTCCATCGTGGTTGCCTCCACGCTCGTGCTCGCCAGTTACGGCAGGGCTGTATGATCAGCGTTATGATGCCATATTTTAAAAAATATTGCAAGCGACAGCAGAAAAAATATTTTTTATCGCAGAGGCTTTTCTCGCCACAGTGCTGCACAGCTACAAGCAAATTGTTCTTTCTTTTTTTTCACTGCAGAGGTGGAATTGCATGTCAAGTAATAGCCCGGCTCCCGGTCATAAGTTGATTCCCCCCGCAACAATAAGCCACAGTAATATCAGGGTCAGAAAAGTATCATAAGGAATAATCATGAAGATGAAGCTCAGCGGACTTATTGCGGCAACCTTCACGCCCTTTGACCGGGATGGCAAAGTTGATCTGAAGCCCATACCCGCCTTGGTGGAGCGACTGATCGCTCAGGGGATTACAGGGTTTTATGTCTGCGGCAGTACGGGAGAAGGGCCCTCTCTTTCCACGGAAGAACGGGAAGCCGTGGCCGCCGCTTATGTTGCCGCTGTGGCCGGACGCATTCCCGTGGTCATACAGGTGGGGCACAACTCCATCGAAGAAGCACGGAAGCTTGCCCGTCATGCAGCCCTCACAGGAGCCGATGCCATCAGTGCTGTTTCGCCTTCGTACTATCGGCCTGAAAGCACGGAGGTGCTCGTTGATACGCTGGCCCATATCACCGATGGCGCGCCTGATCTTCCTTTTTATTACTATCATATTCCCCAGTTGAGCGGGCTTTCGGTCAATATGATGGCCTTTCTTGAGAAAGCTCCGGCCCGGATTCCATCTTTTGCCGGCATCAAATTCAGCTCCCGGGAACTTGAAGTGATGCAACAGTGTCTGGCCTTTGACGGGGGACGATACAACATTCTTTTCGGTGTTGATGAGATGCTCCTGAGCGGGCTTGTTGCCGGAGCCCAAGGCGCTGTGGGCAGTACCTACAACTTTCTGGCTCCCTTATTTCAGAAGGTCATGCAGCATCTGGATCAAGGCGATCTGGAAGCTGCGCAAAACTATCAGTTGGAAGCCGCTGAAATTATTCAGGTGATGCTGCGATACCATGGGTTGTCGGGATTGAAAGGAGCCTTGTCCATTTCGGGCATGCCTTTCGGATTCACGCGTCTGCCCCTGACTCCTCTCAGTGTCGTGGAATATCAGGCTCTGGAAAAAGAATTGAACGCTCTTGGTTTCCCCGACAGCATAGGATAAGGAAATGTTACAAAGACAGATGATCAGATTTCTGGCTGTCCTGGGCCTGCTTCTCATTCCCCCTCTGCTTTCAGCCGAGATGCTTGACTGGTCAGCCCTGCCGCCCCTGCCCGATCCCGATGGAGTGGCGGGACCTTTTGCGGGATATCACAACCAGGTGATCATTGTTGGTGGCGGTGCGAATTTTCCCAAGCCCATATGGGAATCGTCCAAGATTTTCCACGATGATATTTTCGTGCTCATTCAGGAAAAAGAGGGGGGCTGCAAGTGGATCCAGGTCGGTCATCTGCCCCGACCCATCGCCTATGGCGCTTCCGCTTCCACCGCAGACGGCCTGGTCTGTCTGGGAGGCAATGACGAAGAGAGCTGTTTTGCCGATGTCTTTCTGCTGAAGTGGTTGGAAGAGAATCAGAGTGTTGCGATGGAAGAGCTCCCGTCTTTGCCCATGCCCTGCACAAACAGTACAGCGGCGGTCATCAATAATTGTGTGTACGTGGCGGGCGGATGCACGGGTCTGGAACTGGAAACAGCGAAAGATAATTTCTGGATGCTCGATTTGTCGCTCCGGGGGCAAGACAACTTTCAATGGAAAGAGCTGCCTCCCTGGCCCGGTCCTTCCCGGGCATTGGCTGTGAGCGCGGCCCAGCATAATGGCGTGGCCGATTGCTTCTATCTCATGAGTGGTCGCCGTGTGAATGAAGAAGGTACCACGGAATTTCTCCGCGATGTCTATGAATACATGCCCGGCAGGGGAGAAGCCTGGCGACGTCGTGCTGATGTGCCCCGTTGTGTCATGGCCGGTACGGGTATAGACTTCGGTCAGAGCCATATTTTTGTCTTGAGCGGCGCCGATGAAGCCTTCTTCTACGATGTGGAGAGGTTGAAAGATGCGCATCCGGGTTTTCCCAAAGACTCCTATGCCTACCACACCATTACAGACAGCTGGGTGATGAGCGGCACCACCCCCGCAAATCAGGTGACTTCCCCGGCTGTACGCTGGGGAGAGGACAGTATCCGGGATCCTGTTCTGCTCATCAGCGGTGAAACGCGACCCCGTGTCCGCACGGCCGATGTGTGGGCCATCACACTCAAGCCGGGGGAGAGCCGCTTCGGAATTCTGGATTTTGTTTTTCTGGGTATTTATCTTGTGGCCATGGTCTTTCTCGGTATCTTCTTTTCCTTTCGCAATAAGGACACGGACGATTTCTTCCGGGGCGGTCAGCGCATCCCCTGGTTTGTGGCCGGCCTCAGTATTTTCGCGACCATGCTCAGCTCCATCACCTTCATGGCCATCCCCGCCAAAAGCTATGCCACGGACTGGGTCTATTTTCTCGTGAATATGACCGTGCTTGCTTCGGCTCCCTTTGTGATCCGGCTCTTTCTTCCCTTTTTCCGCAAGGTCGATGCAGTCAGTGCCTATCATTATCTTGAGAAACGCTTCAACCGTTTCGTGCGCCAGTTCGCCAGCGCTTCCTTTGTCCTTTTTCAACTGGGGCGCATGGGAGTTGTCCTCTATCTGCCGGCCCTGGCATTGCGGGTTGTCACACCGCTTTCGGAGCAGCAAAGCATTCTGCTCATGGGGGTATTGAGCATTCTCTATTGCACCCTGGGCGGTTTGCAGGCTGTTGTCTGGAGCGATGCCATACAGAGCTTTGTACTCATGGGCGGCGCTCTCTTCAGTCTGATTCTCATGCTGACTCTGGCGGATGGCGGTCTTGCAGGATTTTTCGCCACAGCTCATGAGCATGGCAAGTTCACACTGATCCAAGCAGATTTTTCCATGAACAGCTTCATGAGCACGGCCTTATGGGTAGTCATTCTCGGAGGCCTGGCACAGAACCTCATTTCCTACAGCTCCGACATGTCCATTGTTCAGCGTTATATGTCTGTCTCCGATACGGCGCGGGCGAAAAAAGCCATCTGGACCAATGCCCTGGCCTGCATCCCTTCATCCCTTCTCTTTTTCGGAATCGGAACAGCACTCTTTGTCTTTTATGCGCATCATCCCGAAAAGCTGGATCCCGGTTTCAAGACCGACGCCATCTTTCCGCTCTTCATCGCCCGGGAACTGCCTGCAGGACTTTCCGGGCTGGTCGTGGCGGGACTCTTTGCAGCCGCCCAGTCCACCATATCCACGAGCATCAACAGCATGTCCACGGCTGTGGTTGAGGATTTTGTGCGGCCCTGGCGGCTCTTCAAAACAGAGCGGAGCCTCCTGCATCTGGGTCGTGTTCTGACCGTGCTTTTCGGAATGGGCGGACTGGCTCTGGCATTGCTTTTCGCCTCTTCCGATATCATGTCTCTGTGGGATCAGTTCATGACCATCCTCGGACTTTTCGGCGCGCCCATGTGCGGACTTTTCTGTCTGGGAATCTTCACGACCCGGGCCAACGCTCCCGGTGCCATGATCGGTGCCCTTTGCGGAGCGGGCGGGCTCTTCCTCGTTCAACGTTATACAGCCACCCATTTCCTGCTCTATGCTGTAGCGGGTATTGTCCTTTGTTTTGTTACGGGCTATGGGGCCAGTCTGTTTTTTGCGCCTCCGGGCCATTCCATCAGGGGCCTGACCCTGTCCACGCTGGACGATGTGCTGGATCCGGATGCCTGAAGAAAATAAGAGAAAAGAGAGTTTGTCATGGAAGGTCAAAGTTTTCAGCAATTAGCCAGCCGATATCAGAAAATGCTTCTGGAAGACTGTGTCCCCTTTTGGTTTCCCCGATGTGTTGACACGGAATATGGCGGCTATCTCCATTGTCTTGACAGGGATGGGAGCCTCCTCGATTCAGATAAATCGGTCTGGGCACAGGGGCGCATGGCGTGGATGCTCCTTACTTTGTACAACCATGTTGGGCAGCGCCCCGAGTGGCTGGAATGGGCGGAGTCGGGCCTTCAGTTTCTGGAAAAATATTGTATTGATAAAGACGGCCGCATGTTCTTTCATATGACTTGCGACGGGAAGCCCATCAGAAAACGACGCTATGCCTTCAGCGAAGCCTTTGCGGCCATTGCCCAGGCGGCCTATGCACGCGCCACAGGAAGCGACCGGGCGGCATCCCTCGCAACAGCGCTTTTCGCCCGCTTCACACATCTGAATTTTACGCCCCATGTCATGACGCCCAAGTTCACGGATACCCGTCCTCTCACCTCCCTTTCTCCCCGGATGATCACTCTCGTGACCGCCCGGGAGCTCTGTGATAATATCGGGCCCACACCCGAATGGGAGTATTGGATAGACCGCTCTGTTGATGAGATTATCGGGCTCTTCGTGAAACCGGAATTGGAATGTGTTCTTGAAAATGTGGCACCTGACGGAAGCGTTGTCGATCATTTTGATGGGCGACTTCTGAATCCCGGACATGCCATAGAAGCCGCCTGGTTCATTATGGAAGAGGGGCGCTATCGCAAGGACAGCCAACTCATTGATAAAGGCTGTGTCATGGTCGACTGGATGTGGCGGCGCGGCTGGGATCAGCAATACGGCGGGATCTTTTATTTCCGGGATCTGTACGACCGTCCCGTGCAGGAATACTGGCATGACATGAAATTCTGGTGGCCCCATAACGAAGCACTCATTGCCACGCTTCTCGCCTGGATCTGTACGGGCAACAAAAAATACGCACACATGCACCATGAGTTGCTGGAATGGTGCGAGAAACATTTTGCGGACCCGGAACACGGTGAATGGTTTGGTTATCTTCACCGTGATGGAAGCCTGTCCACTACGATCAAGGGCAATCTGTGGAAGAGCTTTTTTCACCATCCCCGTTGCCTCTGGAAATGCTGGTCTCTGTGCCAGGAACAAGTGGCTGCTGAGAAGTCGCTGTCAGACAGGGTAAAGACTAACGGCTGGTAGGGGCGAAAAATCTTTCGCCCGGGGAGTACAGCGCAGGACTAAAACCAAAGGCTGGTAGGAGCTAAAAATCTTTCAACCGGCGATTGCAGCACAGGACTAAAACCAAAGGC
>LSQX01192048.1_pt1 | contig 16839 bp, 19 predicted proteins | sample 654561 | NCBI WGS metagenome assembly LSQX01 (sample SAMN04489861, study PRJNA283612) | anaerobic digester metagenome | isolation source: 4 biogas reactors fed with cattle manure at either 37C or 55C with and... | place: Denmark: Kongens Lyngby | collected 2014
GTCCAAGGCCAAGGCGAATAGAGGAATCGTCATGTCTATAACCACAGCGGCGTTGGGAGTCGCCGTGGCGGTCATCATAGCGTTCAGGGTGTCCAATGCTGTATCGGGGCCAGTAGGGCGCCTTACACGTGCAGTCAGGAAAGTGGCAGAGGGAGACCTAACGGTCCAGTCTGATATTGACTCCGAAGACGAGCTGGGCCAGCTGGCAAAGGCTTTCAATAGGACTGTTGCTGATCTGAGGGAGATTGTAAGCCGCGCACTGGATACATCCAGGCAGGTAGCTGCTGCAAGCGTCCAGCTGTCTGCATCAGTGGAGCAGTCTGCGAACGCAGTGAGGCAGATTGCTGATACTGCTCACCAGATATCCGAAGGCGCAGAGCAGCAGAGCAGGAGCGCGGGGCAGACTGCAACTGTGGCGGAGAACCTGATGCCCACTGTCGAACGGGTTGCCTTGTGTGCGCGCGGGCAGACGAACAGCGTGCACCGGGGTTCAGCAGCGGTTGATGAAATGCGTTCGTCTATAGCAGAGTCGCTGGAGGGCTTGGAGAAAGTGAGTTCGGCTGCCAGACGGGTGGGAGAGGCGGCCAGGGAAGGAAGCGTTGCCACCGGAACCATGGCGGCGAGCGTGGACCGCGCCCGCTTGGAGTCTGCAAAGGTATTAGGGGCTGCGGGAGATCTGGATACGAGCTCGAGAGAGATTGGGCGAATAGTTGAGGTCATAAATGACATTGCGGATCAGACCAATCTTCTTGCCCTCAACGCGGCAATAGAGGCTGCAAGGGCGGGCGAGCATGGCAGAGGGTTTGCTGTGGTTGCGGATGAGGTCAGGAAGCTGGCGGAAAGATCACTTGCTGAGACGAAAGCCATTGCCAAGCTCGTCGATGAGCTCGGCGAATCCACCGGGAAGGTAGTGGAGGCTATTGAAGGAGCCGACAAGGCTACGGCCGAAGCGTCTGAGAGCGTGGGCGGCACGACGGACGTTCTGGATCGGATAGTCTCCGGTGTCCAGGAGAGCGTTGCGCTAATCGACGCGTTGTCGAACACTGCAGGCTCTCTTGAGGACTGCAGCGACCAGGTGCGGAGAGTGATGGGCGAGATCGTGGCGGCGACAGACAGCAGCCTGAAGGCGGCTGAAGATATGAATGTCGGCATCGATCAGGTGAAGGAGTCGATTGATGCTGTTGCAGCGGTGTCGGAAGAAAACGCCGCGGCAGTGCAGGAGGTCACGGCGTCGACTGAGCAAGTCGATGCGGCAATCAGGGATATGCAGGCATCCGCCGAAGACCTGGCCGAAATTGCGGCGGGGTTGGAGGAGATGATATCCGCTTTCAAAGTGTAGAAGCATTGCCAGTGCGCTCACGACCCATACGTGCTGTCCAAGTATGCGGTTGGCGAGTTGCCAAGGCCTGTGATCCCCATCTCTAGAGCGCGAGTTTGTCTTTGCGAAGCCCGTCGCGATTGCGCCCTCTATATGGCGCATCTAGCGGCGGGCCTTCTCTTGCGATCGACGGATTCTGAACGTGGGTGCATGTGTGCCCGTGCGTCGGATAGGGCGGGGCGAAGGTGTGCATGATGCTTTCGCGGGCACTTGTTGGGCAACCTGGCAGACTGGCTCAAAACCGCTGGCGGCACTCGCCAACCATAAACTGCGACAGCGCGTATGGGTGCGGCAGGCGCATATGGATGGGCTTGTAGGGAAAGTGTGGGCGGCTATCGAATATCTCGACTGCGGAATCCCATCGGCACGAAGAAACATGTCTTGCGGGGGTCATTCTATGCGTGTTATTGCGGTTTCGGGATTGCATCGAACCGGGAAGACGACGACTGTGGAGCACATTGTGAGTGAGCTTGTGTCACGTGGCTACACAGTGGGGACGGTCAAGAACATTCCCCGGGAAGGGTTCTCCATGGACACTCCGGGGAAGAACACTTACAGGCATAAGCAGGCAGGCGCGGATATTGTGGCGGCGCTCAGCCCGGGCGAGACTGCAATCATCATAGGACGCAGGCTTGGGTGGGAGGAGCTCCTCAGCCACTACGACACTGATTGGGTCATAATCGAAGGGGCGCACGAGGCGCCATACCCGAGAATACTCTGTGCCCGCGCTGAGCATGACATAGAGGAGCGCATCGATGACCATGTCTTTCTTATATGCGGGGAAGTTGCTTCCACGCTTACGAGCTGGCGAGGAATTCCTGTGATCGATGCTACTTCAAAGGTTGCGGAGGTTGTAGACATGGTTGAATCGCAAGTACCCGAAAACGCGGGCAAGAAGAAGGCTGAACCTGCAGGGGTCCACATTTATGAGACCGCCGTATATGTCAACGGGGAAGAGCTTCCCATGGTTCCGTTTGTCCAGGATTTCATTGCCCGGACCATACTGGGCATGCTCTCATCGCTCCGGGGGTATGAGCCCGGGGGCGAAGTGAGGGTGGAGATAAGGCGAGGCGAGTAGTCTGTGTGTTGCGAGGGTGATGGGATCGCTACTGCGCTCTGGCCTATCCTCGGCGAGAGGGTCTGGGATGTGCGGGTGGTCACAGCTCTGTCTGCGAAGAAGAGCAGGGCTTTTTTGCTCAGTGTGCCTGAGATCGACTCTCCGCGAAGATGCCCAATGGTAGTGAAGATATACAAAGACGAGGGGCGCGCCTTTAGAGAAGCCGAGGTTCTTGCGAGGCTGGGGTGGGCAGGTGTGCCTGTTCCGGGTGTGGTGGGGGCTACCCCCACAGTCCTTCTGAGGCGATACGTTGACGGCCGGGTCCTGCGAGATCTGCATTGGACCCCTGTGCTAGCGGAGAAACTTGCGACATGGCTCCATTCATGCCATGTCGCGCTTGGTTCTGCTCATGCACAAGATGGAACGCTTATCAGAACTGGGCTTGTGGGCGACATGAACCTGGGCAACTTCGTTCTCGACATGGCCCAGGCGGATTCCGGGATTGTGTGCGGGATAGATTTTGGCGACACGCGCATTGGGGATCCGCTGGAGGATGTGGGAGAGGGATTCATGCGAATTTTCAGCCACAGACCGGGCTACACTCCTGCCAGGCGGGAATGTGCGGTGGCGTTCGTGCGGGAATACGGGAGGCTTGTCGGAGCTGAAGACCGAGTGTGGCCTGAGGTCGAGCGCCATGCGGTCGAGGCCTTTCGCAAAGTGGCAGTATGGCGTGGGGATCCTTCGATGAACGACATGGCGGAGGCTGTCGGGAAGATGTGGAGATCGATGTTTCTTTGATCAGGGTATAAAGACTTTGACCCTTTCGGCCGATAAGTAATAGTGAACGGAACGGGGGGCGGCTTATGAAAGCAGAATTTATTAATCCTTTTGCATCGGCAGTCATGACGGTCTTCCTAAAGGAGTTTGGCATGAATGTCATGCGCGAACAGCTGGATCTACATTCGAAGGGGCCGCTTACAGGCTCGGATGTCAATACAATTATCGGGGTTACCGGTCAGCTGGAAGGACAGGTCATCTACACATTCGAAGAGAAGGTGGCTGTTCGCATAGCTTCTGCCCTGATCGGGGAGACGGTCGACGGGCTGGACGACATGGCAAAGAGCGCTGTAGCCGAGCTTACTAATGTCATGACCGGCAATGCAGCGATCTCACTTTCGGAGAACGGATATAGCTGTGTACTCACTCCTCCGACTTTGCTCACAGGCAAAGATCTCATAGTTACAACTTTCACCCCGGTTCTCAACATCCCCTTCATTACCGACTTCGGCACCGTAACTGTACACGTAGCTCTCAGAGAAAAGTGAGTAATTCTTGCGCAGTTCGAGAAATAAGTGCATGACCCGAATGAGAGGCGCCCCGGGCAGGGGGCGCCTCTTTCATAGCATTTAGCAGGCCATTATTAAGGCATTCTCCCTGTGGCATGCATCTTGCTTGTTTAGTTGGGCGGGCGATGTCGCCCTTGTGTGATTATCCATAATAGGTCTTCAGCCAGCTTCTCGCAGCGCCTGGCATGGGGCCGTCGAAGGGAGGGGTGCTATTGCTAAGAGGTATTTATACTGCAGCGTGCGGCATGCGCGCTCAGGAGGTAAGGCAGGCGTTGACTGCCAGCAATCTGGCGAATGTGACCACGCCTGGCTACAAGAGGGACGTTGGGGTTGGAGAGTCCTTTTCGCAGGTCATAACGGGATTTGGAAGAACGCCGGTTGGGCGGCTTGGGATGACAAGCGGGATCACTTCTGCCTACTTCGACATGTCTGAAGGGTCGATCTCCAATACGGACTGTCCCTACGATTTCGCCATCGAGGGCGAGGGATTCTTCGCGGTGGAAACTGGATGGGGAGTCAGGTACACCCGGGCCGGCAATTTCCGGCTCGACACAGAATCGTTCCTCGTGACCGCAGATGGCCACAGGGTTTTGGGGGAAGATGGGCCCATAAGGGTAGACGGACAGCTGGTTGTGAACTCCGAAGGCCTTCTCTACTCAGGTGGACGGGAGATTGGCCGTCTACAGGTAGTTGTGCCTGAGAACCCCGATACTCTGGCGAAGGAGGGCGGAGGGCTCTTTGCCGCCGCGGGCGGCATGGTTCCGGCCGGCCCTGGGGAGTTCCGTGTCGTCCAGGGGGCGCTGGAGCTTTCGAATATAAGTGTTGTGCGTGAAATGGTGGACATGATAGCAGGCTACCGGATATACGAGGCGGCGCAACGGGCGTTGCTATCGCATGATGCCTGTCTTGACAGGGCAATCAACGAAGTTGGAAGGGTAGGCTAGTACGCCGTACGGGGGGCCGGATTGAGTGATGGCCGCCTGGGTCGGCGAGGGATGCTTGTTTGAAGGAGCTTAGAATAATGTTTGCGGCCGGACCGCGCAGCGGGGGCCGCGGGCTGCTGAATGATTGAGGCAGCCCACACAATAAAGGAGGACTGAAACGCCATGATGAGGGCGCTTTGGAGTGCGGCCACCGGAATGCATGCCAAACAGCTTGACATGGATGTTATTGCCAACAACCTTGCAAACGTGAACAGCGCTGGCTACAAAAAGAGCAGGGTTGACTTCCAGGACCTGATGTATCAGACCATCAGGAGCGCGGGCAGCACTGTTGCTCAGGGGTCGAGGGTGCCCACAGGCATCCAGGTAGGACTGGGAACCAGGGCTGCTGCGATTCAAAAAGTCTTCTCACAAGGCGACTTTGTTCAGACGGAAAACCCTTTGGATATGGTCATTGAAGGCGACGGGTTCTTCCAGGTGCTGATGCCTGATGGGTCAATTTCCTATACTCGAACAGGCGCATTCAAACTGGATGCCGACGGACGTGTTGTCACGTCTGACGGGTATGTCATGGAGCCGGAGATCGTCGTTCCCGACAATGCGGTCAGCATCTCCATTGGAACTGACGGGACCGTGTCGGTGGAGATCGCAGGCGAGAACGAACCGCAGGAGCTGGGCAATATTGAACTGGCCCGATTTCTCAATCCAGGCGGTCTGACGTCGCTAGGGCGCAACCTCTACAGGCCCACTGCCGCATCGGGCGACCCCATTGTGGGCACTCCTGGCCTTGACGGCATGGGCACTGTGGCACAGCAATTCCTCGAGATGTCTAACGTCAAGATAGTCGAAGAGATGGTTAACATGATCATTGCCCAGAGGGCCTATGAAGTGAACTCCAGGGCGATCCAGGCTTCCGACGACATGCTGGCCACTGCCACGAATCTCAGGCGCTAGCAGAAAACGGGGTTGATGTGAGATGCGCTGTGCACCCTTGACGCTCCGGGGCTCGCTTGTTGATGCGGACGGGAAGAGGCCGGCGGTTGTTGTCGCAATTCTCGTGGCCTTCCTTTCGGTCATGCCTTTGTTGGTTGTGGCCATGCCTGTCTCTGCAAATGGCGGCGTCGCCGATGCAGAGTGGCTGCCAGAATCCGAACTGGCGCTTGAAGCTGAGGGCGAGTCGCCAGAACCTCCTGTCCATGCCGATATGACGATTGAGCTGTTGCCCTCTGCCTCGAGCGGGGGGCCGCAGATACTCCTCGGCGAGATTGCCGTCCTCCATGTTGAGGATGACGCGCTCCGCGAGGAGCTCCGCTCGGTTGAGGTGGGCTCGGCGCCCCTTCCGGGTTCGTCCAGAAAGATCAACCTCGGCCAGGTGCAGGTGAGGATGAGGGCGCGCAAGATCGACCCTGCAAAGTTCATCTTTGCCGGGGCGTCTGAGGTTGCAGTTGAAGCTGCGGCGAGCCAGATCGCTGCGTCGGATATTGAAGCCGTTGCGATCGATGCGGTATGCGCTTCCACCGGACATGCCTTGCTTCCTTCGGACTTCAGGGTGGCCAGGAGTGATGCGCCCCAGGGGCTGCTGGTCCCGCTGGGCGACGTGCGCCTTGAGGCTCAAGTAGCGCAGACCGCAGCTGACATGGCCTTTGTGAGGGTCAGGATCAGGGCCATGGTCGACGGGGTGGAGGCCAGGAGCGTGCTAGTCTGGCTGGAGATAACTGCACCTCCCGTCGTCGCGCAACTTGGAGATATAACCTTGGTAGTGGAGGCCGGAGATGTGCGGATAAGTGTGCCGGCGGTGGCGCTTCAGGATGGCCGCCCCGGACAGAGGATACGTGTGAGGAATGCTGTTACCGGAATCGTTGTTCAGGCGCGCGTCCTGGATTCGCAGACTGTCAGGGCGCTCGCTGGAGATATGGAGGGATCGCCATGATCAGAAGTGAAAGCCCGTCTTTCGGGATGGGGCGTGTGGCGAGATGCAAGCTGAGAGGCGCTGTTGTGGCCATGGCGGCCCTGGCGGCAGTGGCCATCGTGGCGGCGCTGGCCTTTCCGGCAGGCGTAGCGCGGGCCAGGTCTCTTTATAACGAGGAGTCGTCCCCCTTCGCATCGATGTATGCAGATCGAAAGGCGAGGCAGGTGGGGGACTTGGTGACTATATTCGTTACTGAAGTTTCGTATGCGCAGAACAGGAGCCAGTCCAACACGTCAAAAGGCATTGGAGTTACCGCACAGCCGGGCATTGGAGTCTTCGACTTCATCCCTGCTGCAAGGCTGGATGTAGGCGATTCGTCCAAGGGGGCGAGGGAGACTACGCGCAGCGGCAGGCTGGTCGGGACCATGACTGCAGAGGTAGTCGATGTGTTGCCCGGCGGCGATCTTGTCGTGCGGGGCTCGAGAGAAGTCTCAGTCAACCACGAGAAGGAGATCATGGTGGTGGAGGGCACTATCAGGCCTCAAGACATAGGGCCTGACAACACCATCCCCTCGTCCATGGTAGCTAATGCCCAGATAAGCTTCACAGGCGGAGTGTACACCGGGCAGAAAGGCGGCTTCTTCAAGACTCTCTGGGATGGGCTGGTCTGGGTATGGAATACGATTTTCTGACCCTGGGGGTGAAAACTTTGCGAAGGCGAAAATCCGGTTCGTTCTGGCTTGGCATGTTGTTTGCATTCTTGTTTGCGGCAACTTTCATCCCCGACGTTTGCGGCGCTCAGGCGCCCGGGGCCGCTGAGGTTGTGCAAAGCACCGAGCAGACGCAGGCTGGCGAGCCTGCAGGGGCCGGTGGACCCGAGGAGGCCCGAGGGCCAGGGCCTGAAGCAGACGGGACGGCAGCCAAAGTGGCCGTAACTGTAAGGGTGAAGGATATCACCAGGGTTTACGGGGTAAGGGACAACCAGCTGATGGGTTACGGCCTTGTGGTGGGGCTGAGGGGCACGGGGGACTCCAGGAGCACGCCGTTCACCGGAAGGACGCTATCGAATATGCTGGACAAGTTCAACATCACTGTGGATCCTCTTGAAATCAGGTCGAAGAATGTTGCGGCCGTGATGGTTACCGGCGTTTTGCCTGCTTTTGCAAGCCCCGGGGATGCAGTAGACGTTACGGTATCGTCCCTCGGAGATGCCCGGAGCCTGGCAGGAGGCACTCTTCTCCTTACGGAGCTGGCCGGCGCGGACGGGCGCATCTACGCCGTGGCCCAGGGCCCGGTCCAGTCGGGAGCTGACGCTAGGGCGACTGTGGGCAGGGTGCCCGCAGGAGCTACAGTCGAAAGGCATGTGGCCATGGACTTGCTTACCCCCGATGGCAGCCTGGTGCTGTCGTTGCTCAACCCGGACTACACTACTGCGGCTAGGATAGCGCGGGCAGTCTGCGAGAGGTTTGAGGAGGGGGCTGCTGTGGCAGTCGACGGAGGCACGGTAAGGGTGGCTGTTCCGGAATGGTTCCAGGAGACCCCGACGCCTTTCATTGCTGAAGTTGGGGAACTCGAGGTGTCGCCTGATGCCCCTGCGAAGGTTGTCCTCAATGCCCGCACCGGCGTTGTTGTCATTGGCGGAAACGTCAGGATTAGTCCGGCGGCAGTCTCGTACAACGGGTTCAACGTAAGTGTAGGGGTTTCCCCGGGATCGCAAGTGCAGGCGGGCGGAGACATGGTGATAATGCCAATGCAGCCGGGCAGCACTGTTGCGCTGGAGGCGGGCGCGACGATAGAGGCGCTCGCGGCTGCGCTCAACGCTGTGGGTGCGAGGCCGGTTGATATCATGAACATAATGGAAGCTTTGAGGGCGTGTGGCGCCCTCCAGGCAGAACTACAGATAATGTGAGGGTGGGAGGTGCAGGCAGCGGTGAATGGAGTGCTTCCGGTTGGAATGGGGCAGATAGGAACGATGATGCGTCCTTTGTTGTCGCCGGGCCTTAGCACTGCGCTTGGGGACGGCGAACGGGCGAGCTCCGCGACGGGCCCGGATTCTAGGACAGACCGCGCTGGCGCCGCAGCTCCGGTCGACCGAGATGCCGAGGAGCAGAAAAGGCTTGCGCAGGCCTGCTCCGAGTTTGAGGCAATCTTCATAGAAATGGTTCTCAAGTCGGCGCGGGCAAGCATTCCCAAGGGCGGGCTCTTTTCATCTGAGGAGCAGGAGTTGGTCAGGGAGATGCTCGATGCAGAGCTTGCGAAGGAGATTGCACGTGGCGGCGGGATCGGGGTCGCGAAATTCATGGAGAGGAATATGGCGCAGGGCGGCAAGGTGGTGAAGCCAGGTGGCTCTGGAGAACTGTAGCAGGTGCGGGAGGCTGTACCAGAGGATTGCGAAACCGCTCTGCCCGGATTGCATGGTGGAAGAGGAGAAATGGGCTGAGCGGGTCGTGGAGTATCTGAAGCGGCACTCCGGTGCCACGATACGTGAGATTGCCCAAGCTGCTGGGGTAGACGAGGGGTTTGTGCTTGCGCTCCTGAGGGAAGGCCGGATAGAGATGGCCAATAATGTGCGTCCTGACCTGTTCTGCCGGGCCTGTGGAACAAGCATAAGATCGGGCAAGTACTGCCCTGATTGCGTGGAGAGGTTCGGGAAGGCGTTATCGGGCAAGGGGGCCCCGGGCGCGGAAAGAGGACCTATGCGGGGCGATGATGATACTAAGCTGCGCCGCCAGGACAAATCGGAACCCGGGGGAAGGGCTTCGGGGGCCCGCATGAGCACTCCGGAGCGCAGGAGAAAAAGGGGCCAGTAGAGTTGGACGATGTAGGGGGGCTAAAGTAAGGGGGAGGCCATGCCGATACATACGTTAGTGAGGTGATGGCCTTGAAGATATCCAGAAGCCGGGGATTTGATCCTGTCGATCTGTATTCCCAGCAAGCTAAGAAAGCTGACAGGGCGAACCGGACGGGAGAGGCCAAGCCCGACGAGGTTGAGATCTCGGATAAGGGCAAGGCGATTCACCGCGCCATGCACGCCCTGCGGTCTGTGCCTGATATTCGGGAGGAAAAGGTCGAAGATGTTCGCTCCCGTATCGAGGCGGGAAGATACACGGTTAGCGGCAAAGATGTTGCAAGCAAGATCTTTGCCGGGGCTGTAAGGCGGGGTGACCTGGGTGAACTACGCAAGCGAAATAATGAGGATTCTTAATCGCGAACTTGTGCTCTGCTCTGAATTGCTGTATGTGACTCGGGCGCAGCGTGGCGTGATCATGTCAGGTGATGTAGCTGGCCTGGCTGAGCTGGTGGCAAGGGCGGAACAGACGCTCGGCAAGATAAGGGATGCAGAGAAGGGTCTTTTGGATCTGGCAGAACGCTACTCGGGTAAGGCCGGTGCTGAACGTGAAAGCCCCGACAAGGCTCTCTCTGCCCTCATAGCTTTATTGAGTGAAGAGGAGACGGCGGAGCTCAAAACGCTTCGAGACTCGATTGCCGATATCCTTGTCGACATTGACTCGGCCAACGCAACCAATGCCATGCTGCTGAGGGATTCCATTCAGTATATAGAGAACACGGTGAAGTTGATCGCCGAGGCTGATGGAGCGAATTCGGTCTACAGCCGTCTGGGGCGTTTGGATGAGAAAGCTGCGGCATCTACAGTAAACGAAACCGCTTAGCTGCGTCAAAGGGGCGAGGTGAGGGCAAGTGTATTCGACATTCAGCGGACTTGAGACTGCACGCAGGGCTCTTTATGCCCAGCGGGCAGCGATAGATATTACCGGGCATAACATTTCAAACGTGAACACGCCGGGCTACAAAAGGCAAAGGCCTGTCATGTCGCCGACTCCCCCCGCGCCCGGAGGCCTCAAGCCTGGAACAGGCGTTAAGGTGGCCGGGATTGAGCGACTGCGCGACCAATTTGTGGATACGCAGATAAGGCATACACTTGCCTCGCTTGGGCGGTGGGAGGCGCGCCGTGAGATTCTTGAGGAGATCCAAGAGGTTTTCAAGGAACCGAGCGACATAGGGATCTCAGCGATGATGGACCGGTTCTGGATAGCCTGGCAGGAGCTTTCGGGCAATGCGACTGATCCGGGCAGGCGGACCGGTGTCCAGCAGGAGGCCATCTCGCTGGTTTCGGCTTTCAACTTGGCTGCAGGGCAGCTAAATGAGACGATGGACGACATAAACCAGAATATTCGTGCGCTTGTGCATCGGGTCAACACGACTGCGTCAAGCATTGCAGAGCTCAACAGTGAGATCGTCAGAGGCAGTGTGGTTGGCGAGAACATTGCAGACCTGCTTGACAGGCGCGACTACCTTGTGGAGCAACTTGCGTCCGATGTGGACGTGGCTGTGGTGGAGGATAACAGCGGGCTCGTCCATGTTACGGTCGGAGGAAGGATCCTGGTGGCCGGGACAGATGCCAGGGAGCTTGCACAAGATGTACTGGTCACTGGTGGAAGAATAAAGGGGCTTAATGAAGCGGCGAATATGATTATCCCCGGCTATCTCAAGCAGCTGGACGACCTTGCCAATGCGCTCATTGAGAAGATCAATGAGCAGCATAAGGCGGGGTATGACCTCTTTGGGAACCCCGGGGGCGAGTTTTTCGAAGGAGAGGGCGCTGCGGGCATCCGTCTTGCGCAGAGCATGGCGGATGATCCGGGATTGATAGCAGCGGCGGATGCGTCTGAAAGCCCTGGCAATGGCAGGAATGCGTTGGCCATGGCGCAGCTTAAGGACACCCTCACTATGGTTGGGGGCACGGCCACGTTCCGCGATTTCTACGGATCAGTGCTGACAGGCCTTGGCCTGGAAACGCAGGAGTCCATAAGGTCAACAGAGGTTTTCGAGGGAGTGCTCGGACAGCAGAAGGCGAGGCAGGAGTCGGTATCCGGTGTTTCACTCGATGAAGAGCTTATTATGCTGATGAAGTATGGATCAGCTTTTGATGCCGCATCAAGGCTGGTGACTGCAGTGGATGAGATGCTCGACACTCTCATAAACGGAACCGGGCTTGTAGGCAGGTAGACAAGGGGCCGGGGCGGGCAGGCGGCGATGGAGTGCAGCCAGGCGCTATCCCAGGCGCTGCATATAGGTACGAAGGGGTGTAAGCCATGCGGGTCACAAACAATGTGATGATGGAGAGGGCAATGCGCAATGTGAATGGTGCCTTTCAAAGATATGTGAAACGGCAGGAGCAACTGGCGTCTGGCCTTTCGATAAACAGGCTTTCTGACGATCCGCACGGCGCTGCCAAGGCTGTACGGCTCAGGTCCACGCTCAAAGGAATGGAACAGTACAAGAAGAATGCGGAGGCTGCCGATACGTCGCTCAACACGTACGACGGGATACTTGACAAGGTGGGCAATGTGATGAACCGCCTTCGGGATCTGGTGGCGCGCGCTGCCAGCGACACTGTGACCTCAACAGAACGGGATGCGATTGCTGTTGAGATCAGGGAGCTTTTCGAAGAGGTCGTCAATGCCGGAAACGAGATGCACAACGGGGAGTACATGTTCGCCGGGCACAAGGTGGGGACGGCTCCCTTTGAGGTTGTGCAGGATGCAGATGGCAAAGCTACGGGAGTCTTGTTCAGTGGGGATTCGGGCAAGGACGCAATTGAGGTAGGCCCGGGCATTGTGATCTCAAGGAACCTGGTCGGGGATGAGGTTTTCATGGCCGATGGGGCAAATGTCTTCGACACGATGATAGATATCGAGACGCATCTGCTGGCGAACGACACAGATAGCCTGTCAGAGTCGGACCTGGCTAGCATAGACGCAGTGGTCGACAACATTCTCAAACATCGGTCGGAGATTGGTGGAAAGGGCAAGCGTCTTGAGCTTGTCATTGACAGGATTGAGAGGGATTCCATATCCATTGAAGGCCTTTTGAGCAAGACCGAGGATATCGATTTTGCAGAGGCGATCATGCGCCTTTATGAGCAGCAGACAGTTTATAATGCTGCTCTCGCAGCTGCTTCCAAGTCGGTGCAGATGGGCTTGCTTCAATTTCTGAGATAGGGGGCGTCATGAGTGGAACATGGATTTGATGTGGACGAGATTCAACTAGTCGTCTTTGAACTGGCTGATGAATCCTATGGTGTGGAGATCTCCAGGGTGCAGGACATAAACAGGATGCAGGAGATAACGGAGATACCCCATGCGCCGGAATCAGTAGTGGGTGTCATCAATCTTCGCGGGCGGGTAATACCAGTAGTCGATCTTAGAACGAGGTTTGGAATGCCTGGCGCGGAACACACCAAATCCACAAGGATAGTCGTCGTTCAAATGGGCGAGGAACCCATAGGGATGATTGTGGATGCAGTCTCTCAGGTTCTTCGCATACCCACGAAAGTAATCGAACCGCCTTCGCCCGTTCTTACCAGCCTGGATTCTAGGTACCTTCTGGGTATAGCGAAACTCGAGGACGAGCTTGTGATCCTGCTCGACCTGGATTACGTGCTCTCCAAGGATGAACAGGAGTTTATCAGCGAGGCAATGGCAGAGAGCGTATAGGGGGCAGTCCGATGCTTCAATTTCCAGGCATGACGGCGGATGACATCAAGGTGTTTTTGATAGATGCAGAGGAGCAGCTCCAAGCCCTCGAAGACGGCCTGCTCGAACTGGAGCAGGTCGGTGAGAATGAAGAGGTAATAGGGCAGATCTTCAGGGCTGCACATACCCTCAAGGGTTCGTCTGCCACGCTTGGGCACGAGAAGATGGCCAGGCTGACGCATTCCATGGAGAGCCTGCTCGATCTGGTTCGAAAATCCAAGCTTGAGGTGAGCCCCGAGCTCATGGATGTCCTCTTTGAATGCCTGGACGTGCTCAGGGTGCTCAACCGAGAGGTCGAGACGGGCCAGGAGAGCGGAGAGGACATTACGGTGCTAATTGGGCGGCTGCTCGACATCATCGCATACGCACAAGGAGAAAACGCAAACGGCGATAGGGCGGAAAGCTGTGTGCAGGGCCCGAGCCGCGACGAATTGGAGCCCCGGGAAGGCGCTGTCGATGGAACGTTCACGCACGGGCCCGGCGATGTTGAGCTTTCGGTAGCCTTTGTAAAGGACTGTCCGATGCCATCGGTCAGGGCCTACCAGGTTGTAGATAGGCTGTCGGTGATGGGCAACATCATATATACTATTCCATCCATGGAATCGATAGAGGCTGGCGAAGATGTCGGCGAGCTGACTGTAGCGATTCAGTGGGATGGAGATTCACCGGAGCCTCTTGTTCAGGCTGCGATGGACGTTTCCGACGTTGAATTAGCGCAGATCGTGCAGGTTGGGCCTACAGGGTCTCTCAGGGCGCAGGCCGAGGTTTCTGCAGACACCGAGGCTTCCCGCGGAGATGTGGGGGCTGAGGCAGGCGTTGTTTCCGCTGCCCGCGATGACGATGGTTCAAACTCCCAGGCCGGCGCGGGCACGATGGCTGCACGCGGGGCATCGGGGGCGGCAGCCGCTAGAAGCACGGCGAGTGCCAGGTCGACCAGGGCTACTACTGTAAGGGTCGATGTGGCCAGGCTAGATGCCCTGTCGAACCTCGTGGCAGAGCTGGTTATCGACAGAACGCACCTTGCCCAGCTTGAGTCGAAACTTGCGGAAGAACACGGCGGGGACGGGCTGGTGGCCGAGCTGAACAGAACCTCCACTCACATAGGAAGGCTCACAACTGAGCTTCAGGAGGCCATAAACAAGGCCAGGATGTTTCCCATAGCCAACGTTTTCAGACGCTTCCCGAGGATGGTGAGGGATCTCGCCCAGGGGCAGGGGAAGGAGATCGACTTCATCATAGAGGGTGAGGATACAGAGCTCGACAGGTCCGTTTCGGAAGAGATAGGAGATCCTCTGATTCACTTGATCCGCAACGCAATAGGCCACGGAATAGAGAGCCCGGAAGAGAGGGTTGCCGCCGGCAAGCCGCGGAAGGGCACTGTGAAGCTTTCGGCCTTCCATCAAGAGAACTACATAGTCATCCAGATTGCCGATGACGGCAGGGGGATAGACCCTGACGTGATCAGGGAATCTGCTGTGAGCCGAGGACTGGTTTCGGAGGACGCGGCAGCGAGGTTGTCTGACCGGGATGCGGTAAATCTCATTTTCTCGCCAGGGCTTTCCACCAGCAAACAGGTGGATGATGTTTCCGGGCGCGGGGTAGGCATGGACATCGTCCGGAAGAACATAGAGCGGCTCAACGGGACGATTTCGATAGACACGAAGTTGGGCGAAGGCTCGACTTTCACTGTGAAACTTCCGCTGACGCTGGCGATAATCAGGGCGCTCCTCGTCGGCTACGATTTGCGGATCTATGCCATTCCGCTGGCCTCGGTCATGGAGATCACGATGATAGAGCCGTCTGACATCCAAACGGTCCATGGGAGTGAGGCCATTCGCCTCCGCGGAGATGTCATCCCCCTGCTCTGGCTGGGCGATGTTTTTGCCAGCGATGGCGAAGAGGGAAGGGCCGATCGGTGGGAGCGGATGTTTGCCGTTATCACCTCTTCCCACGAAGGGCAGGTAGGCCTTGTCGTCGATTCTCTCGTAGGTGAGATGGAGATAGTCATTAAGAGCCTGGGTTCTTTCATTGGAAATATCCCGGGCGTGTCGGGTGTTACTATTCTGGGAGATGGGAGGGTAGCGCTCATACTGGATGTTCCGAGCCTTGTGAGAAGAGTAGTGGAGGAAAGACATGACGCTGGACGGAGTTAGAGACGTAGTGCCGGTCGGAATTGGGGATGTGCATGTTTCGGATCAGCCAGGAGATGTGCTTGTGGCGTACGGGCTTGGATCGTGTGTAGGGGTTGTGGTCCATGATCCTGTAATGAAGGCGGGGGGCATGGCCCACGTGGCTTTGCCTAAGTCGCTTTCAGCCAGAGAGAGTGGAACGTTCTCGGACTTCAGGTATGCGGATACTGGGGTTTCCGTGCTCCTCGATGGAGTATTGAGGCTTGGGGCCGATAGGGCGAGGCTCGTCGCCCGGATTGCCGGAGGCGCCAGGATGTTCGATGTTCTTCCTGAACTTGAGTTCATGGACATCGGAGCACGCAATGCTGAAGCCGTCAGGGGAGTTTTGAGCGCTATGAGGATTCCCATTGTCGCCGAGGACATTGGCGGGACTGATGGGCGCACCATGCGCTATGTTGTCGGCCGCGGGAAGGTTTTTGTCCGGCGGCTGGGGATGTCAGAAGAGGAGCTTTAGCTTCAGGTGGGGGTGTTAGGCACGTGCCGACTGTCCTTGTTGTAGATGACGCTGCTTTCATGCGGATGAGGGCCGGAAAGCTGTTGAGCCAGAACGGCTATGAAGTCATTGAGGCGGAGAATGGGCTTGATGCGCTCAATCAGTACAAAGAACACAGTCCGGACCTGGTTCTTATGGACATAACCATGCCGGTGATGGATGGCCTTACTGCAGTCCGCGAGATACGTGAGGTGGATCCTGAGGCCAAGATAATCATGGTGTCGGCCATGGGGCAGCAGGCGATGGTGATCGAAGCCATCAAGTCAGGGGCCAAGGATTTCATCGTAAAGCCTTATGAACCTGACAACGTCCTGGCCTCAGTAAAGAAGTTGATAGGTTGATGATGCCCATATCAGTGCTTGTCGTCGATGACTCTGCATTCATGCGCAAAGTCATATCTGAGATGATTGCTTCGGATCCGGAGCTTTCAGTCGCGGGCACGGCCAGGGACGGCAGGGATGCCATAGAGAAAGCCAGATCGCTTAGGCCTGATGTGATTACTCTGGATGTGGAGATGCCTGTAATGGACGGGCTAGCTGCCTTGCCCACACTCGTGGGGGAGCTGGGCATCCCCGTGGTGATGCTCTCCAGCCTGACGCAGGAGGGAGCGGAGATTACGCTCCGCGCGCTAAGTCTCGGGGCCATCGATTTCGTGCCAAAGCCTTCAGGCGCGATCTCTCTCGACATATCCAAAGTCCGAGATGATTTGCTTGTAAAGGTGAAGGCGGCTGCAAAGGTGTCAGCTGCTCGTGTGCGCCGCCTTGCCAGGGACGCAAAGGCTCCGCCGACGGCTCGGGGTCGTGAGGCTAAGCCAGCCAGAGCTCGGGGGGATGGCCGGCGCGCAGAGAACGTCGTTGTGATCGGGACTTCGACAGGAGGCCCGAGGGCCCTTACGCAGGTGGTGCCCTGGCTTCCGCCAAACCTGCCTGCCGGGGTGCTGATTGTGCAGCACATGCCGGCCGGCTTTAC
>LSQX01128368.1_pt2 | contig 16837 bp, 19 predicted proteins | sample 654561 | NCBI WGS metagenome assembly LSQX01 (sample SAMN04489861, study PRJNA283612) | anaerobic digester metagenome | isolation source: 4 biogas reactors fed with cattle manure at either 37C or 55C with and... | place: Denmark: Kongens Lyngby | collected 2014
AAAAAATAAANNTGATGGCCAGCGCCGGCACCCGGGTGTCGGCGAAGCTCTTCAGCGTGTCGCCGGCGAGTACGCCGAGACCGCCGCTGTAGTTGGGGATCTTGCGCGGGCCGTTCAGGTATTTTTTGATCAGGGCGTCGATGCGCGCATCAGGGTTTTCGCTGATCCCCTTGCGCTTGAGGAAATTGAGCAGCGGATGGAACACGTCCGGGTCGGCGCCGATTTCCATGGAGACATAAACGACCGTGGCTCCGGCCGGATCGGTCAGTCGGTTCCAGACCGCATCGAAGACTGCCTGAGGTACGCCGAAAAAAGTTCCATACCGGTTGGAGCAGATCAGTTCGTCGGGCGTGGCGGGGTGGTGCATAACCAGTTCGCTCATGAAGTAATTCTTTTTATCATTGGAAAGAAAAAATTATCGGCAAAAGCGCCGAAACTCGGCAAAGTAGAGAGATTGCCGGTCTTTTGCAAGGAAATAAAAAAAGAGAGAAAAAAATATTGTATTTCTGCCGGGGCGAAGTAAATTTGCGACCCGTATGCATCGTTTGTCTTTACCAATTTCAGGAGGGAGTGATGAGCAGCAAAAAAATGTTGTATTTGGCTACGTTGGTGGTGCTTGTACTCGGCCTGAGTCTCACCGGCTGCAGCAAGAAAAAGCCCGACACCACCGCACCGCTGGTGACCTCCACCGAGGGCGCTGGCACGGCTGAACCGCTGGAGACCCTGGAGACCGAGGACAGCGGCATCATGGAAGGTCGGACCTCCGGCCCGATGGTGCCCGTGTACTTCGAGTTCGACAGTTCTTCGGTCACCGGCGAACAGGTGCAGCGCATCGAAACCAACGCCGATTTCATCAAACAAAACCCGGAGGTGAAGATCCGGATCGAGGGGAACTGCGACCCGCGGGGCACCCAGGAGTATAACCTGGCCCTTGGCGAGCGCCGCGCCCAGGCCGCCAAGACCTACCTGGTCAACCTCGGTGTCAACGCCGAACAGTTGACCACGGTCAGTTTCGGTGAGGAGAAGTTGCTGCTCTTCGGCCACGACGAAATTTCCTGGGCACAGAACCGGCGCGACGACTTCGTCATCGTCAAATAACACGCCCCTGTCTCCAGCAGTCTGACCGGGTTGGGGCCACGCCCCTGCCCGGTTTTGTCTTTTTTCTATCCGGCAACGGCTCCGGGCGGCAATTGAGCTGCCGAACCGAACCGGCGGGCAGCACCATCAAAGGAGTAGGAACGTGAAAGGTATGCATAAAGGTATCGGTTGTGTGGGCGGTCTGCTGATAGCCGCCGCGGTGTTCTGCAGCGGCCAGGCCATGGCGGCCGACAAGATCGGCGTGGTGGACATGCGCAAGGTGTTGAGCACCTCCGCCACCGGTCAGAAGGTGCAGGATGCCATCGAGAAGAAACAGCGGGCCCTGCAGGCCGAGCTCAAGAAGGATGAGGACGCCCTGGTCGCCCTGCAGAAGGAGGGCGAAAAGAAGAACGCCACCTGGAGCGAGGCCGTGAAAAAGGAAAAGGCCGCCGAGTTCCAGAAAAAATTGCGTGATTTCAATGTCAAGCGGGAGAAAGCGGGCGCCGAATTGAACAAGCTGCGCGACGAGCAGCTCAAGCCGCTGCATGCCAAGGTCATGGAAGCGGCCCGAAAGGTGGCCAAGGACGAGGACTATGACTTCATCCTGCCCCGTGAGGCGCTCATCGTCGCCCCGGACAGCAGCGATATTTCCGACCTGGTCGTGTCGGAAGTGAACAAGATGAAATAAGGTCCGGCGCGTTGCAGGAAAAAACGGACCGGCCATGCCCTTGTTGAAAGAGATCGTTCCCCGTTTTACGGGGAAGAGGATCCTCGTGGTCGGGGATATCATCCTCGACCACTTTCTGTGGGGAACGGTCTCCCGCATCTCGCCGGAAGCGCCGGTGCCGGTGGTCAACGTCCAGCGGGAGGACCTGCTGCTCGGCGGCAGTGCCAACGTGCTGCGCAATATCGTCAGCCTCGGCGGCAGCGGCGCCCTGTGCGGGATGATTGGCGACGACGCCATGGGTCACCGCACCGAGGCGCTGGTCGAGGCCCTGGGCGCCTCCCGCGCCGGCATGGTGCGCGGTGGGCGACCGACCACGGTCAAGACCCGGGTGGTCGCCCAGGGGCAGCAGGTCGTGCGGGTGGACCGCGAGCAGACCGGGGTGCCCGAACGGGCGACGCTCGACCTCCTGCTCGCCTTTCTCGAAGCGCACCTGCACGAGTTCGACGCGGTGCTCGTCTCCGACTACGCCAAGGGTGTGGTCAACGAAGAACTGATGACCCGGCTGCGCCAATTGCTCGACACCGTCAGGGCCGAGGGCGGCCGGCCTGTGCCGCTCATTGTCGACCCCAAGCCGGTCAACCTGCATTACTTCACCGGGGCCACGGTCATCACCCCCAACCACCACGAGGCGGCCCAGATGGCCGGGTTGCGCGTCGACGACGAGCGCAGCCTGCTGGCGGCGGCGCGCCACATCCGCGAGGACCTCGGCTGCGCGGCGGTGCTCATCACCCGGGGTGAGGCGGGCATGACGCTGCTCGAGGGCGACGGACCGCTGGTGACCATCCCCACCATGGCCAAGGAGGTGTACGACGTCACCGGCGCCGGCGACACCGTGGCCGCCACCCTGGCGCTCGGCCTGGCCGCCGGCGGTTCCATGCGGGAGGCAGCCGTGCTCGCCAACCATGCGGCCGGCATTGTCGTCGGCAAGGTCGGCACGGCCTGTGTGTCGGCCGCGGAACTGCTCGATGCGCTGGTCGCCGCCGGCGAACAGGCACCCTGAAACCAGAGGAGAAGCGAATGCGACCACGCAGTATGACAGGATTTGGCCGGGGTGAGGCCTCGGCGGACGGACGCACCTGGGTGGCCGAGGTGCGCACCGTCAACCACCGTTTCCTCGACCAGCGGGTCGTCCTGCCGCGCCTGTTCGGCGCCCTGGAGGAGCCGGTGAAGAAACTGGTGGCCGGGGCGCTCGACCGCGGCCGGGTGGATGTCACCTTCAGTCTGCAGGGGATGACCACCTCCCAGCCCCAGCTGGTGGTCAACGACAGTGTGGCCCGTCAGTACCACCGCTGCCTGCGTCAGCTGATCGGTGAGTACGGCCTGCGGCCCGAGGTCGGGCTCGGCGACATGCTCACCCTGCGCGACGTCATCACCCTGGAGGAGCCACGGCCGGACATGGAGGCGGAGTGGCAGCTGATCCGCACGGCGCTGGCCGCTGCCTTGCGCGACTGCGACCGGATGCGCGAGGAGGAGGGGCGGGCCCTGCAGGCGGACCTGCTCGACCGGCTCGGCAAATTCGAGGCCATAGTGACACGCATCACCGCCCGGCTGCCGCAGGTGCTGGAGATGCGCCAGGCCGAACTCCGTCAGCGGGTGGGCCGGCTGCTCGACGGACTCGATCTGGACCCGGTGCGGCTTGCCCAGGAAACGGCGATCCTTGCCGACAAGAGCGATGTCACCGAAGAGGTCATCCGGCTCGGCAGCCACATTGGCCAGTTTCGCACCTTCCTGGCCAGCGATGAGCCGGTGGGGCGGAGACTGGACTTCCTCCTGCAGGAATTTCTGCGCGAGGTGAACACCCTGTCGTCAAAAATCGCCAATGCCGACATCGCCCACCTGGGGGTCGAAATGAAGAATGAAATCGAAAAACTGCGTGAACAGGTGCAGAATATCGAGTAACACACACCCATCCGGTCCGTCATCCCGCCGGAATCCGTCCGTTTCCCTCCCCTTTCGTACACGCAGACATCCATGGACAGCAGACTCGTCAACATTGGTTTTGGTAATGCCGTCAGGGTCAGTCGCATCCTGGCGGTGGTCAACCCGGGATCGTCCCCGATCAGAAAGCTGAAGGAGGACGCCCGGGCGGAAAAAAAACTGATCGATGTGACCGAAGGCCGCAGGACACGGGCGATCCTCATCCTCGACTCCGGCCACCTGCTGCTCTCCTCGGTGCAGCCGGAAACCATCAACCAGCGCCTGCTCGCCCTGGACCAGGAACAGCGCCATCCAACCCTGACCCTGCCCCGGGGCAACAGCGGTGATCGTCATGACTAAGGGACTCTTGTTGGTGCTGAGCGCGCCCTCGGGCTGCGGCAAGACGACCATCCTCAACCAGGTGCTGCACACGCTTCCGGGCCTTGTCTTTTCCGTTTCCCACACTACCCGCGCGCCCCGGCCCGGCGAGCGCAACGGCATCGACTACCATTTCGTCGACGACGCCACCTTCCTGCGCATGCGCGATCAGCAGCCGCCGGGGTTCCTCGAGTGGGCCGAGGTGCACGGCAACATGTACGGCACCAGCGTCGAGGAGGTCGAGCGGCAGCAGCAGGCCGGTCTGGACGTCGTCCTCGATATCGATGTCCAGGGGGCCGGTCAGGTGCGCGACCAGACCGCACCGGTGACCATTTTTATCGCCCCCCCCTCGCTCGAGGAGCTGGAGCGGCGCCTGCGCGGCCGCGGCTCGGAAGCCGAGGCGGCCGTCGCCCTGCGCCTGGCCAACGCTCGCGAGGAACTGGTGTGCGCGGACACCTATGAGTACCTGATCATCAACGACCGGCTGGAGGACGCGGTGGAGAGCCTGAAGGGCATCATCATTGCCGAGCGCAGCCGCCACCGTCGCAACCCCGATGGCCAGCCGATGCGCTGGCACTGCTGATGCGGGACGAAAGCAAGCCGAAGGGCCGGCCCGGGGAGAGTGCGGAAGCCGAACCGGCGGACGACGACCGGCTCTGGGGTATCAACAGCGTGTGGGAGGCCCTGCAGCAGTCGGGCCGCGGGCTGGAGGAAGTACTCGTTGAGCGAGGCAAGACCAGCCCCCGCCTGCAGCAGATCATCGACCTGGCGCGGCAGAACGGTGTGCCGGTGCGTTTCGTCGCATCGGACCGGTTGGGGGTGGCACGTCATTGCCGGCACCAGGGTGTGGTCGCCCGGCAGAGCGCGGCGCCGCTCCTGCCGTTGGACGATCTGCTCGCCGATCTCGAGGCGACCGCCGCCGGTCAGGCGCGCCTGCTCGCCCTGGACAGCATCCAGGACCCCCGCAACCTCGGCTCCATCCTCCGCTCGGCCCTGGCCGCCGGCTTCAGCCACGTCATCCTGACCCGTGAGCGGAGTGTGCCGGTCACCGGCACCGTGGCTCGGACCTCGGCCGGCGCGGTGGCCCACCTGCGCCTCTGCCAGGTGGTGAACCTGGCGGAAACCCTGAAACTCCTCAAAGAGCGAGGGTTCTGGGTGTTCGGCGCGGTTGTCGAGCCGGAGGCCGAGTCCGTCTATGCGGCGGATTTCTCCGGCCCGGTCTGTCTGGTGATCGGCAGCGAGGGCAAGGGCATCCGGCCGCTCGTGCGCCGACACTGCGACCACCTCGTGACCATCCCGATGCGTGCCTCGTTCAACTCCCTCAACGCCTCGGCCGCGGCCGCGGTGCTCATGTTCGAAATCGCCCGCCGCGGTCACTGAGCGGCGGGCGTTCGCCTGCTGACGGGGCCGGTCTGGCTGGCCCCGTATCCATCGTCCCTACCTCTTTTTCCTGCCCATCTGCTGCTGAAAGAGGTCGCCGAAGGTGCCCATGGACACGGGCTCCCGGGGCGCGGCCGGCGGCAGTGTGTCGTCCGTTCTTTCCTTGGGGGTGTAGTCCTCGGGAACGAGGGCGATGCGTTGCTGGGCGGTATCCACGCTCTCGATTCTGACGGTCAGTTCCTGGCCCGCCTCGACCACCTCGCGGGGGTGATGAATCCGCCGGCCGGCACCGAGCTTGGAGATGTGCAGCAGGCCATCCACCCCCGGTTCCAGGGTGACGAAGGCGCCGAACGCAGCCAGACGGGAAACCCTGCCCTGGTGCACCGAACCAGCCGGATACCGGTCGGCGGCATTATCCCACGGGTTCTCGGTGGTTTCGCGCAGGCTGAGCGAGATGCGGTCCCTGTCCCAGTCCAGCCGCTTGACCACAACCTGCACCTGCTGGCCGACGCTGAGCACGTCCTCCACCCGGTCGGTCTGGCCCCAGGCGATTTCGGAGATGGGGATGAGCCCGTCCACGCCGCCGATGTCGACAAAGGCACCAAAATCGCGCAGCGAGGTGACCGTGCCGCTCACCTGCGCGCCTTCCCGGAGCTGCTCCTTGAGCAGTTCCCGTTCCCGGAGGCGCTGTTCTTCCTGCAGGGCCCGGGCGGAGAGAATGATATTGCGGCCCTGGCTGCCGTACTCCATGATCTTGAAGGCAAAAGTCTTGTCGAGGTAGGCGTCGGCCTGCTCGACCCGGCGGATGTCCATCTGCGAGAAGGGGCAGAAACAGCGGTGTCCGGCCACGGTCACCGAGAAGCCGCCCTTGACCTCGGCGGTGACCTTGCCCTCCACCGGGATGCCGGCCTGGAAGGCCTCCTCGATCTCCTGCGGGGTGGTCTGGCCACCGCCGAGCCGGGTGGTGCAGGCCAGTTCGCCGCCGCGTTTGGGCAGCAGGTAGACCCTGATCCGGTCGCCGATACTGGCGGTCAGTTCGCCGGCCTCATTGCGCAGTTCGGCGGCGCTGATCACGCCCTCGCTCTTGGCGCCGACATCGAGGAAGATGTTCTCGCCGCTGATACCGACCACGGTCGCCTCGATCCGGTCGCCGGGCTTGGTGGTCGGACGGGAAACGGTTTTCTCCTGGAACAGGTCTGCAAAGGATTCGTCACTCATGGGATAGTCGGGGCTGATAGAAAGAAAAGGTATCCAGCAGGATGGCGCCGGCCACCGGCGGCCTGCTGGTGCTTCGGGGTTGGCGGGAATGCGGGAGGTCAGTCGTCGAGCACCAGTCTGGCGCCGACTTCGATGCAACGAACCGAGCCGTCGCCGGTATCGACCAGGGCAAAGGCCGGGTTGGCGTCCTTGCCGAGCAGGTCGCCGGGGTTGACGAGCAGGCAGTGGTCCAGTCGCTCCACGTTCCAGACATGGTCATGGCCGCAGCAGACCAGGTCAAACGAGCCGGAGGCGGCCAGGTCGCGGGCCTGGTCCGGATAGTGGCAGACCGCGATGCGCAGGCCGCCGGCTTCGAAACTGCCGTGCGTACCGTGGTGGTGGAGACGCGGGAAGACGGTGGCGCATCGGGAGGCGATCAGGTGCTGGTCGCCGGGGTTGTTGCCGTAGATCAGATGGACGGGGCCGTTGAACCCGTCGAGGCAGGGCAGCATGAACGGCGAGATCAGGTCACCGCAATGGATGAGAAGTTCGGCGCCCTCGCTGTTCGCCCGGCTGACGGCCCGCCTCAGGTTGGGGATATGATCATGACTGTCGGAGAGGATGGCGATGCGCATGGGACTCAATTCGCGTGGACGGCCAGAGCAAGACAGCGGCCGTCGTCCTGGAACAGCAGGTGTTTGTGCGTGAGATCGGCCAAAAAGCGGATAAGGTGCTCCTCTTTAACCCGCTTGAAAGTTTGCAGCAACTCCTTTTGCTCCACCGGCTGGCGGCAGTGCAGGTAGATGGCCCGCGAGGTGCCCTGCAGTCGGTGGTGGAGGACCGGCTGGCCCGACCGCTCCTGGCGGATGATGAGAAAGTCGCCGCCGTCACGGTAGCACAGGGCGGGCTGCCGCGAGGTTCGCTCGCGGTGGAAGTCCTGCCAGGCGCGCATCGCCCGCCGTACCGGGGCCCACAGGCGCCGCTGGCTGACCCGGTCGCCGCGACCGGCGCGGATGAGCATGGGCACCCGGTCGAGCAGGGGCCCGGGATACAGGGCCCGGTAGTTGGCGTGGCGGGTGACCGCGGTCAGGCCGAACGCGCGCGGGTCGGCATGCACCGGGCTACCATGGCCAAGGAAGAAGGTTGCGGGCTCGAGCGGCGGGAAGGGCAGGGCCGCCGCCAGCGCGGTCAGGGTCTCCTCGACCTCGGCCGGGGTGGAGCCGGGGAACTCGAGGATGAGGTTGCCGGCCAGGCGCAGGTCGTTCTCCAGGGCGTCCTTCATGGCCGCCAGGTTGTCGATGGCGCGCACGCCTTTGCGCAGGCGGGCGAGCAGGGAGTCGGACAGGGCCTCCACCCCGACCTGCACCTCGGTGAGGCCGCCACGCCGGTAGAGGGCGTAGTGGTCGCTCTGCCGCATTGCCCTGATTTCGGCGAAGAATCGCCGGTCCACGGGTTCCGCGGCCAGGGCCTGGAACAGCGGGCCGGCCTCGGAGGGCGGCAGGGCGTTGTCGGTGAAGAAGAAGTCCAGGCAGCGGTGCCGGCTGGTAAGCGTCCGGATCTCGGCGAGCATGCGGTCCGCGCTCTTGTGCCGGTAGCCCTGCCACTGCAGGTTGAGGTTGCAGAAAGCGCACCGGTTCCACCAGCAGCCGCGGGAAAATTCCACCGGCAGATGGGGGATGAAATTGAGGCCACTGGCGGTCAGTTCGGCGAAGTAGTCGCTGTAGTCGGGCAGGGGCAGGGTGTCGAGATCGGCGATGGTCGCAGGTTTGGGCGCGTTCACCGGGGCCGCGACCTGCGGCTCGGCGGCGAAAACCCAGGCCGGAGAGACTGCGGTGTTGCCGCGCAACGAGGCGACCAGCGCCTGCAGCGGCCGTTCCCCCTCTCCTGTGATGCAGTCGTCCACTGCTGGAAAGGCTTCCGGCAGGGACCGGGCCAGATCCGGGGTGATCACCGAGCCGCCGAACACCACCCGCAGGTCGGGCCGCCGGGCCTTGAGGCGGGAGGCGGCCAGGAGCGAGGCGGACAGCTGGCTGAAGCAGACAGAAAAGCCGACGAGATGGAAGTCTTCGCGCAGCACGTCCTCGAGGCAGGAGTCCAGGTGCGCGTCGACGAGCGGCAGCAGATCGTCAAAGGTGGCCCCGCCCAGGTCGGGCAGTTCGCGCTGGAACAACCGCCGGGCCGGGTCCCGCAGTTCGGGGAAGAGCAGGCCGCTGTAGAGTGCCTCGCCGGCCCAGGTGTTTTCGCTGATGCGCCGGTAACGGTCCGTGCCGATGGCGGCGGCCGCAGTCAGCGAGGGGTGGCGGCTGACCACGCGCAGGTCCGCGAACTGCTGGTCGAGAAACCCCTTGAGCGCACCGAGCTGGATGGACGGGCGGTTGAACGGCGCCCAGGGCAGGGAAAGCAGCAGCACCTGCATGGTGCAGCTACTGGCGGATGATCTCGGTGTCCGGCGCCAGGTCGAGCCGGCGCAACGCCTCGGCCCGCTGGCGGTCGCCGGGCGGCAGTCGGTCGAAGTGGACCCCGGTGAAGGTCAGCTCGGTGAGGGCGCCGAAATGGTCTTCGAGCAGCAGCCGTCGGATGGTCCGATCCGCGCCGAGCCACAACTGCAGCCGCTTGAGCTGGGACTGCTCCTTCTTGGGCGTGAGCAGCACGACCTCGCTGTCCGCGGGCGGCTCGCTCAGCTGAAAGTCCGGGTCCGGTGGGGCGGCGGTGAAGGCGTCGAGCAGGCTGTGCGCGCCGGTGAACAGGGCGTAGGTGATGTCCGCCTCCAACTCGCCGGCCGGGGAGACGAGCAGCTGCCGGTCCCGGGGGGTGTAGACGGAGAGTTCGCGGCCGTCGTTGACAATGGTCTGTTCGCTGGGCTCGGTGTAGTTCCAGCGGATCACGCCGTTTCCCTCCGGCGCGGTACCGCCCGGGCGGTAAAAGACGGCATTGCCGCTGCCCTGGCGGGTGCGGCCGCCGGTCCGGGTGGCCTGGGCAAAATCGAACTCCAGGCTGCGCAGCTGCTGGTATTTGTTCTGCAGCCGCTGGACAAGGTCCTCCGGTGCGGCCGGCGCGGCGGCGAGCGGAGCCGACAGGCCGAGGAGAACGAGCAGGAGAATCAGCAAGGGACGAAGGCGGAGGGGCTCAGACATCGGTTTTCTCCAGGTGGACGGTGCGTCCGAAAATTTGGCCGGCCAGCGAGGCCACGGTTGCCGGCATGTCGGAGACGAAGAAGCGGCTGGGGGTGTCCGGGGCGTGAAGCAGGGTGCGCAGTGCCTCGTCGCGGTCGAGCACCGCCTTGAGGTGCAGGGCGACCTCCACCGAGGAATCGATGATGTGGACGCGGCGGCCGATGCGCGGGGCGATCACCTTTTTCAACAGGGGATAATGGGTGCAGCCGAGGATGAGGGCGTCGAGCTGCTTGTCACGCAGCGGGTGCAGGTACTTGCGGACGATCATCTTGGTCTCCCGCCGGTCCAGCCAGCCCTCCTCGACGAGCGGCACGAGCAGCGGACAGGCCTGGCTGTAGACCCGGCAGTCCGGCCGCACCGTGTGCAACCGCTCCGCGTAGACCCCGGAATTGATGGTGGCGCTCGTGCCGATGAGGCCGATCCGGCCGTTTCTGCTGACCGCTGCCGCCCGGGCCACCGCCGGGTCGATGACGTCGATGATCCGCTCGGCGTAGTGGCTGCGCAGCAGGGCGGAGGCCACGCTCGCCGCCGAGTTGCAGGCGATGACGATCAGCCGCGCACCCTGGCGGAGCAGGAACTCGGTGTTGCGGTGGGCGTACTCGGTGATCATGGCCGGGCTTTTCGGGCCGTAGGGCATGCGGGCGAGGTCGCCGAAGTAGATCAGCGGGTAGCCGGGACAGAACTGTTCAATCGCCCGGGCGACGGTCATGCCGCCGACACCGGAGTCAAAGATACCGATCATCGTGAGGGGCCAGCAGAGTTGAGGGCGGAAAGGGGAGCGGCTGTCGGAAGTGCCGGAAGGCGGAGGTGACGAAGACCGGAACTGACGGTGAAGAGCGAATCAGGGGCCGCGACCCGGGGAGTGCGGGCGTCCGGGCGGTGGCGGCCGGAGGATATCCTGCCGTCCCGCCCGGACAGTTCTCGGCACGAAGGGACGTTAGTTTTTCTTGGTGCGAGCCTCGATCGCCTTGCGGAGATTGTCGGGCAGGCCGCGTTCCTTGCCCGACTGCGAACGCTTCTCGGAGAGGGCCTTGGCGCACAGCGGCTGGCGGGCGGAAAACCCGTGTTTCTTCCTGTAGTCCCTGGCGGTGAGGTCATGAGACTTCAGATGCTTGGGGGAGAGCATCTTGAACTCCTGACCGCACTCCAGGCAGATGATTTTATTCCGCTGGATCGACTTCTTTGGATCGATAACAGGATTGGTCTCCTCGGCCTCTACTTCAGTGCCAAGGGATTCGGAATCTTGCAGGGCTTTCAGGGTTTGGAAGGTGTCATTCAGGGCTGTTTTAATTTCTTCGGTGGACATCTGCTTGGTGCTGATCTGCGACTGAATGATTTCAGCAGTCATTTCAACGAGGGTTTTGCTCATCTTGTTCTCCTGGGGAAAGAAGGTGTCTGGCGAGAGACAGAACAGTTTCAAATTTCGCGCAAACATAGAACATACACAGACTTGTTGCAATGTTTTTTGTTGCAACCTGTTGAAAAGAGCAAAAAGTGCTGCAGGATCGGCTTCGCCCCCTTTCCGGCGGGAGGCTCGAACAGTCGGGACGGGGCGTTGCCCGGCGCTGCAGGGCGGCTCACTTTTTTTGTTAACATATCGAAATTATTTAAATTCATGGAAATGTCCGGTCGCGGGAGTTGACAGCGACAGTCGAAATACTTACATTGGGGCCGTTTGCAGTTACGGCACATATTTTAGCCTTCATCTATACACAGTCGCGAGGGATGACCATGCCAGTTTATGAGTACGAATGCGGAGGATGCAAAAAGGTGTTCGAAGTGCAGCAGCGTATCGCCGACAAGCCGTTGACGGTCTGTACAGAGTGCGGCGGGGCGCTGCGCAAGCTGATTTCCATGACCTCGTTCCAGCTGAAAGGCGGCGGCTGGTACACGGACGGCTACAGCAGCCCGGCCAGCGGCAAGGGGAGTGACTCTCCCGCCGCGGACAAACCGGCCACGCCCCCCTGTCAGGGTGGAACGGGCACCTGCAGCCACTGTCCGGCCGCGACCTGAGTACTGGCGCTGCCCGTTCACAACCCGGCCCGGTGCCGGGTTTTTTTGTTGTCCCGCGCTGCCGGCCTGGTTCGGCCGGCGTCTCTTTCCTTCTCTCAGGAGGCCACCATGATTACGCTTCCCGCTCATCGCAGTCCCCTGGCGTCATCCCGGCAAGAACGTGGCAAGGCGCCCCGCCTGCCGGTGCTGCTGTCGCTTCTCCTGCTGCTTGGTCTCGTCGCCGGCTGTTCCTCGGCCTATTACAACACCATGGAAAAGCTGGGGGTGCACAAGCGCGACATCATGGTCGACCGCGTCGGTGAGGCCCGTGACGCCCAGGAGGCGACCAAGGAACAGTTCCAGTCGGCCCTGGAGCAGTTCAGCCAGGTGGTGGAGGTCAAGGGCGGCGATCTGGAGCAGAAGTACAAGGTGCTCAACGACCAGTACAAGCAGTGCAAGACCAGAGCGGACAACGTCCACAAGCGGATCGGCGCGGTCGAGTCAGTCTCGGCGGCCCTGTTCCAGGAGTGGGAGGACGAGCTCGACCAGTACACCAGCGCGGCCCTGCGCCGTGACAGCGAGAGCAAGCTGGCCGCCACCCGGCGTCAATACGAGCAGTTGATCACCGCCATGAAACGGGCCGAGAGCAAGATTCAACCGGTGCTGTCGGTATTCAACGACCAGGTGCTCTACCTCAAGCACAACCTCAACGCCCAGGCCATCGCCGCCCTGCAGGGCGAACTGGTGAGCCTGGAGGAGAACGTGGACCGATTGGTGCGCGAGATGGAGGCCTCGATCCGCGAGGCGGACCAGTTCATCAGTAAATTGCAGAAGACCTGAAGCAGGCTGGTGGCGCGGTGGTCGGCCCGGTCACGACCGGGTGACGATGGCCATGGCGTCGCCGTAGGAGAAGAAGCGGTAGCCTTGGGCCACCGCCTCCCGGTAGGCATTGAGGATGTGGTCGCGGCCGGCCAGGGCCGAGACCAGGAAGAGCAGGGACGATTTCGGCAGGTGGAAATTGGTGATCAGGTTGTCCACCACCCGGAACCGGTACCCCGGATAGATGAACAGGTCGCACTCGCCGGCCATCGGCTGTACCTGACCGGACGTGTCGGCGGCGAACTCCAGCGTGCGCACCGTGGTCGTGCCCACGGCCCAGATGCGACCGCCCGCGGCCCGCACCCGGTTGACCGCGGCCGCGGTCTCGGCGGAGACTTCCACCGCCTCCCGGTGGATGACGTGGTCGCGGATATCCTCGGCGCGCACCGGCGCAAAGGTGCCGTAGCCGACGTGGAGGACGATACTGGCCATCTCCACCCCGCTCGCCCCGATGGCGGCGAGCAGTTCGTCGCTGAAATGGAGGCCCGCCGTGGGCGCTGCCACCGAACCGGTGTGGCGGGCGTAGCGGGTCTGGTAGCGCTGGCTGTCCTCCGGCCGGCTGTCGCGGCTGATGTACGGCGGCAGAGGCATGCGGCCGTGTGCTTCGAGCAGGGTGTCCATGGTTTCGCCGGTCCCGGGCCGGTAGAGCAGGGTCACCAAGGCCTTGCCGTCCGGTGTGTAGGTATCGACCCGGGCGCGCAGGTGATCGCTGAACACGAGTTGGCTGCCCGGTTTGGGCCGCTTGGAACTCTTGATCAGGGCCGGCGCCAGGGCCTCCTGCCAGGAGTCGGTTGTCTCGCTTGCAGTTGTCTGCCGGGGATAGCCGAGCAGGAACAACTCGGCCCGACCGCCGCTTTCCTTGCGACCGAGCAGGCGGGCCGGGAACACCCGGGTGGTGTTGACCACCATCAGGTCGCCGGGCCGCAGCCAGTCGGTGATGTCAGTGAACCGCCGGTGGGCGAGGTCGCCCTTGCCCGCATCGAGGACGAGCAGGCGGGACTGGTCCCGTTGGGCTGTCGGGTACTGGGCGATCTGGTCCGGAGGCAGGTGGTAGTCGTAGTCGTCCAGCCGGTGGGTGGTGTCGGTCATGCGGTTTTCCGGTATGCGGTGTTCTGGGTGAGGCCAAGGCGCGGCAGGATACCCGACTTTTCCGGCCAACGAAAGAAATTGTGCGGGCCGGCAACACGCAAGGCCACGTTCCGGCCACCCTGTCTTTCCCTGTTCTTCCTTCTGCACAGAGCATGTACCTGGTCACAGCCGCCACCCCCTTCGAACTGGACCCCTTGCTGCGCGCCTGCCCGCCGGGCGCGCGCTTCGAGTCGCTCGTCTGCGGCGTCGGTCCGGTGGAGGCCACCCTCCGGCTGACCGCGCTGCTCGCGCGCCGCGAGGCTGCGGGCGCCCCCCGGTACCGGGGCGTGGTCAACATCGGCGTGGCCGGGGCCTACCGGCTTGCAGAGAACGGCGCGAATCTGCTCGACCTCTGCCTGGCCGAGCGCGAAGTGCTTGGCGATCTGGGCATCTGCGACGAGACGGCAATCGTCTCCCTGCGCAGTGACACCCTGGAGATCCTCGACACCTTTGCCCTGGACGGGCCGCTGCTTGCCGAGGCGGCATCCGTGCTCGCCGGCGGCGGCATGGCCTGTCGGCGCGGCACCTTCGTCACCGTGAGTTGCGTCAGCGGCACCAGTCGCCGCGGCGACCTGCTCGCCCGCCAGCACCAGGGGCTGTGTGAAAACATGGAAGGCGCGGCCGCGGCCCGGGTCTGCCGGGAGTTCGGCCTGCCGCTTCTCGAACTGCGCTGCGTCTCCAACCTGGTCGAGGAGCGCGACCTGCGGAAATGGCGATTGCGCGAGGCCTGCGACCGCTGCGGCGAGGCGGCGGCGCTTCTTTTGCAAGGACTGCGGCATGACTGAACCCACCCCCCTGACCCTGGGCTTTTCACCCTGTCCCAACGACACCTACATCTTCAACGGCCTGGTGCACGGTCGGGTCGACCTGCGCGCTGCAGCCTTTGCCGAGCCGGTGCTGGAAGACGTGGAAACCCTGAACGCCTGGGCCCTGGCCGGGCGGCTGGACGTGAGCAAGATATCCTGCCATGCGCTCGGCCATGTGCTCGACCGCTACGCCCTGCTCCATGCCGGCGCGGCCCTGGGGCGCGGTTGCGGTCCCCTGCTCATCACCGCTGCCGGCCGCGGCGGACCCATCGACCACTGGCGGATCGCCATCCCCGGCGAGTACACCACCGCGGCCCTGCTGCTGCGCCTCTACCGCCCGGCCTGCCGTAACCTGATTGTCCTGCGCTTCGACCGGATCATGGAAGCCATTGCCACGGGCGAGGTGGACGGCGGGGTGATCATCCACGAAAGTCGTTTCACCTATCAGGAGCACGGCCTGCACTGCGTTCAGGATCTGGGCGCCTGGTGGGAGGCAACCACCGGCCTGCCCATTCCGCTCGGCTGTATCGTCGCCCGCCGGACCCTGGCCCCCGAGGTGCGCGCGGCCATCGACGCGGCCATCGCGGCCAGCATCCGCTGGGCCGACACCCACCCGGCCGAAGGCTGGGACTACATCCGCCAACATGCCCAGGAGATGGACGAGGCAGTGATGCAGAGCCACATCGGCCTGTACGTCAACCGCTTCTCCCGTGATCTCGGCGATGAGGGCCTGCAGGCGATGCGCGAGTTGCTGGCACGCGGGGCCGAGGCCGGGGTCTTTCCCCGGTCGCCGAACCTGGCGTGATGGCGACGATGCCGGCCGATAACGGACCGGTCTGGGGCTGCGTGCTCATCGGCGGCCGCAGCCGGCGCATGGGGCGGCCCAAACACCTGATCGAGTCGGGCGGTTGCTCCTGGCTCGAGCGGACAGTGACCCTGCTCGGCCACTGTGTCGAGCGGGTGGTGATCGCCGGACCCGGGGATTTGCCCGCCTCTCTGGTCGGCACGGAGCACCTTGCGGACGCGGCCGGCGTGGCCGGGCCGCTGTCGGGGATCCTCGCCGCCTTTCGCGCTCATCCCGGAGTCTCCTGGCTGGTCGCGGCCTGTGATCTGCCGGATATGGAGATCGATGCCCTGCGCTGGCTGCTGGCCTGCCGCGTACCCGGCGTAGTCGCGGTCATGCCGGACCTGGCCGGCGACGGCCGCATCGAGCCGCTGCTCGCCTACTACGATGACAACTGCGCGCACCTGCTCGAGGCCATGGCCTCAAACGGTCAGCGACGCATGAACCGGTTGCGCGCGGCCGCCGGGGTGATCACCCCGCAACCGCCCGCCCACCTGCGCGGTTCCTGGCGCAACGTCAACACGCCCGAGGAACTCGGTGCCGGCCAGGTAACCCCGTGAAGGTGTGCTGGCGCTCAAGCGGCGGTCGACCCGTCGGGTTGTGGGAAAACGGAGAAGGAAAATCAGGTCGTCCGGAAAGAATCTGGCCGGAGATTGGGTACAGCAAGACGATACGTCGGGGAGGCGGACGGTGACCGGCAGGGAAGGGGCGGACAACGGGATGCCGGACCTGGGTGAACACCTGGAGCGGTATTTTCTCGAGGTGTCCTGTGAATGCCCGTATGGGCAGGAGCAGCAGGCGGTCTATCATCAGGGCATGTTCAGCCGGCTCGACGACGAGACCATGGGTCGGTTCTTGGCCTGCGGCTACCGGCGCAACGGCAATTGCCTGTACACCATGCGCTGCCCCGATTGTCGCCTCTGCGTGCCCATCCGTCTGCGGCCGGAGCGGCTCCGCCACAACCGCAACCAGCGGCGGGTGTGGCGGAGGAACCAGGACATCAGCGTGGAGATCGCGCCGCTGACCATGTCGCGGGAGAACTTGGCCCTCTTGCAGCGCTTTCTCTCCACCCGTTTTCCCGAGGGCCGCAGCAGCGCCGAGAGCTACTACACCGGGTTCTTCATCACCAGCATCGCCCGCTGCTTCGAGATCCGCTACCGGCTCGAGCAGCAACTGGTCGGCGTGAGCGTGGTCGATCTCTCGCCCTCTTGGATGAACGCAGTCTATTTCTTCTTCGACCCGGACTTGGGTTGGCGCAGCCCGGGCACCCTCAACATCCTCACCCTCAACCACATCTGCACCACCCAGAAAATCCCCTTCCTCTACCTCGGCTACTGGA
>LSQX01323002.1_pt1 | contig 16834 bp, 15 predicted proteins | sample 654561 | NCBI WGS metagenome assembly LSQX01 (sample SAMN04489861, study PRJNA283612) | anaerobic digester metagenome | isolation source: 4 biogas reactors fed with cattle manure at either 37C or 55C with and... | place: Denmark: Kongens Lyngby | collected 2014
TGGTCACCGGTGCCAGCCGTGGCATTGGCAAGGCCATTGCATTGCAGTTGGGCCGACAGGGTGCCGTGGTGGTGGGTACTGCCACCTCAGCCGGTGGTGCCGAGGCCATTGCGGCTTATCTGGCTGAAGCGGGTATCAAGGGTACCGGCCTGGTGCTGGATGTATGCAGCGACGTTTCGGTTGCAGGGGTGTTTGAGCGCATTCAGGCCGACTTTGGTGCGCCGCAAGTACTGGTCAACAACGCCGGTATTACCCGCGACAATCTGATGATGCGCATGAAAGACGACGAGTGGTTTGGCGTGATCGACACCAACCTGAACAGCCTGTTCCGGGTCAGCAAGGCCGCATTGCGCGGCATGACCAGGGCACGCTGGGGCCGCATCATCAGCATTGGCTCGGTGGTCGGTGCCATGGGTAACGCCGGGCAGGCCAACTATGCAGCGGCCAAGGCGGGTGTTGAGGGGTTTTCCCGTGCACTGGCTCGCGAGCTGGGTTCGCGTGCAGTGACTGTCAATACAGTAGCCCCTGGCTTTATTGATACGGACATGACCCGTGAGCTGCCGGAAGCCCAGCGTGATGCCCTGCTGACGCAGATTCCGCTGGGCCGCCTGGGACAGGCAGAAGAGATTGCCAGTGTCGTCGGCTTTCTGGCGTCAGACCAGGCTGGTTATGTAACGGGTGCCACCATCCCGGTGAATGGCGGCATGTATATGTAATGCGGACTTGCGACAGCGGCGTGCTTGCTGACTGTAACTGGTCGACAAAAAGAATTTTACAGGGGACTAAACACGCAGTTATGCGTATAATGCCCCACTTTGTTTGAATGGCAGCCTGTGCTTGGGTTGTCTTGTTTATCCTTCAGGAGCAAAAAAGCAATGAGCACTATTGAAGAGCGCGTTAAGAAAATTGTAGCCGAACAGCTGGGTGTCAAACTGGAAGAAGTTACCAACAGTGCTTCGTTCATCGAAGATCTGGGTGCCGACTCCCTGGACACCGTTGAGCTGGTCATGGCTCTGGAAGAAGAATTCGAGACTGAAATTCCGGACGAAAAAGCCGAGAAGATCACCACTGTACAAGAAGCCATCGACTACGTTAACGCGCACGCGCAATAATGTAGCTGCGGTTCGATACAGCTGAAAACCGCACATCCATGCGTTGGTCGTGCGGTTTTTTTTTGACNNAATTAAGGTAGGAGTCTTCTGTGAAAAGACGTGTCGTAATTACTGGCTTGGGTATTGTTTCCCCGGTAGGAAATTCAATAGATACAGCCTGGGATAATATTATCAACGGACGTTCCGGAATTGGTCGTATAACCCGGTTTGACGCCTCAGGGTTCAATTCACAGATTGCCGGTGAAGTCAGGGATTTTGACCTGACCAAATACATGTCCGCCAAAGAAGGCAAGCAAATGGATACGTTCATCCATTATGGCATTGCTGCCAGTATTGACGCCTGGCGTGATTCCGGTCTTGAAATTACTGAAGAAAATGCCGAACGGATCGGTGTGGTTATGGGGTCCGGCATTGGCGGTCTGACCAACATTGAAGAAACCTGCCACACCTTGTTTGACAAGGGGCCGCGGCGTATTTCTCCGTTCTTCGTGCCGGGTTCCATTATCAATATGGTGTCCGGTGCCCTGTCCATGCAGCTGGGTTTGCAGGGCCCCAACTATGCCATTACTACGGCCTGCACCACAGGGACTCACTGCATAGGCTCTGCAGCCCGTACCATTATGTATGGCGATGCCGACGTGATGGTTGCCGGTGGTTCTGAGATGGCTACTTGTGGCCTAGGGCTGGGTGGCTTTGCCGCATCCCGTGCGCTATCCACGCGTAATGATGACCCGCAGGCAGCCAGCCGTCCGTGGGATGCCGGCCGTGACGGTTTTGTATTGTCCGATGGCTCCGGTGCAGTCGTTCTGGAAGAGCTGGAGCATGCACGTGCACGCGGCGCCACCATTTATGCCGAGGTGGCCGGTTTTGGCATGAGCTCGGACGCTTTCCATATGACCCTGCCGCCTGAAGACGGCAATGGTGCGGCACGTTGCATGGCCAGTGCGGTCCGCGATGCAGGTCTGGATACGACAGCTATCGACTACGTCAACGCGCACGGTACATCAACGCCAGCGGGTGATGTTGCTGAGGTTAAAGCGTTAAAGTCCGTATTTGGCGAGCATGCTTATCAGCTCAGTGTCAGTTCGACCAAGTCGATGACTGGTCATTTGCTGGGTGCAGCGGGTGCGGTTGAAGCCATCTTCAGTGTGTTGGCCATCCGCGACCAGGTTGCGCCACCCACTATCAACCTGGATGAGCCGGGTGAAGGCTGCGACTTGGACTTTGTCCCGCACCAGGCCAGAGAGCGTCCGGTTAACGCGGTACTGTCCAACTCGTTTGGTTTCGGCGGTACTAATGGCACCTTGGTGTTTACCCGGTTCAGCGAGTGATTGACAGCCGGATTGACGGCCAGCCAGCTGCGTCCGTGGCACTGGCCGACCGTGGGTTGGCCTATGGTGACGGACTGTTTGAAACCATGCGGGTTGAGCGGGGCAAAATTGCCTTGCTCGACCGGCATATGCAGCGCCTTCAGCTGGGTTGCCGGCGTCTGCATATTCCGCTGGACATACAGCTGGTACGTCGGGAGGTCTGCAGTTTTGCCCAAGAGTTGCAGCAGGGTGTCTGCAAGCTCATCCTGACCCGCGGTGACGGTACGCGGGGCTATGGCTTGCCACAGCCTGCTACGCCCCGTCGCATCCTGCAGGCCGCCCCCTTGCCGCAATGGCCGGCACAAAATGCACACTTTGGCGTTTGCCTGTATCCCTGCCAGACCCGTCTGGCAATTCAGCCCCTGCTGGCTGGCCTGAAGCATCTGAACCGGCTGGAACAGGTACTGGCCCGCGCCGAGTGGCAAGACCCCGCTTTTGCCGAAGGGCTGATGCTGGACACTTCTGGCCGCATTATTGAAGGTGTGTTCAGCAATGTTTTTTTTGTATGTGGAAACACGCTGTTAACGCCTGCCCTGAGCGGGAGCGGCGTAGCCGGCATCATGCGGGAACAGGTGCTGGAACTGGCTGCAGGGCAGGGCCTGGCGGTAGAGATTGCCGACCTGTATCCTGACCAGCTGGGCAGGATGGACGAAGTCTTTACCTGTAACAGCCTGTATGGCATTTGGCCGGTGCTGGAGTATGCCGGCCACAGCTGGCCCGCAGGGCCGCTGACACGCAGGCTGCAATCGCTTATCAACGGACAGGACACATGATCAAGGCTCTGACACTTACCTTTGGAAGTTTTTTTCTGGCTGCGGTTCTTGTCACCGGCGGCGCTTACTGGATGTATGACAATGTGCAGGAGCAACCGCTGCAGCTGGAGCAGGAAGAGGTATTGCTGGTGGCAGCAGGTGATACGCCAAGGGCCGTACTGAACCGGCTGGAGCAGCAAGGCATCATCAGGGGGGCAGTCTGGATGCGCTCCAAGTGGCGCCTGCAACATGAAGTACCCACACTACAGGTTGGAGAGTATTCCATGGTGCCCGGCATGAAGCTGAGTGATTTGCTGGAAAAATGGCGCACTGGCGACATTATTCAGCATCGCATTACCCTGGTGGAAGGCTGGAATTTTGCCCGCTTGCGTCAAGCGTTGGCGCAAAACGAGGTGCTCGAACACCTGACCGGTGACTGGAGCGGCGAAAAGCTGATGGAAGAGCTTGGCTACAAGGGCGTACACCCGGAAGGCCGTTTTTATCCGGATACCTATCAGTTTACACGTGGACAGTCTGATCTTGATGTATTGCGCCAGGCCAGCCAGCGCTTGCATGATGTGCTGGCAGAAGAATGGCAGCAGCGGGCCGACAATTTGCCATACGATACGCCAGAACAGGCCTTGGTGATGGCGTCCATTATCGAAAAAGAAACCGGCATGGCAAGCGAGCGTGCTGCCATTTCCGGAGTGTTTGTTCGCCGTTTAAACAGGAACATGCTGTTGCAGACAGATCCTACCGTCATTTATGGGATGGGGGACAACTATAAAGGCCGGATTACCCGTGCTGATTTGCAGCGGCCGACGCCGTACAACACTTATACTAACGCCGGTTTGCCACCGACGCCCATTGCCATGGTTGGCCGTGCTGCCATCCATGCCGCGCTGCATCCGGCAGAGGGCGATGCACTGTACTTTGTCGCCAAGGGTGATGGCAGTCACCAGTTTTCCCGCACCCTGCAGGAGCACAACCGTGCAGTGCGCGAATACCAGCTCAAGCGTCGCGCCGACTACCGCTCCAGTCCGGCTCCGGCCGTGCAGCAGGAGGACTGATGGCCAAGGGGCTTTTTATCACGCTGGAAGGCCCGGAGGGGGCCGGCAAGACCACCAATCGCGAGTTTCTTGCCGAGCGTTTACAGCTGGCTGGCCACTCAGTGGTATTGACCCGGGAGCCAGGCGGTACCGGACTGGCCGAGAAAATCCGTGAGCTGCTGCTGGCAGAGCATGACGAACCGGTGGCTGTGGACACCGAGCTGCTGTTGATGTTTGCAGCCCGTGCCCAGCACCTGCAGCAACTGATTTTACCGGCACTGGAGCAGGGCAGCATAGTGCTGTGTGACCGTTTCACCGATGCGACCTATGCCTANNCAGGGAGGTGGGCGCGGTATCGATCCGCAGCGGATTGCAGTTCTAGAAAATTTTGTGCAGGGCAGCCTGCGCCCGGACCTTACCCTGTTGTTTGACCTGCCTGTTGCCGACGGCATGAAGCGGGCCAGATTGCGCGGCCAGCTGGACCGCTTCGAACAGGAGCGTCACGAGTTTTTCGAAGCCGTACGCAACAGCTATTTGCAGCGGGCACAGAGTGATCCCGAGCGCTTTCGTATCATCAATGCGGCTTTGCCGCTGTCCCGGGTACAGCAACAGCTGCTGCCGGTACTAGACGAAATAAGAGATCGTGATGGTTGCTGAGTATTTGCCGTGGCACCAGCCTTTGTGGGAGGCGCTCAGCGGGCGTGCCGAACAAGCCCATGCCTACCTGTTGCACGGGCCGGCGGGTAGCGGCAAGCGCGCCCTGGCCGAGCGCTTTGCGGCCTGGCTGTTGTGCTGTCAGCCGCAAGTGGAACAGGCGTGCGGCAACTGCAGCTCGTGCAGGCTATATCAGGCCGAAAACCATCCGGACCTGTTTTATCTGCAGCCCGAAGAGCCGGGCAAGGCCATCCTGATTGGTCATGTGCGTGACTTGGTTGGCTCCATTCAGCAAACGGCACAACAGGGCGGGCGCAAAGTAATCATCCTTGAGCCCGCTGAGGTCATGACCACGGAGTCAGCCAATGCCTTGCTGAAAAGCCTTGAAGAGCCAGGACCGGGCACAGTGTTTTTGTTGCTGTCTGACCAGCCCAGCTTTTTGCTGCCAACCATCAAGAGCCGTTGCGTCCTGCAGGCCTGTCCATTGCCGCCGGCAGACATGGCGACACAATGGCTGGCGGAAAAACTTCCGGAAACCTGCAGCGAAGAGCGTGATACCCTGCTGCAGTTGGCCAGTGGCTCTCCCCTGCTGGCGCTTGAGTACGCCAGGGATGGGCTGTTACGCCAGCGTGCCGAAGTGGTTGAGGGTGTGAAGCAGCTGCTCAAGAGGCAAAGCAGTGCCAGCGAGCTGGCCACGCGCTGGGCCAAGCTGCCAGCAGTATTGCTGCTGGAGTGGTTTGCTGACTGGTGTCAGGCTGCACTGCGCTATCAGCTGACGCAAAACGAAGAAGACCTGGGTTTGGCCGACATGCAGCCTGTGTTAAAGTACCTGTCGGGGCTCGCCAGTGCAGATGCCTTGTTACAGCTGCACGACTGGATACTTGAGCGCCGGGTCAAGTTGCTGCGCCGTGCGCCATTGCGCCAGGACCTGCTGCTGGAAAGCATGCTGGGCCAATGGCTGGCCCTGGCGCAGCGCAAACGCTAAAGGACGCCGAGTAATTACCCGGGCTGTCGGGTCGCTGTTGAAAAGCCGCTCAAAATGCTCACTTGCTACCAGTAAACCGGGCTTTTTCGCTATTTTCGCCTAGCCCTGGCTGTCTCGCCAACGTTACTCAGCCCATCCTGAGCAAGCCGGTTAGCCACTGTATATGGTCTGTGCTTGTCGTTTATTTATCCGGTCTTGCATAATGGGGACAGATTAAGCCGTCAAAGGAGCGTTTTATGGGACTACCACCGGGACTGGGAGCACGACATGGCATCATGTCGTTAACAATCAAGGACAAGGCAGTGCTCTACGCTGCTTACATGCCCTTTGTAAAAAATGGCGGGTTGTTCATCCCCACCAACAAGAGTTTTCAGATCGGCGATGAGGTATTTCTGTTGCTAAACCTGATGGAAGAGCCAGAAAAACTGCCGATTGCCGGCAAGGTCGTGTGGGTTACGCCGCGCGGAGCCCATGGCAACCGGGCTTCGGGCATTGGGGTTCAGTTCAGTGAAAACGATCTTGCCGTGCGCAATAAAGTCGAACAATATCTGGTCGGTACACTGCAGACAGATCGCCCCACGCACACGTTCTAGCGTTCAGAGTGCCATTTCCGTTGCTGCAAGAGCAGGTCTGCACGGTGTGTCCATCCTGTTCCGCGTGGGGGACAGGAGCGCAGCCGGTAGGGCTGCGTTTAAAATAATTACCACTGATACTGCCCGCTGGCCGGGCTAATGTTTGGAAACCAAGGTTACATGCTGATTGATTCACACTGCCATCTTGACCGACTGGATCTGACCGCTTTTGACGGCAGTCTGGATGCCGTACTGGATTCAGCCCGGGCGCGTGGTGTCAGACATTTTTTATGCATTGGCATCAGCACCGAAAATGCTGCCACTGTACGTGCGTTTACCGAGCGCTATGCCGATGTCGACTGCTCTGTAGGCGTACACCCGCTGGACCTGGTGCGTGGTGGCGAGCCAACGCTGGACTGGCTGCTGGAAGAGCTGGAGCATCCGGGTGTCGTGGCTGTCGGTGAGACAGGCTTAGACTACTACTATCAGACTGAAACAGCGGTGATGCAACAGGATTCTTTCCGCTTGCACCTTGAGGCGGCACGCCAGACCGGCAAGCCGGTAGTAGTGCATACCCGGGATGCCAAGGCGGACACCTTGGCCCTGCTGCACGAGGCTGACCTGCCCAATGCCGGTGTTATGCACTGTTTTACCGAAGACTGGGACATGGCCAAAGCCTGCCTGGACCTTGGATACTATATTTCCTTTTCCGGCATCGTCACGTTTCGCAATGCCGACATGCTGCGTGAGGTCGCGCGCAAGGTGCCGGCTGACCGCTTGCTGGTCGAAACCGACTCGCCATACCTTGCGCCGGTACCGCATCGCGGCAAGAAAAACTTTCCCGGTCACGTCGCTGATGTAGCGGCTTTCCTTGCACAGTGGCGTGGTGAAAGCTACGAGCAGCTGGCAGCGCAAACTACGGCCAACTTCAAGCGGCTGTTTCCACTGGCGCGTGTGGCTGATGAGTAAGCCTGGTGTGCAGCTGGAGGAGAGCTGGAAGCAGGCGCTGGCCGGAGAGTTTGAGCAGCCCTATATGCAGCAGCTGGGCGATTTTTTACGCGCCGAGAAGGCAGCTGGCAAGCGAATCTATCCGCCGGGCGGACAGATTTTCAATGCGCTTAATCTGACGCCGCTGCCAGCTGTAAAAGTAGTCATCCTTGGACAAGACCCCTACCATGGTGAGGGTCAGGCACACGGGTTGAGCTTTTCAGTACCCCATGGCGTACCGCCACCACCTTCGTTGCAAAATATTTTCAAGGAGCTGCAGCGTGACCTTAATATTCCGCTGCCAAATCATGGTTGCCTGCAAAGCTGGGCAGAACAGGGGGTATTGCTGCTTAATACTGCGTTGACGGTCGAGGCAGCGCAAGCAGGTTCGCATGCCAAAGCGGGCTGGCACCGGTTTACCGATCGCATTATCGAAGTGGTCAATGCCGAATGCCGGCATGTGGTGTTTTTACTCTGGGGAGCGCATGCACGCAGCAAAAGCACCTTGCTGGATCCGAAAAAACATCTGATTCTGACGACAGCCCATCCGTCACCGCTGTCGGCCTATCGCGGCTTTTTGGGCTGTGGTCATTTTAGCCGCTGCAATCAGTTTTTACAGCAAATGGGGCGCGAGCCGGTCAATTGGCAGCTGCCGGCAGCCTGACATACATGTAATCGGGCCCGGTTTGAGGCGTAAAACGGCGTTTGCATCACCAGTCATACACCAGCCACGCACATGAGCTTTGTGACGGCGGCGCATCCATGGTGATAATAAGGCTTTTGCTTCGGCACAGCCGTATGCCAGCGGGCAGTCAAGGGCTGAGCTTGGCGTGACATCCTGGCGGCCGGGCCGGGCCGGGCTGGTGCGGACACAGATGCTTTTACGCTAATGTTATGCCAAACAGGATTATGGCTGGCCGACATTTATCGTTATCATTGACGTATTTTTCGATAGGGCGCAGAAAATTCATGCAGTATCCGACCCTTGCCGACTGTATCGGCAATACTCCCCTCATTCGTCTGCAGCGACTCGGCTGTGAGACAGGCAATACCTTGCTGGTCAAGCTGGAAGGCAACAACCCGGCCGGCTCGGTGAAAGACCGGCCGGCATTCGCCATGATTGAGCAGGCTGAACGGGCTGGGCATATCCAGCCGGGAGATACCCTCATCGAAGCCACCTCCGGCAATACTGGAATTGCTCTGGCCATGGCTGCCGCCATCAAAGGGTATCGTATGATTCTGATCATGCCCGACAGTTCCACAGCCGAACGCAAGGCAGCCATGACTGCCTATGGTGCCGAGCTGTTGCTGACCGAAACCATGGAATCGGCCCGTGATCTGGCTCTGGAAATGCAGGAGCAGGGCCGTGGGCGGGTGTTGAACCAGTTTGCCAACCCGGATAACCCCAATGCCCACTACTGCGGCACAGGCCCTGAAATTTGGCAACAGACGGCCGGGCAAATTACTCATTTTGTCAGTGCGATGGGCACCACTGGTACCATCATGGGTGTGTCGCGTTACCTGAAAGAACAAAACCCTGAAGTGCAGATTGTCGGCCTGCAGCCAGAGCCTGACGCGTCCATCCCAGGCATTCGCCGTTGGCCCGAAGCCTACTTGCCAGAGATTTTTGAGGCTAGCCGGGTTGATCGTGTGGTCGACATGGGGCAGCAGGAAGCGGAAGACTGCATGCGCAGGCTGGCCCGTGAAGAGGGCATATTTTGTGGTGTATCTTCTGGCGGAGCTGTGGCTGCAATGCTGCGCCTTGCCCGTGAAGTAAAAAATGCCACCCTGGTTGCCATCATCTGTGACCGTGGCGACCGCTACCTGTCCAGCGGCATCTATAACGAGGCTGCAGAGTGAGCCGTCAGTCGCGTCAGGGGTTGCGTTTTCAACCGGCTGGTGGCACACGGCAAAAAGGCCCCGCGGCAGGACAGAAACAAGTATTGAGCATTGAGCGGCTGGCTCATGACGGCCGTGGCATAGCTTTTGTCGACGGGCGTAGCTGGTTTGTCAGTGGGGCCCTGCCGCAAGAGCTGGTGCGTGTCAGGGTGCTGGCGGCTCGCAGCAAGGTAGTTGATGCCATCGCGGAGGAGGTCCGGCAGGCCAGCCCGCAGCGTATTGAGCCGTTTTGCCCGCTTGCTGGTGTTTGTGGGGGGTGCACCCTGCAGCATATGCCGCTGGAGCAGCAGCGCCGTTTGAAACAGGAATATCTGGCTGAGCAGCTGCAGCGCAACGGAGTGTTGGCGGAACAGTGGGAGCAGCCATTGCTGGCCGGCGATCGAGGTTATCGCCGGCGGACCCGGCTTTCACTGCGAGTGGACAAAACCGGCTGTGTACAGCTGGGATATCGTGCGCTGGCATCACGCGAAATTGTCAATATCCGGCAGTGCCCGATACTGGTGCCGGAGCTGCAGGCTGTGTTGCCGCAGCTGACAGATTTTGTTGGCGCGATGCAGCAACCGCAAGCCATCGGTCACCTGGAGCTGCTTTTTGGCAACACAGTGGCTGTACTGGTACGCTTGATCCGCCCGGTCACAGATGTCTGGCAGCAAGCCTGGCGTGATTTCTGCAACAAGACAGGGCTGCAGCTGTGGTGGCAAACCGGCGCTGAGCCTTTTCCTGACCAGCCGGGCAGTCGCCTTGCCTACCACCTGGCAGACCAGGCATTGGACATTGATTGCCGCCCGGGAGACTTTGTTCAGGTCAATGCAGCACTGAACCAGCAGATGGTCAATCGTGCGCTGGGCTGGCTCGGTGTACAGCCGACTGACCGGGTGTTGGACCTGTTTTGTGGATTGGGCAACTTCAGTCTGCCTTTGGCCCAGCAGGCTGCTGAGGTTGTTGCTGTTGAAGGTGTGACCGCGATGGTGGAGCGGGCACGCCGCAGTGCTGCTGTCCAGAAACTGGATAATCTGCACTTTTATGCTGCAGACCTGTCACAGAGCCTGGCTGACCGGCACTGGGCGAGCGAGCCTTTCGACCTTATTGTGCTGGACCCACCGCGTGATGGAGCCATGCAGATAACCAGCCAGCTGGCAAGGTTTGCTGCCCGCAAGATACTTTATGTTTCTTGCAACCCGGCAACACTGGCCCGGGATGCAGCCCTGCTGAGCAAACAGGGTTACCAGTTGGTACGTGTTTGCAGCCTGGACATGTTCAGTCATACGAGCCACGTGGAAGCCATGGCCCTGTTTGTAAAAACCGCATAGTTAAGGAAATCTCATGGTTCAAGTGAGAACTCAGCACCCCCTCAATGCCGATGGCAGTATTGACCTGGAGCGCTGGGTTGCGCACCTGCAGGAGGTGGATGGCAGCCTGGATGCAGCTTGCTTGCTGCGTGCTTGTGAGTTTGCCCGTGATGCAGAGTTGCAGGCGCATGCAGCGAAAAACCTTTGGCCCGATGGCAGCTCAAGTTTGCAGACAGGGCTGGAAACGGCACAGATCCTGGTGGACCTGATGCTGGATGAAGACACCTTGCAGGCTGCCATCCTGTATCGTACCGTGCGCGAAAACAAGGCCAGCCTGGCGCAGGTTGAGCAAGCATTTGGTGCAACAGTAGCCAAGCTGATCGATGGCGTACTGCGTATGGCGGCGATCAGCGCCAGCCTGAATCCACGTGAGTCGGTGGTGCTTAATGCCCAGACTCAAGTGGAAAACTTGCGCAAGATGCTGGTGGCTATGGTTGATGATGTGCGCGTGGCACTGATCAAGCTGGCGGAGCGTACCTGCGCTATTCGTGCCGTCAAGAATGCGCCGGATGACAAGCGTTACCGCGTTGCCCGCGAAGTGTTCGATATCTACGCCCCGTTGGCGCATCGTCTGGGCATTGGTCATATCAAGTGGGAGCTGGAAGATCTGTCGTTCCGCTATCTTGAGCCCAAGCAGTACATGCATATTGCCGGGCTGCTGCACGAAAGGCGGCTCGACCGGCAGCGTTTCATTGACGATGTGGTGCAACAACTCAATAGCGAAATGCAGGCAGCCGGGATTGACGCGGAGATTAGCGGACGGGTTAAGCACATTTATTCCATCTGGCGCAAGATGCAGAAAAAAAACCTGCGTTTTAGCGAAATTTACGATGTGCGTGCCGTGCGCATTTTGGTGCCGGAGGTGCGTGACTGCTATACCGCACTGGGTGTCGTGCACAGTCTGTGGAACAACATTGCCCGCGAGTTTGATGACTACATCGCCAACCCCAAGGAAAACGGCTATCGTTCCCTGCATACCGCTGTGATTGGCCCCGAGGGCAAGGTGCTGGAAGTGCAGATCCGTACCCGCGCCATGCACGAGGAGGCCGAGCTGGGTGTGTGTGCCCACTGGCGCTACAAGGGAACCGATGTTAATAGTCGCTCCGATCATTACGAAGAAAAGATTGCCTGGTTGCGTCAGGTTCTGGAGTGGCATGAGGAGCTGGGCGATATCGGCGGGCTGGCCGAAGAATTGCGTGTAGATTTTGAGCCTGACCGGGTTTATGTGTTCACACCGGATGGCCATGCTATTGATCTGCCCAGGGGGTCGACACCGTTGGACTTTGCCTACCGGGTACACACCGAAGTGGGGCACAACTGCAGGGGTGCCAAGATCGACGGACGCATTGTGCCGCTGACCTACCACCTGAAAACCGGTGATCAGGTAGAGATCATTACCAGCAAAAGCGGTGCGCCCAGCCGCGACTGGCTTAATCCCAACCTGGGTTACGTCAATACGGCAAGAGCGCGGGCCAAGGTGGTGCACTGGTTCAAACTGCAGGACCGGGAGCAGAATGTCGAGGCCGGCCAGCAGATGCTGGAGCGCGAGCTGAACCGCCTGGCGCTGATGCCGGTAAATTTCGATAAGCTGGCAGAGCGGCTTAACTTGCGTGGTGCCGAAGATCTGTTTGCCGCGATTGGTGGTGGTGATATTCGTCTGGCCCAGGCCACTGGTGCTGCCCAGAGTCTGCTCGACAAGGGTCAGCGCAGCCAGACGCTGGATCTGGTTCCGCGCAAGCCGACGATACATGCCGATACACCGCGTGACGAGGTGCGTATTGAAGGGGTCGGCAACCTGCTGACGCAAATTGCCAAGTGCTGTCAGCCAGTGCCGGGTGAGCCCATCACTGGTTACATCACCATGGGCCGGGGGGTGACCATTCACCGGCAGGACTGCCCAACCGTACTTGGTTTGGCCGAGCGCGAGCCAGAGCGCATTATCCAGGTCAGCTGGGGCAATGAGCCTGTACAAACGTATCCGGTCAATGTTTTGATTCGCGCGTATGACCGCTCGGGCCTGCTTAGCGACATCACTCAGGTGCTGTTCAATGAAAAGGTTAATGTGGTCGCGCTACAGACCAGCACCAGCAAGGAAGACAACAGTGCGCTGATCCAGCTGACGATCGAAGTCTCTACACTGGATACCCTCAGCCGGTTGCTTAACCGCCTGGATCAGCTGCCCAACGTGATAGAAGCGCGGCGCCAGCGCAATTGATGAAGGCTTGCAGGCCCTGGGGCGTGAGCCGGCTGGCTGACAGGCTCTTTGTGTTAGCGCGGCTTGTCAGCCAGAATCACTGCCCGGCGCGGTGCCGGTAGGCCTTCAACGGTAAGGCTGTGGTCGTTCGGGTCAAGAAAGGACTCCAGTGACTGCCATTGCATCCAGTCGGTGCTGCGCTGCTCTTCAATGGTGGTGATGCTTTCATCCACACAGCGTACATTGCGAAAGCCGGCGCGTCGCAACCAGAGCATCAGCGCCGCGACCGATGGTAAAAACCATACATTGCGCATCTGTGCGTAACGGTCACCGGGCACCAATACCTGTTGCTCGTCACCTTCGACAACCAGGGTTTCCAGTACCAGCTCGCCGCCAGGCAGCAGGCAGTCCTTCAGCGCGAGCAGGTGGTCGATGGGTGATTTGCGGTGGTAAAGCACACCCATGGAAAAAACGGTATCAAAGCCTTCCAGCTTTGGCGGCAAGTCCTCCAGGGCAAAGGGCAAATGCCAGACCGGAGCTTGCGGCAGAAATTTTTTTATTGCATGAAACTGGCAGAAAAACAGCCAGTTGGGGTCAACCCCGACCAGAGTCCTGGCGCCGGCCCCGAGCATGCGCCACATGTAGTAGCCGTTGCCGCAGCCCACATCCAGTACACGCTTGCCGGCAAGATTGAGGTGCGGAGCAACGCGCTCCCACTTCCAGTCCGAGCGCCATTCGGTATCCACATGTACACCAAACAAGTCGAACGGCCCCTTGCGCCAGGGGTGCAGGCCACGCAGTGCCGAATCCAGCAGCTGGCGTTGCTCATCGCTACAGGGGCCGCTCAACTCAAGGCGCTCGCTCAGTTCGTAGTGTTCGAGCTTAAGTTGCGGCATTTGCTGGACAGCATTCATCCAGCGTGGCAAGTCGCCGTGACCGGTATCGAAATGCCGATTGAACTGATCTTGTACCGAACGGGCCCAGGATTTCAGCGGGGTGCGGTCCAAGTGACGGGCAAGGCTTGAAAAAACAATCATGGCAGGGCGATCATCGAGACAAAGTTGATACATTGAAACCAGAGGTGGATCCGGTTGAAGCCTGCTTCTTGTAGACGCTGGCGGTGCTCACCCAGGGTGTCCGGTAACATGACTTTTTCGATGGCACGACGCTTTTGGGCGATCTCCAGTTCGCTGTAACCATTGGCCCGCTTGAAGGCCAAATGCAGGTCGTTAAGCAGCTGGTGTTCTTCCGGGTCATCAAAACGCAGCTTTTCGGAGAGGAGCAGGGCGCCACCGGGCAACAATTGGCGCTGAATGTTGCCAAGCAACTCAAGACGACGCCCGGGTGGAATGAATTGCAGGGTAAAATTCAGTGCAACAACCGAGCAGGGCTCAAGTTCGAGCTGTAAAATGTCTGCTTCGGCTACCTCGGCGGGCAGCAGCTCTTGATGCATGGCATCTTGCGCCTTCAGGTATTCACGGCAGCGGCCCACCATGGCCGGTGAATTATCCACGGCAAGAATACGACAACCGGGCTGGGTGACATGACGGCGCATGGCCTGGGTGACCGCACCCAGCGAGCAGCCCAGATCGTAGATCAGACTGTGGGGGCGGGCAAACTGTGCTGCCAGCACACCGCTGTTTTCTACAATTGTTGGGTAACCGGGTACAGAACGCTTGATCATGTCGGGAAACACCCGGGCTACATCTTCGTTAAACGTAAAATCGGGCACCTGGGCAATCGGGGTATCAAACAGGGTGTCGCGGCGCTGGGTCATGGAGTCTTCAGGGCAGGAATAAAAACCGCCATTATGACATAACCACAAGGTTGGCCATACAGGGTTAATGTTGTGGCTAACAGTTACGGCCTTTGGCCTATGGCATCAAATGTGTCTTCAGTCTATGCTGTTGCGTCTATCGGTAGCCTGCGTTGGGCAGGCACGACATTTGGCAGACCACACGCTCAGCGTGTGTTTTTTTGCCTGTAGATGACCTGGTGGTCTAATTGGGAGCTGATGGTCAGCTCCGGCGAGCGGAAATCGGAACAACACAATGATTGGTATTCGCAGCATTGCCAGCTATATCCCCCAGGGGCGAATTGACAACATAGCCCAGGCAGAAAAATTTGGCCGTGACGAGGACTTTGTTCACAACAAGCTCGGCACAACTACTCTGTCGGTCAAGGGGGAGTCTGAAGAAACCTCGGACCTGGCCGTCAAGGCAGTGGAAAACTTGCTGGTCCAAAACCCGGAACTCAAGCGTGAGGATATTCAGGCGCTGATCCTGATTACCCAGAACGGTGATGCTGAGCAGTTGCCGCATACTTCGGCGATTGTGCAGCACAAACTGGACTTGCCAACCGGGGTGGCCTGCTTTGATGTTTCCCTGGGCTGCTCGGGTTATGTATACGGGCTGTATGTAGCCAAGGGTTTCATGCAGGCAACCGGACTGAAAAACGCTGTATTGGTCACCGCTGACCCTTACTCCAAGATTATGGATCGCGAAGATCGCATGACCACCCTGCTGTTTGGTGATGCAGCGACCGCAACCTGGATGACCAGTGATCAGCCGCAATGGTTGCTGGGTGCCAGTGCCTTTGGTGGTGATGGCGGCGGTGCCGAATATCTGGTGGTGCGTGACGGCCATTTCCACATGAACGGCCGGCAGGTATTCAACTTCGCCAGCCTGAAGATCATCCCGCACATGCAGGAAGTGCTGGACGAGGCCGGCCTGACCTTTGACGACGTGCAGGCGATCTGCCTGCATCAGGGCAGTGGTGCCATTGTGGATGCCATTGCCAAGCGGCTGGGCGACGAGCATGGCAGCAAGGTAATCAGGGACATGTTTGGTGCCGGCAATACGGTGTCTTCATCCATTCCCATGCTGCTGGAGCACTACGCCAGCAATCCGGAATGGAAAAACGTGCTGATCAGCGGCTTTGGCGTCGGCCTGTCCTGGGGCTCGGCATTATTGCAACGCAAGGCTTGAAGTATTCCGGAGCGTCCCCATTAACCGGATAAGCGGAAGGGATGAATCGACAGTGCGTTGCAAAGCTGTTATCATCCCGCTCCAACCACAGGTACAACCCTGTCGGGGCCGATTAGGATTCGACGCCGGTTGCAAAACTTGAGGGGCATGCCGAGTTGGTAACAGAACTCGTAAATCCACTGTTGCACACTGATAGTTGCCAACGACGACAACTACGCTCTGGCGGCTTAAGCCCGCCAGCTGTCCTTAGGGGATGCCTGTAAACCCGAATTCAGGACAGTCAGATAGAACAGGATCGCCGCCAAGCACGCTACGGGCGTAACGGCTAAAATTTACGTAGCTCGCTCCAAACACCCTGTCACTCGGGCGGTGAGGAGTTAACCTAATAGAGATGACTACGCATGTAGAACCGATAGCGGAGTGCTGGCGGACGGGGGTTCAAATCCCCCCGGCTCCACCAAATGCAAGTTTTCACATGTACCCACATGGCTGAAAACACCCCTGAAAGCCCGCCTTGCGCGGGCTTTCTTGTATCTGAACGCTCCCCAACAACCTCACACACAATTGCCTTCCGTGTATCCCTGCGTGTATCCTTCGAAATAAATTGAACCACGGGGATACAAGCATGAAACGCAGCGAGATCAAACGCCGCCCACTTGCCGACACCGTACTCGCCAGCCTGGCACCCGAAGCAAAAGAGTATCGCGAGCTGGATGGCGACGGCTTGTACTTCCGCGTCAAACCAGACGGCTCCAAATCTTGGCAGCTGCGCTACAAAAAAGCAGACGGTAAATGGTCATGGCTAGGGCTGGGCGGCTATGGCACTGGCGACCATCGACTGACTGGTGAACAGGCCCGTCGGAAAGTCCGTGAGCTACGTAACAACACTGCGAAGGACGGCAGTATCATGGCGACCAAGCGAGC
>LSQX01224905.1_pt1 | contig 16832 bp, 21 predicted proteins | sample 654561 | NCBI WGS metagenome assembly LSQX01 (sample SAMN04489861, study PRJNA283612) | anaerobic digester metagenome | isolation source: 4 biogas reactors fed with cattle manure at either 37C or 55C with and... | place: Denmark: Kongens Lyngby | collected 2014
GTTCGTTGCCTGCCACACCGCCCGAGCAATCTTCGTTACCATCACAGATTCGCGTACAGGCGAGTTCCGTGGTAGCGCAACGTTTGTCCGCGTTGGCGCAATTTGGGTTGTCCACAGGGCACTCACACGTCTCGTCTTGGGCACACTGAGCGTCTGAGGTGCACTGAGTGTTGTTGTAAGCAAAGGACGTCAAGCAGAGGCCCGAGATGCACTCACCGCCATTGGCGCACGTATCACCGAGGTCTTTGGTGCCAATCGGCGCCTCGCAGATCAGGTCCACATCGTTCGCGATGGTGTCTGGGCTGATGGTGCAGATATTTCCGTTGGAGCAGTCGGTGTTGTCGGTGCAGACGTCCACACAGAAGCCGAGCTGGGTCACAGTGCCCATGGAGGAGTAGCCGAAGGTGGTGCAGCCCTGGCCCGAGGCGCAGTCGGTGTCATCGTTACAAATCACGGAGCAATACGTTCCCTGAAGACAGATGTTCTCACGGCACTGAGAATTGGTGGTACATGGGTCGCCAAGCTGGCCCGCGGCTGCGTTGTTTGGCAACTCGCAGAAGGTTTCGTAAGTGTTGGAGGCGTTGAGCCGGATATCGCTGCAAACCCTGACGCCATCTGTACATGAGGACGAGTCCGAGCAACCTTGATCGGCGAGTGTTTCACAGATCTGGAAATCCCCGCTGAGGCCGCCTTTGACCACCGTTCTGTCCTGGCAAAGCTGGTTGTTTCCGCACTGGTTCGCGTCTGTACAGACGTCGGAGCAGAATCCGTTGGTACAAAGAAGGCTTGCGCAATCGTTGTCCTGGGTACACGCCGTACCGCTCGCGAGTCCACCGGTGACGGGCACGCATACGGCTTCTAGACCAGTGTTGGCGGTGTTCTCGATGATGGAGCATCGCTGTCCTGAAGGACATGAGGTGTTGGAGGTACATGGCGTTGGAGCCACGGGGACACACATGGACACGGCCTCTTGGCCTCCCTGGAAGTCGACATCGACGCTTCCACAGATATAGCCGGCCGTTGGGCAGTCGGCATTGGTCTGGCAGGGGTTCGTACAGACGTCTCGGAAACGCGTTTCGAGGCAGTAGTTGGCGCCACATGTTGCATTGGAAGTACAGACCTGACCGAGATTTCCGCCGCCCGCGTTGGGTGCTCGGCAGAAGAGGTCTACGCCGGCGTTTGAGGCGCGTACAAAGCATGTCTCGGATGCGCGGCATGCATCGCGGTTTTCACATTCTACGGGTGGAACACAAACCGATGCGTTGGCGGTCCCCGCGCTAACCTCGATGGACGAGAGTTGACAGGAGAAGTCTGGGGCGTTGGCGCAATCGCCTCCGGCCTGACATGGCGCGGCGCAAAGACCATTGAGGCACAAGTTCTGGGCGCAATCCGAGTCGGCAGCACACGTGTCTCCGGTCTCGCCGCCACCTGAATTCGGGGCGCCGCATGAGAAGGTTATGGCAGTGCTGGTCTTGGTCGCGATGCAGCGACCTGTGGGGCATTGCGAGTCGGAGAGACACTCGTCTTCGGGGCGTGGCACGCAGATCGCGACTTCGTTCGCGGCGCCGCCTTCGGAGATGTCGGTTGTTCGGCAGAGGTAGGAGCCGTCGGTGGCGCAATCGTTAGGGCGCTCACAAGGCTTGGTGCAGGCTCCGTCCACACAGAGGTTGCTTCGGCATTGTGAATCCATGGTGCACGACTCGCCGAGGTCCAGATCTCCAACGGGAGCGCGGCAAAGCAATGGGTCGTCCGCATCAGTTCGGTCTACCACACACACCGTATTGTTGGCGCAATTCGAATCACTGAGGCAAGGGTTTGGCTCCGGGATGCAGACGTCGAGATCAAAGGTCCCGCCTGAGCTCAACGGAATCTGCGAGGTTTCACACACAAACCCGGTTGGGCAGGTTCCGCAGGGGTCAGCGCAGATGCCGTTGAGGCAGATTCCAGACTGGCATTCGGCGCCGGTGGAGCACACGTCGCCGGTGGTGCCTGGTCCTGATGTCCCACATTCTCCTAGCCCAGTTTCGAGGTCGTAGACGCAGACCTCTGGTGCTTCGCACTCTTGATGCGTGGTGCAACTCTGCGCCGTCATATCCGCCGGCATATCGGCTTGATTGGTGTTGTTCGGAGGCTCAACGCTATTGTTGTTGGTCCCGGTGTTGGTGTTGTTTGGCGGGAAGATTACCGAGGACGCAGGGTCATCCGTACATCCACCCACAAGAACAAGAGCAACAAATCCGTACAGAAAGTGACGATACATAAAGCTACCTCGCTGGGCTAATGCCGCGCATCATAACGACATGTTCAATTATCGCAAGCACAGCGGTAGAGGCGGCTTTTTCTACTCGGGGAAACCGCGTTGAAGCGTGTCTACCGGGATCACCTGACGCGCGGCCCAGTCGATGTCTGCTACGTGCCAGAAGTCCTGGTCACCCATGAGCTTGCGAGGCGCTTCGTGAACGAGCACGCCACCGATATAGACTCGGATGGTGGAGAAGCTTGAGCCATAGCCATGGTGAGCGAAGTAGTGGACGCCCACGCTGTACCGAACGTTCTGAGGGTTATCGAGGTTGATGTTCTCTGGCCCCCATCCACTCACATCATCAATATCGAGGCTTGGGTCGTCGTCCCATCCCGACAGCGTTCCATCGGGTAGAACCGTGCGTGGCGTTGCCCAGTCCGGATTGAGGTTTCTCCAAAAACAGTCGTAGGGAGTCTGGTCCCAATGCCCATTGGGATGCACAAGGTGAACGTCCATGTCTGCACCTGATGAATCCTGTTGTTTGGGGTCATTCGGGGTATCCCAGACAAGTTGAATATGAATGTCTTGGTCGGCGGTTGCTCGAACTCTGAGTCGGGCCGTTTGACACGATGGCACGCCGAATTCCGAAACCACCTTAAGGTCCACCGAGTACTCCCCGGCAAGGTCCAACCAAAGTCGTACGTTTTCCGAGCCAAGGTGCGGCTCGATTCGTGCCGCACTATCTTGCGGGCGGCCCACCAATGACCACTCATAGCTCACGGCCTGGCCTTCGGGATCGTAAGAGTCGGAGGCGCTCAGCTCGATATTATCCAGCGGGAGTGCATCGATCACGTTGACTGGGTTTGCTGTGACCGTTTGTCCCTGTGGGTTGGACCCTCTGATGATGGCCACCGGGCACTCGCGATCTTTTCCGTAGCCACGAAGCTCGACGACTTTGCGCTCCTCGAAATAGTCGTTGGAGGACACGATCAACTGCCCTTCGTAGGCGCCTGAGCGCGTAGGTACAAAGGTGAGGGAAATCTCCACAAATTCACCGGGCTCTAGAGAGGTTTCGTCTCGAGACAGGGGTGCCTCAAAGCCTTCTCCCACGAGGTCTTCGAGCATGAAGGTGGTTGTCGCGTTCGATGAGCAGTTCGATATCTTGATATCGCGTGACGAAGTCTCGTTCAGAAAAGGATCAACGGTCCCAAAGTCCACGGTTTGCGGCTCGATCGCGAGACACGGGAAGCGTTGGTTCGCGTAGATCTCCACCTTCCATCTCGGATTCTCCGGGTCATTTGAGAAAATAACGAGCTCACCATTTCGCGGCTCCTCATCGAGTGCCTGGTAGTTCACTCGAATCATGACAGACTCACCGACGGGAACGGATAGCTCTTCATCCAATCCCCGCACTTCGAAGTCGGATGTGCTCTCGTACCCTGAGATGACGAGGAGTTCCTTACCTACATTGCGGATCTCTAGAGGGATACTGCTCGACTCGCCTGCATCCATATCGCCGAAATTTAGACGCGTCTCTGAGAGAATCTGAGGCTGAAAGCTCGTAGAGTACGTGCCGAAGGAATTCGGTTTGAAGACATTTACCGCAGAAGACGGCTCGGGTTCCGGGCAGCCTACAACGATGGCGCTCATGGCAAGTAAGAGCGAAAGCAAGATGGATTGTCGCATTCAGGTCCTCTCAGGTTCGGCGCAAAGATCGAGTTTAGCGTATTTGGAGCAAGAACTCACATATTTGATCACTAAACCTCTAAGAAGCACGAGTTATGCCAACCTCTACGCGCGCTCAATTGCCGTAGTTTCGCCCCGCCCGAGGACTCGGTCCACCAAAAATCTGAGACTTCTATAAGCGACCGCCCTACATTTTCAACACGTTTTCGGCTCGATGCAGGATTGGCTCGTCGACCCCCATGGCGCGCATGGTCTCGAGGTTTTTCTGGAGTGGATTGTCGAGTGCGTTCAGATCGCGCACGGCCTTGAGGCCAAGCTTTGGCGCGAAGACCACGGGCGAAATGGGTACCGGGAAATCACTGCCGTAGATGACGCGTGAGCGGGCGAGGTCACTCGCGAGCACTTTGGAGAGATACTGGAAGCGCGAAATCGAAGCCATGGCCGAGATATCGCCATAAAGATTCGGGAATTCGGAGAGCATCTCGTGCCAATCTCCAAAATCTTCCTCGAAAAAATGAGCCGTGCCCGCGCCCGCACAATGCGCGGCGATCACACGCACACCGACTTCAAGCGGAAGCCTGAGACGCCCTGGTTTTCCCCAGAGTTGGTTGACCGGCGGTATGGTGTGTTCGAAGGACGTATGAGTGAGCAGAGGCACACCAAGGGCGACCATCTTCTCATAGAACGGGGCAAAATCTGGGTTCGCGGGGTCGAAATCCTGGCTATTCGGAAGCCATTTGATCGCTACAGATCCCGCTTCAACCACGCGTTCAAGCTCGTCGATGGCGTCTCGACGCATGGGGTTGACGCTGCAAATAGGGAGGAGTTCGTCGGATTCGGCGGCAACGTGACGCTCATCGACGGCGACACGGGGAGCTACCTCTGATGGCCGTCGCGAACCCGAGCTACGAGGACGCGGGGGCCGCGCCGGGCCAGGCCGAGCACTGGACGCTGCGGACCAGCGCCTCGCTCGAGCGGATCGCCGGCTTCGGTCCCGACCCGTACCGCGCCTGGGAGGACTTCGAGCGCTGGTTCGACCTCGTGCTCTCGCTCGGCCCCGGCGACGTGGCGATCGCCTTCTTCGACCCGCTCGCCGAGGGCTACGAGGACTTCGAGGAGGCCTGGGCCAACGACCTCTTCATGACCGAGCTGCCGAGCGGGCAGGTCGTCACCGCGCCCTTCGGCGGCGGCGCGGTCGAAGACCTGGAGGACGGCTGGGACAACGTGTCCTACGCCTGGGCCTGGGAAGAGGTCGCGGCCGTGACCGGAGTCTTCGACGGCGAGCCCCGCGAGGACTTCGAGGACCAGTGGCGCTCGAACCAGAGCTACGCCTGGTCCTGGGGCTCGGTCACTTCCCAGGCGGCGATGTTCGACGGCGGCACCCAGAACCGCGAGGATTTCGAGAACGACTGGAGCGCCGCCAGCACCATCTGAAGGAGACGAGCATGGCCGAAACCGATTGGACCTACCTCAACGACGGGCTCGACATCGCCACCGTGGATCGGGGCGTGACCGCAGGCATCGCCCGGCCGCCGGGCGGTGGGAGCTTCCTTTTCGCCTTCAACTCGCTTGCGGCCGTGCAGGGTGCGGTCGCACTCTTCGCCAACCTCGTCGACTTCGCGCCCATGGCCAAGGGCGGATCCATCCGCGGCTGCGTGCAGCGCGGTCCTGGCGGCGGCCCGACGGGCTTCTCGCCCTTTCTGTACCTCTGCTGCCAGGGCAACTCGGTCAACGACACGGCGTACCTGCTCGGCCTCTCCGACGATGACCCGCACCGCATCGTGCTGCGCAAGGGCATGGTCGGCGCCGGCATCCCGGACTCGGAGGGGGCGAACGTGCTCCTCGCCTCGGGTGAGAGCTTCGCGCAGGCGACCTGGCTGCACCTCAGGCTCGACGCGATCGTGAACCTGAACGGCGACGTGGTGCTCAAGGTGTTCAAGAACGACCTCGTCGCCCATCCGCTCGGCACCGCTCCTGACTGGCAGCCCGTCTCGGGCATGGCCGATTTCATCGACGACCACCTCGGTATCAACAGCGGCAGCCAGCCGCTCACCTCGGGGCGCGGCGGCTTCGGTGTGACGGTCAAGGACGTCACGCGCCGCTGCTTGTTCGACCACCTCGAGCTGTTGAGGCAGGTCTGATGGAGCTCGACGCCTTCACGAGCCGCCTCGGTCTGGGCCAGGGACGGATCGCGCCGGTCAACGCTGCGCCGGCCTCGGGCGACCACCTGTTCGTGCTGGGCGAGGACGAGCTTGGCCGGTTCTTCGACCTCGCACCCGGTGACCACGCGGAGGTCGTGCAGGACACGGACCTCACCGACGTGGCCCTCGTCCGCGCCAACCTGCGGCTGCGCGTGCCTACGAGCCTGCCGACCACGCACGGCTGGGAGGCGTCGATCGTCGTGGATGGCGTGAAGGTCGCCCGCGCTACCTGCCGCGCTGGACGAGAGCGCCTGCTCACCGACCTCGCGGCCAACGTCTCGAAGCTGACCGGACTGCACGAGGTGGGCGTGCGCCTCGAGCTCGTGGAGGTGTAGATGCCGCTCTTCGAGCTGCCCGCACTCTACGCCGACAACGTCGCGGCCATCGTCACGGTCGACCGGATCGTGCTCGTGAACCGCGATCCGGGTCCGGCCGAGACGGGCGTGCCGCTCGACTGGACCGTCGCCCTCGAGGTGCTCGACACGGGACCGGACGGCGTGGACCGCTCGGCGACTCGTGTCTGGGTGGACAGCGTGCTCGCCTTCGACGGTGGGGCCGCGCCCGAGATCCAGCCCGGCTTCGACGGGTTGAGGGCCGAGGTCGTAGAGACCGCGGACATCCTGCGCATCGTGATCGATCCCGCTGCTCCGTGTGCCAGCGAGGCCGAGGTCGAGGTGCGGGTGGTCTCCACGACGGTCGGCGGCGGCCACGCGCTCGACGAGAGCTACGCCTTCTTCGCCGAGGACCGCACCGCCCCCAGGGTGCTGGCGGCGCAGGCGACCAGCCCGACGACCGTGCAGATCGGCTTCGACGAGGACGTGGTCGTGACCAACCCCGAGGGGTTCGTGTTCGCGCCGCGAGCCTTCCCGGCTGTGCCGGTGCTGGCCGTCGGAGCCTCGGCGCAGGGCTCGGTCGTCACGGTCGAGCTCGACACCGAGATGACCCCCGACGTGTTTCACGAGGTCGTGGTGTCGGGCGTCGCCGACCTGCGAGGCAACCTGGTCCTCGAGGCCCACGACCGCGCGTTCTTCAACGGCTTCAGGCCCGCGCGCCCGGCGAGCCGGCGCTTCGACCTCTGGTCCATGCTGCCCCGGCACAACCGCCGTGGGGACGCGACCGGAGACCTGCGGCGCTTCATCGCCTGCCTCCAGGAGGCGCTCGACCTGGTCCTCGCCGAGGCCGACCGCTTCGCCGACGTGTTCGACATCGAGCGGGCGCCCGAGTCCTTCCTTGACCTCATCCTCCAGGACCTCGGCAACCCGTTCCCCTTCGATCTCGACGTGCTCGGCAAGCGGCGGCTCGCCTCGGTGCTCGTGGAGATGTACCGGCAGAAGGGGACCGAGGCCGGCATCGAGAACGCCATCCGCTTCTTCCTCGGCATCGACGTCACGGCGATCACCCCGTTCACGGGGACCACCCTGGTGCTCGGCGAGTCAGAGCTGGGCGTGGACTGGGAGCTCGGGCCCTCGGACCGCTTCGCTCGCTACGCTTTTGACGTCGAGGTGGACGTGCCGCTCACCACCACGGAGCGCCGCCAGATCCGGGCCATCGTGGACTACCTCAAGCCCGCCCACACCCACTTCGTGGACCTGATCGAGCCAGGAGCCCCGGTCGCCTACGACCACTGGGAGCTGGGCATCAGCGAGCTGGGGGAGACGACCGACCTGCACTGACGTCCCCCCTGTCCCCGTCCGGCGCCCCCGAGGCTTTGCCCCTCTGGAGGCAGACTGCCCAAGGAGCGCCGGATGGCTGGACGAACGGACTACTTTTTTCGCCAGAAGGTTACGGAGGCCGAGCTCGACCTGGCCTTCGAGCTGCTCGAGCTGGCCGACCGCAACCTGGCCGCGGATATCGGGGTCTACGGCATCATCAGCGGGGCCGAGCCCACGCCCCACTCGCCGGTCCCGAACCTCACCGTCGACCTGACCGCGCCGGCCCGGGCCTACGACAACCTGGGCCAGCGCATCTTCTTCGGCACGGGCCAGGTGGTGGACTGCTCGGTGGACCTCACCGGCATCCCCACCGAGGTGCCCGTCGCCGGCCAGGAGCGCTGGCTCGGGCTGTTCCTGCGCTTCGACCGGCTGCTCAGCGACCCGCGCACCGACGGCAACTCCCAGCAGGTGTTCTTCCGGCGCGACGAGTCCTTCGAGGTCGTGGTCCGCCAGGGACCGCTGGGGCCGGTGGGCGGCGCCTCCAAGGTGCCGGTCATGCCCGACGAATTGCTCATCTGCGACGTGCTGCGCAAAAACGCCCAGACCCAGATCCTGGCTCCGGACATCGACGTGACCCGGCGCCAGGCCTTCATCTTCGCCCAGGGCGACGCGGTCGAGATCGTGAGCAGCGTGTGGAGCGTCCTCGCGCCCGCCGTGGACACGGTGCAGGCCGCACTCGACGAGATCGACTCCGAGCTGGCCGGCCACTTCGGCGGCTCGGCACGACGCCATCCGGCGAGCGACATCGACTACACGCCCCACGGCTTCGTCGCCGCCGGCAACGTGCAGGCTGCCCTCGATGAGGTGGTGGACGACCTCTCGGCGTCAGCCGCCGGCAACCCGGGAGCCCAGCGGGTGGGCGCGGACGCGGTGAGCGGCACGCCGCACGCTCTCACGGCAAGCAACGTGGACAGCCACCTCTCGCAGCTCCTCGGTTGGCTCAACGCCCATCTCGCCGCCGCGTCCGGTGCGCACAACGCGAGCGCCATCGCCGCTGCCGTTCATAGCTACATCGCCGGCACGACCGTCCAGGCGCAGCTCCAGGAGATCGTGAGCGACCTGGCCCTGCAGACCGCGGGCTCCGCGGGTGCCTCGCGCATCGGCGCGGACGCGGTCTCGGGCAGCCCGAACGCCCTCGCCGCGGGGACCGTCGACAGCCAGCTCGCGGAGCTGCTCGCCGACGGCAACAACCACGTCGGCGCGACGAGCGGTGCGCATGCGGCCTCTGCCATCTCGGTCGCCGACTCGGGCGGCAACCTCACCGCCTCCAACGTGGAGACCGCGCTCGCCGAGATCCTCGACGCCTTCGAGGACGACCACTACCGGGGGAACGAGAGCAACGCTGGCCAGCACCGAGCGATCCGTCAGCCCAACTTCGGCTCGGGCAAGGTCCTGCTCTGGGACGCGGTCGGAGTCGGATCCAACGCCTCGCACTTCCGCGTCCACGCCGACAGCGACTCGATCTGGTTCACGGTCAACGCCTTCTGGAACGGCAGCGCTTGGCAGCGTGACCTCGCCGGCAACTACGCCGGCGGTTTCCGCTTCTCGCGGACCGCCTTCGAGATGTTCCACGACAACAGCTTCACGCTGACCTTCACCGACTGGACTCGGACCTGGCGCTTGCCCATGAGCGGCACGGTCAACTCGGCCTTCGAGATGACCGGCTCGACAACCGAGGTGGGGCGTCTCGGCTACGAGATGCACAACACCTACAACGCCACGCGGAACATGGCGGTCGGTGGCGCGAACACCTTCCGCTCGCGCTTCCCGTCCACCCCGTCGTCGATCACGTTCTCCGAGACCAGCAGCTACAACACCGACGGACCGCCGGGCCTGTGGGACGCCGACCGCGATGGTTTCGGCTTCTTCGACTACGTCAACGTGGCCGCCAACTCGACCCTCTACTGGTTCGGCACCTACACCGCCGTCGCCTGAGGAGCAGCTATGCCCATTCGTGAGATCAGAGCCGACGACTTCGACCAGGAGTGCAGCAAGTGCGGCAGCATCGTCGCCGTGCCGCTGACCGCCATCGCGGCGGGCATCTCCCGCAGCGGGCAGATGAACCCGAACGTCGTGGCCATGCCGGTCTGCGCGACCTGCGGCGCGGCCGAGTTCCTGCTGCGCTCCCCCGGCGAGGAGGAGCACCCCTCCCAGGGCAGCTACGGCCACAAGCACAAGCTGCTCGTGGACAAGCTGCACGCCAAGCTCGTCCAGCAAGGGCGGGTCGCGGAGGGGCTGACGCCCGAGCAGGTGCCGACCAAGGAGCCGCCCGCCGCCGTCATGGACAAGTGGTTCAAGGACGGCCTCAAGCTCCCGCCGCCGCCGTTCCAGGACGAGTCCGGCCGCAGCGAGCCGAAGTAGGAGGAGGCCGGTGAACACTCGTACCTTTATCGTCGGCGGCAAGGAGATCGAGCCGCCGTCCGGTCTCGACGTCCTCAACTTCACCGACGCGAGCGTCCACCGCTTTCGCGGCAGGGACCGCACGGGCAAGCCCGTCACCGAGCTCGTCATCCACGAGACGGTCACGCGCTCGGCCGCCGACACCGTGGTCGTGCTCAAGAAGCGGCGGCTCGGCGTCCATCTCATCCTCGACGAGCACGGCCGCTTCACCCAGCACGGGGACCTCGCCGACGACCGGCTGGCGCACGCGAGCCAGCACAACGGCCCGTCGATCGGCATCGAGGTCGTCACCCCGTACTACCCGGCGTACCTCAAGCCCGGCATGGTCTGGTCGACTGTCATCGACGCGCCCTGGGCCCACAAGAAGAAGTACGTGCTGCCGACGCCGGTCCAGGCCGAGGCGGTCGCGCGGTTCGTCGAGTGGGTGACCTCGCCCGCGTCGAGCCTCTCCATCCCACGAACGTGGATCGGTCTTCACGGCACCGCGCTCGCGATGGGCCAGATCGAGAGCGCCGCCAAGCTCAAGCCCGGCCTCTACGCCCATCACTACTTCGGACACGCCGACGGCGCCTGGCTCGTGCTCTACGCCTGGCTTCGCCTCGAGGCCGGCCTCGCTCCTGAGGTCGCCTTCGACGAAGCGGCGCGGCGCGCGACCGGCGTGCGCAGGCGAGTGGATCTCTCGGACCTCATGACGGCGGCCGCGCCGAAGGAGTAGCCCATGGACCCGAGCAGCTTCACAACCATCGCCGAGGTCTTGAAGGCCACCGGTCCGTACGGACTCGTTGCCGTCTTGGGCTGGGCCTTCTGGCGGGTGAACGAGAAGAAGGACCGCGAGCTGAAGGACCTTCACGCGACCGTGGTGAAGATGGCCGAGGCGCAGACCGCCGCCATCACCAAGGTCGAGTCCGCACTGGTCGCGCTCAAGGAAGCGATCCGCGAGATGCGCGCGGGGTGAGGCGATCCGGGGACCGCTCCTGGTGCGATTTCTCGCGCCCCTCCCGGCGACGTCGAATGTCCCGCTGCCACTTCCCGCGTGATTTCCGCGACCTGCGCATCCGTTTCAACCCATCGAAAATACACGTGAAATCGACAGAAAGACCTTGAGGTTCTGCCCGCGCAACGCCTGTATGTCCATGACGATCGAGATGGGCTCGATCGCGAGCGCGGAGGCGAACGATGGCGAAGATTCTCGGAAGCACGACGACCTACCACGGAACGGAGCACCCCTACCTGAAGGGCCACAAAGTCCGCATCGTCGCGGTGCTCAAGAACGCGGCCCGGCCCGACATCGACGTCGACGGCCCCGACTACGACCACATCAGTGATGAAGACGACCTCGCCCGCGCGGGCGGCGTCACCGCCGACGACCGGATCGAGGTCCAGCCCTGGATCCAGAAGGAGGGCCGCTTCTCCTTCGTGACCAGCGACCCCCGGGCGGTGGACCTCGCCTACTTCGCCGGCGCGAAGAAGGCAGCGAAGAAAGGGGGCCAGCGATGACCACCAGCTCGAAGCGCTACCCGGTCCAGGTCGAAGGCGAGATCAGGTACGTCACCGTCCCCGGCTCGGGTGACCCGCAGCCCGGTCCGGAGAGCGAGGACGAACTCGAGAGCTTCCTTGCCGAGGCCATCGAGGCCTACGCGGAGGCGAGCGAGGTCTCTCGGCCGCGGATCAGCACTTTCGCCGACGCCGGCGTGCTCACCGCCAACCGCGGCCTGGTGGTGCGCATCGGGACCGCCGAGTTCCAGGTGACCCTGGTGAGGTCCAGGTGAACGTCGCCGCGCAGCGATCGGAGTCAGAAACCCGCCGGTGCGGAAGCTAAGCACCGGCCCAGACCGAACGAGGAGGACGACATGAACAAGGAGATCAGGAAGCAGGTGAAGGCCCTGGAGAAGCTGCGGCTGCCCGAGCTGCGGGCCCGCTACGCCGAGGTCCTCGGCGAGGAGACGAGGGCGCCGAATCGCACCTACCTCATCCGGCGCATCACCGAGGCGCTCGAGGCGCGGGCTGCGGAAGCGCCCGAGCCGGCCGAGGCCGAGCCCCAGGCGACGCCCGTCGAGACAGCCCCCACGGAGACGGCGGCGGCGAGCCCGGAGACGGGCGACGCCACCGAGACCAAGCTCAGCAAGCTCCCCATCGCCGAGCTGCAGGCTCGCTACCTCGAGGTCGTCCAAAGGCCAACTGCGTCGGTGCATCGCCGCTACCTCATCTGGAAGATCCGAGAGGCGCAGAAGGGCCGCATCCCGGTCGGACCGCAGGGCAGCCGACGCGCCGACGGCGAGGCGCTCGACTTCAAGGTCCTGCCGCTGCGCATGGAGGCCGACCTGGTCGCGAAGCTGGACGAGGCCCGCGAGCGCCTGGGCCTCAAGAGCCGCATGGAGCTGCTGCGCCGGTCCATCCACCTCTTCCTGGCCCGCGAGGGCGAGGCCGAGGTCGCCGCCCTCTTCGCGCCGGAGGCGTAGATGGCCGGCGACTACGACAAGCGCCGCCTGGTCGAGTGGCTGCGGGCCGAGATCCAACGCCAGACCGGGCGGCGCTACGACCGCCTCGACCTCGACTCGCTCGACCCCGTGAGCCTCCGCGAGCTCCAGCGCCTCCTGCGCGACCTCGACGCCGAGCAGCGGATGGCCATCCAGCGTGCCCGGATCTGCCCCTGGCGCACGCCGTGAGCCCGCCCCCGGGCGGAAACGGCCGATCCCCTCCGGCCGTAACTTGGCGGAACCTTGTCACTACTCAAGTGCTTGAAAATAGTGTTCTTTTCCTCGATTTCGACCTGGACTTCCCCGCCGAAGGAAGCCTGTATGTCCTCAGGATGAGGACGATGCAACACATCGAAAACGAAGGAGAAAACGCGATGAGGACGCTCCGCTTCGGCATCGAGATCGAGACGGTCGGCCAGACCCGCGAGCGGGTGGCCCAGGCCATCCAGCGGGTGGTCGGCGGCACCACCAGCCACGTGGGCGCGCCCTTCAGCTACGACCCCTGGCACGTCACCGACGCCCGCGGCCGGACCTGGAAGGTGGTGGCCGACAGCAGCCTGAACGCCAGCCGCGACCGCCAGGCCGAGGTGGTCAGCCCGGTCCTGACCTACGAGGACCTGCCGGAACTGCAGGAGATCGTCCGGGCCCTGCGCGCCGCCGGCGCCAAGGCCGACAGCAGCTGCGGGATCCACGTCCACGTCGAGGCTGCCCGATTCGGCGCCAAGGGCCTGCGCAACCTGGTCAAGATCGTCAACAAGCAGGAGAGGCTGATCGAGCACGCCCTCGGGATCAGCGAAGCCCGCCGCGCCCGCTGGTGCCGGGGCATCGACCAAGCCTTCCTGGACAAGATCGAGAAGCAGCGCCCGCGCGACCTCGAGGACATCAACCGCGCCTGGTACGGCTACCACAACACCGCGCCGATCCACTGCGACGCCTCGAGGTACCACGGGGTCAACCTGCACAACGTCTGGTTCCGGGGCACGGTCGAGTACCGCTGGTTCGACGGCACGCTCCACGCGGGCAAGATCAAGGCCTACATCCAGTTCGTCCTCGCGCTCAGCGCCAAGGCCATGCGGGCGCGGGCGAGCAGCAGCAAGCGCCGCGAGTTCAACCCGGACACGGCCCGCTACGACTTCCGCGTGTTTTTGCTGCATCTGGACCTGATCGGCGACGAGTTCAAGACCGCCCGGTTGCACCTGATGGCGAACCTCAACGGCTCGGCAGCCTGGAAGCACGGGCGGCCCGAGCAGCAGCCGGCCTTGTGAAAGGAGGCGGCACGATGAAGCAGACCCTGTACTTCGCCTACGGCTCGAACCTGGATACGGCCCGGATGCGCCGACGTTGCCCCACAGCCGCGCCGGTCGGCCCGGCCACGCTGTGGGGCTGGCGGCTCGCCTTCGGCGGACACAGCCGCGCCTGGGGCGGCCCGGTGGCCACCGTGGTGCGCGCCGCGGACGAGCGGGTGGACGGGCTCCTTTACGAGCTGGCCCTCGGGGAGCTGGCCGACCTCGACCGCGTCGAGGGACACCCGCTGAGCTACCGTCGCAAGCGCCTGCGCGTGGTCGATGGCCGGGGGCGGGAGCGCCGAGCTCACGTCTACATCCTGCCGGTGGCATGGGAAGCGCCTCCCGCGCCCGACTACCTCGGCGTGCTGTGGCACGCCTACCGGCGCCTCGGCTTCGACCGCGACTCCTTGCTCGAGGCGGCGGGAGGTGCGGGATGAGCACCGGGACCAACGGGAAGACCAGAGTGTTCGTCTACGGCACGCTGCTCAGCGGCGAGCCCAACCACCGCCTCCTGGCCAGCGCCGCCCGGGTGGGCGAGGCCAGGACCGAGCCCGCCTTCGACCTGGTGAGCCTCGGCGCGTTCCCGGCTATGGTGGCCGGCGGACGGACAGCGGTTGCCGGCGAGGTGTACGAGGTCGACGCCGGGACGCTGGCCGATCTCGACCGGCTCGAGGGCCACCCGCGCTTCTACCAGCGGCGCCGGATCCGGCTCGAGGACGGCGGCGAGGTGCTCGCCTACGTCTTCACCTCCGAGCAGGCGCGGGGCCGGCCGGCGATCGCGAGCGGCAACTGGAGACACGAACGAAAGGAGAGATGGTCATGAGAATCCGAATGCTACGCGACGGGCGCGTCTTCCAGGGCACGCCCAAGCAGATCGTCGAGGCGATGCAGTACATCGCCTTCGGCCAGGAGAACCGAACCCTGGGCGAGTACATCGACTGGCTCGTGGACCAGGTCCAGCGGCTCGAGTCGATTGACCTCAAGGTCGAGGGCGACACCGACGAGGACAAGGCGGCCTCCCTGGTCCAGGCCATGATGGGCAGCGGGCTCGCGGAGAAGATGTAGACCAGGACCGGGAACGCTGGACGACCAGGCATCATCCGGCCGATGTCCCTGTCAACCTAGCGAGAGGGTGACCCACGGTGTGGGCGTCCATTCTTGGGCCGCCTGGAGCCTGCCCGCCACACGTCTCTGCTATTCCTCGGAGTCCAATGTTGCGACCTCATTGAAGATTCGGCGCAATGTACTTGCGAGCGGTTCGCGGTGAGGGTAGATTGGGGAGCCAATCAAAGTCGCCTACCAACCCGGATGGGCTTGGTGGTTTACAGGAGCCCCGGTCGACAACGACCGGAGCTTCGTCGTAGAAGGGCCAGTTCTTGCGGGCGTTTACGCTTCCCGACTCTCGTCGTCTGCTCTCGCCTTGCGATCAGGAAGCGCATCGTCGAGGCCGCCCGGGCTCAGGTGGCGAGGTCCGTCAACACCGCGATGGTCCACGCGTACTGGCTCATCGGCCGCGAAATCGTCGAGGTCGAACAGGAGGGCAAGGAGAGGGCCGACTACGGCGAACAGGTGGTCCGACGGCTGGCCGAGCGACTCGGCAAGCGGTTCGGCAAGGGCTTCAGCTACCCCTCCGTCAAGCGGATGAAGCAGTTCTACCTGTCGTTCCCGCAGGGCTCGGCCATCCCCGAGGGGCTGGGCGGCTATCAGAAAGGCTCGGCGACGCTGAGCCTTTCGCCGGGCTCCGACGTAATCGAAAAAGGCTCAACGCTGCTGAGCCAATCTGCGCGTCACGTGTCCACGCTGTTCCCGCCTCTCCTGTCCTGGTCGCACTACCTGCCGACCGAGGAGCAGCTCCGCGAGGACGAGGCCGAGCACCGGATGGCCGTTCAGCGGCTCGGATCTGCCCCTGTAGATCTTGAGGGGGTTGAGCCCTGCATCGTATCGGTGGTCGGTCGTCTGCCACTACGACAGGAATCGCTTGATCAAAGCAATAGCTACCCCCAGCACTCGGGCGGCATCGACAACATCGCCACGGTCCTCGCCGAGCTCGCCGAGCAGCTGGACCCCGCCGCCCTAGCTTCGCTCGCTCCTCTATCTCCCGTGCCCTGGGCGCAGCGGCTTGGCCATCTCCTAGAGCGGGTCGGTGCCGCTGACAAGGCGAGCCCGCTCGCAGAGCACGTCGCGAGCGTCGTGAACGAGACGACCGCGCTGGTTGCGAGCTCGCCGGCAGAGGGAGCGCCGTACGACAAGCGCTGGCGGCTGCTGGCGAATGTCCAAGTGGAGCCCGACCTATGATCCCCCTCGACTTCATCACCGAATGGCGCCGTACGGCTCCCTGGATCCACGACTCGCAGGTCGAGCAGGACCTCCTCGTGACGTTCAAGACCGATAACCCTGGCTGGGGAGCCAGCCTATGCGCCGGTTATGCTCTCGGTTTCGCGCTCGCGACCGTTTGGAGGTGACTCGACTCCAGTTGAGTTAGGGGGCAAGTGGAGTGTCCCCTGCGCTAATTACATTCATTCGTCTGTTCATTACAGCCATCAGGACAAGTATACTGCTTTTTCCATTCGCCATGTGTACACAAATAGACCCAGAACATATCATCCCCACCCCGTTTCTCACATACCTTTTCGTCATTGAGGCACGTTCCGCAGACGGTCATTTCTGATTCGCCTTCGCATGAATATTTCAGGGATCCATTATTGTTTTGGCATTTGTCTCCCAGAACGATCTTTCCGGCGACACACGTTTCGAGATGTCCGGCCTGTGTATCTTCGTCGTTTTTGCAGATGTTATTCGAGTGGTTTTTGCACTCGCCGCATTCGTTT